>ENA-OFCX01000933-OFCX01000933.1-metagenomes-genome-assembly--contig:-NODE-933-length-13021-cov-5.538408_pt1 | contig 13021 bp, 14 predicted proteins | sample MGYA00153384_OFCX01 | MGnify analysis MGYA00153384
CCATCGTTTCGCTTAATTCTCGGGGTTTGTTGTCTTGACAAACTGAGCCACTTCTTAACTTAACATTTGGGCATTGGCTTTTAGCGGAAAGCGTTTCTTTATAAAGGCGCAGGCGTATTTAGGCAGCAAGTCGATAAATAGCTTTTATGCCCCTAGACCCAATTGAAATGTGCGTTTGCGTCAAAAGTTGTTAAATGCTTAGGGCGGAGACCCGAAGGGGTTCCGCCGGTCGAACTAGGTTGCGTGCCCACGCGCGGCGGAACCCCTTCGGGTGTCCGCCCTACAACACGATCTTTCCGGCGTATCCCGTCAGCTCCAGATAGCCGCGACCCGTCAGCGTCCCTTCCACCTGCACTAGGCCCTCCCAGTAAGTCACAGGCGCAGGGCGGCGGGTGGAGAGTTCCTGATCGTCAATCGTCGGCTTAGTGCAAATGACGTGTGGGCCGAAGCGCAATTCGGTCTCGACAGGATATTCGGTGCCGCGCGCTGAACGCCACATGCGCAACGCTTTGAATTGCATGTCGTTGCCGCTCCAAGTCCGCGTACGTCCTGCTGCATCACGCAGCGTCGCGTGAGCGAACACCGTCGCACCCGCCGCGTCGCGAATACGAAACGCCATCAGCGCGCCGCCGTCCGCCAGATTGATGCCCAGCCAATCCCAGCCGACGTCCGCTTCTCCCAGCACCTCGCTCGACCATTCGTGGTCGAACCATGCTTTGCCACGTGCTGCCTGCGATTTGCCATCGAGCACGATGCTGCCTTCTACCTGCAATTGCGGCCAGGTAACGTAGTAGCTCGCCTGCTCGGCACGCGCGCCTTTCTGCGAAAAACCGGCATCGCCCTGAAGCATTTTTGGCTGCGTTGGCGTGAGCGAAAAATCAAATGCAAACTGCGCGTCTTGCATCTTCAGCTTAAACACATCCGAAGCGCTGCGTTGCATTTGCCAAGCACCAATATGCACATCGCAATCAGTGGCCGAAAAGCCCGCACCAAGGTTCGCGCGGGCTGCTCGGTCTGCATGCAGCAGTCTGTCACCGGGCAAAGTCACAGCAGCGTGAGCAAACAGGATTTGACTCGCCGCAATCGGGGACGCCAGCGCCTCGGCAAATCCTGTTCGTACACGAAAAAAAGTGAGCTGAAAACCGATGACTTTACGCGGCAAATCCAGTGCGCCTGTGACGTACCACCACTCAGTCCGAAAGTCAGGATGCGCGCCGTGATCGCGCGGAAATTGCAGCGCTAATCCACGTAGCACTTTGGCGTATTGCGGCGTGGCGTCCGCGATGGCCGACAGCAGGCAAGACAGCATGAAGGTGCGGCGTTTCATAACGCGCTTGCATCCCTACTTTTCGCGGCGCCTGCCAAGGCAGGAACCCAGTGACTTTGCCTGTAGAGCAGGTCAATTTGTACGACCGAAAGACGCTGGGCCCCTGCACGGCTTGGAGCCGGTTCATCCAGAGTCCGTCGAAGGGCAGGGGCGACGAGGTCTATACGTTTCACTGCACGCTCCCCAATACCCGCGCCGCAGGCAGCAGCGTCGTTTGCCTTGCAGCAAAACGGCTCGCCACCAGCCCTGCCAACAGCGTAAGTACCACGCCAACCATGACGATCAACCACGGAACGTGAAGCTGCATACGCCAGTGAAATGCTTGCGGATTGATCACATGGGTCAGCAGCGCACCGACGGCCACGCCACACGCCAAGCCAAGTGCCAAGCCGATCACGACGATCATCAGCCCTTCAAACACTACCGCACGTGTGAGCATCGCGCGGTCAAATCCGAGCGCGCTCAGCGTGGCCAATTCACGCGCTCGCAGCCACACGCTTGCTGCCAACGTCACCGCCAAGCCAAACAAACCAATCAACATCGCGGCAGCTTCCAGCGCGTAGGTCACAGCAAAACTTTTGTCAAAAATCGACAGCGACAAGCGACGAATTTCCGCACTCTCGGATAACTCAAGTCCGTACTGTTTGACGTAAGTGCCGAGCCAGTTTTTTGCTGCAACTTCTTGTCCCGCGCGAGGCCACAACGCGAGGTCAGTCGGCTCAAAAAGACCACCGATTTTTTCGTAATCGGCGCGACTAATCACCACTGAGCCAAACTGCCGCGCATAGTCGCGCCACACGCCGCCGATGAACACATTCATGTCGCGCGCCAACAGCGGCAAACGCATTTGCTGTCCGGGCGCGAGACCATAAAGCTCCGCCATCGGCTCGCTCACCCACACCACTGTTTGCTCAGGTGGCGCCGTAATCACCGGCCCAGTAAACGGCAACCGCGTTCCTGGATCGTTGCGATCAAGCTCGCGCACCAGCAGTGCCACCGCGGGCCGCGACACGTCGAGAGTCAGGCTTGAGAACGCGGCGCTCTCGCTCTTGGCAAACGGCGCATCCGGTCGCTTCAACGCAGCAAGCGCGGCTTGCGGCAACGGCGTAGCTTTGCTACGCGCATACAGCGGCGCGGGCAACACCTCGTCTAACCACGTGTCCACCGCGACGCGAAAGCTCGACACCATGATGACCATGCTCACGGTCAACGCAAAGCTCACGATGAGCCCACTTGCGGCGACCTGTGCCATCAACGGTGCTTGCGCAACGTTCTGTACGGCGATGTGCTGAGCGGGCGGCAGGTTGTAGCGCGAGAGGTGACTGAACAGCGCATGCGTCGCCAATGGCGCAGCCACGATGCCAATCACCAGCACCACAGCAATTGCCGCATAACCCGCGAGAGGCAACCCGGCAATGGCGGGCGCGTTTGACAAAGCGATGACAAAAAAAGACAGCGCGACGAGCAGTACGGCGCGCTGTCGATGTGCTTGCGGTGGCCGATGCGCAAAGCCTGTTTTGAGCGCGGCGGCGAGCGGTTGCGTGCGGTTGAGCCAAGCGGGATAAGCCGCGCCCACGACGCTCGCCACGCAGCCCAGCGCGAAGAAAGTCAGCATCGATAACGGCGTCGCCGCAATCGTCGGCGCGCTGCCAGAAAAGTAGCCACCGCCCAAGTCCCCGCCGAGCAATCGCGTGAACGCGAACGCCAGCGCATAGCCCAATGCCAAGCCCAACGCTGAGCCCGGAATACCAATCGCAATCGCCTCAAGCAACACCTGCGCCATGCGCTGCGAAGGCGTCAATCCAAGCACACCGAGCAGCGCGAATTGCGTTGATCGCTGCGCCACCGCCGTCAACTGGGTAGCGAAAACCAAGAAGCCGCCCGTGAGCAAAGCCACCAGCGCCAGCACGTTCAAATTAACGCGATAAGCCCGCGACAAATTGGAAACCCGGGCGGCATCATCCGCCGCGCCTTTGACGATCAAACCCGATGGCAGCGTTGCCGAAACTAACTTTCGCCATGATTCAAGATCAGCATTTGCCGCGAGCCTAATACGCGCTTCAGACACCGCATCCACTGGCCCAAATCGCGCCTGTACCCAAGCGATATCGGCCACCGCAATCAGGTCGTCGGCTCGCGTTGCGGGCAGGTCACCGGCAATGCGTGTGCGCCACGTGACGTCGCCGCGCGTGATAATGACACCATCACCCGCCTTACGCTTAAGACGCGTCAGCAACGCGCGTGACAAATACACGCCGTCTTCAAAGATATTTCCGGAAACGTCAGCGCTCTGACGCGGCATCAAGTCGGGCATTACGGCGGGTGCCGTGAGCACGTCGAGGCCGATCAAACGTGTCGTCGCGGATTCATTGTCAATGCGCACCTGCACTTCGATCACCGGTGCCACGACCAACACCGCCGGGTCGCGGGCCACACGATTCACTACCTTTAAGGGCACGTTCGCAGCGCTGTCACGCGGCGCGATCACCGCATCGGGCTCGCCCTGCACACTTTTCATCGCGCGCGAAAAATCGTTGAGCGCGGCGCTGTTGATCAAGTCAATCGCAAAGCCCAGCGCCACGCCCAACGCGATGGCCAGGATCGACAACAGCGTTGCCGCGAAGCGCGTCTTAAACTGCGCCTTGACCAGCCAGACGACGAGCGTCATAGGCTCATGCCGTTACGCCCGCAAGCCATCGGGCGTGAGCGTCAACGTGCGGTCACACCGCGCCGCAACCTGCGCCGAATGCGTCACAATCAGAGCCGCTGTATTCTGCTCACGACAGCGTTCCAGCAGCAACGACAAAACCTCGTTCGCGGTGCGCGGATCAAGATTGCCGGTCGGCTCATCGGCCAAAATCAATTGCGGCTTGTGAACCAGCGCCCGGGCAATTGCAACGCGCTGCAGTTCGCCACCCGAGAGCGTTGCCGGCCAACGCGCACCAAAGTCGGCAAGCCCCACACGATCAAGCAACGCGCCCACACGCGCCGCATGGTCAGCAACTGGCACCCGCGTCAACAATAACGGCACCGCAATATTTTGCGCAACCGTCAACGTCGGCAATACATGAAATGCCTGAAAAACAAACCCAATGCTCGCCGCCCGAAGCCGCGCCCGCTCTGCCTCTGCCAGCGACATCATGTTTTTAGAACCAACAAGAACGCAGCCCGCTTCAGCTGTATCCAGGCCCGCGATGCAGTTCAAAAGCGTACTTTTGCCAACGCCCGATTCCCCCACCAGCGCCACAATGTGTCCGGCCAAAACAGAAAATTGGAGATCCCGAAAAATGGGACGCAGCGCATTCGGGTGGCGCTTGGTTAAACCTGAAACATCGAGCATTGTTTGATTCTACGAAGCGGAGCTTGAGCGCTGCGAAGTGAAAGCGCCACAGAGCCGCGTTTCGTCACGCGTTTGTGTTGTGAGCGACACAGCGCCCAAGTGAGCCACTCGTCATTTGGGTACGCCGAAGGTTCGTTTTGGGATGCGTTGACGAACAACACGGAGCGTGCGGAATGGATGGCTTCGATTGAGTTTGTGGAGGCGGGTAGCGGAATCGAACCGCTCTAGACGGATTTGCAATCCGTAAAAAGACGTTATAGTTCAATGGTTTGCACGTTTTGCTAACCAGTTTGCTAACCACGGTCGTTTTGTCGCGCCTCTTTGCGATGACGGTTTAACTCTCGCGCACGACCAGCGACGCAACAATTATTTGCCACTGGGCATCGCATTTGCCGCTACCCGCCCGCTTTCATTTGGCCTCGAAAACCCCGACAAACTCGTCAATTGTTTTGGATACGACGTTGAACCGCACAAGCTTGCGCGCGTCGCCGCCGGGTGTGCGAAGTGGGTTTCATTGCGCGACAGCATGCTCGCTCAACTCAACCATCGACGAAAGTCTTTTTCCACAGAACTCTTGATACTGTGCCGGAATTCTTGCAATAACTGCGCTTTGCGATGGCTGAATATCTACATATCAAGTCGTCCCTCGATGGAATCGTCCATTGTTTTTCAGAGCACCGCACCGAGGACCATTTTGACGCCAGCGATTGCAATGCCGTGTTTGGTGTCCCAGTAGTATCCAGCCGTCGGCGCAAAGTGGAGTGCGGTAATGCGGGGATCGTCAACACCACCTGTAAACCACGTTTTGATGATCGACCTCCACAACTCCTTAATGATGGTTTTATCGATCATTATCGTTTCAGCGTTTGACTAGTAACTCTGGTTCGGCATAATCGACCACGGTCGCGCCCCGCAGGAGCTTTCTGTTACGCATTAAACTGCCAGTCTGCTTTCGCCAATGAGCGGGCGAGTGCCATTTCGACGCGGTACGGCTACGAGTCGCGATGCAGATATTCGTGGCTAGGTAATGGCCACACGGATCGCCGCGCGCGTAGAGGCGACGATACGTCAGCAACTCAAGTGTTTTTACATGAAAGAAGCAACGACTGAATCATCAGTGCGTCTTAATTCATGGTCGATGCAAAAGGAAGCTGGGATGGGTGACCGACGATATTAAAAACTTGGTTTCGCATGCCTTCCAGCTCTCGGCACGTCCGACCGGGCTAAATATCGATCTACTCGTTCGACGTACCGTTGAGTGGCCTCTCGTCTCGCCTCGTCAGAGATCAATTCCGCCTTCGGCTTTACGGGATGTGGTTGCTGCTTTTCATAATAGGGTCGCTCCGCGTTTGCGGTCGGTTGGGGAGCATCGTAAAGCGTGTAGGTTTCCATAAATAATCCTCAATTTTGACCAACCATCCGACAATTCGGGCAAAGTTCCACTGCATCGCATGGCTAAAAATATTGTGGACGCAACACGTCGATGCGACTGAAGTCATGAATCACAATTGCTCGTCGGAAGTCGCCTACTGGAGCCGGGCGACTGAGGCGGCGCTGGACGTAAAGCTCGCGAGTATGAAACTACAGTCGTGCGACTGCCGAAGCCAGCCGTAAAGTGATTCTCGCGCCGTCGGTTTAAGGCTGCGTTGATGCCTTGACGGTCGCATGGTGCATCATTCACCCCATGCATTTTCTCGGTCGTCAATTTACCCAAGTCCGCCAGCACCCGTGGGCTTTCGTCGTGCGCACGCTGAAAGGATTCCGCGCCAACCAGGGCCTGCTGCTAGCCGGGGCGGTCGCGTACTACGCGCTGTTGTCAATCGTGCCCATGCTGATCCTGACCGTGATCGCGTTGTCGCATTTTGTCGAGCAGGCAGCGTTGCTGCAAACGCTGGGCCGCTACCTCGAATGGCTGGTACCCGGTCAGTCCAAAGCCATCGTTGCCGAGCTTGCGAACTTTCTGGCGCATCGCGATGTGCTTGGCTGGGTACTGTTCGGCAGCATGCTGTTTTTCAGCTCGCTCGCCTTCACCGTACTGGAGAATGCCATGTCAGTGATCTTTCATCACCGCGTGGTGATACGGCGACGCCACTTCCTGATTTCGGCCGCGATTCCGTATGGCTACATCCTGTCGCTCGGGCTCGGCGTATTGCTGGTTACGCTGGTCGCGGGCAGCCTTCAGGCGATCGGTCAGCAGGAGGTCGAATTTTTGTGGCGCACTTGGTCGCTCAATGGATTGTCCGGCGCGCTGTTGTATCTGCTCGGCCTCATGGGTGAAATCTTTGTGCTCACCTCGATATATCTGGTGATGCCCGTCGGTCGCCCGTCGCTGTATCACGCGCTGCTGGGAGCGGTCGCCGCCGCGCTGCTGTGGGAAATTTCACGGCACCTGCTGATCTGGTACTTCGCGACCTTGTCGCAGATCGGCGCGGTGTACGGATCGCTGACCACCGCCATAGCCGTGCTGTTGAGCCTGGAGGTCGCGGCGACACTCCTGCTGGTCGGCGCGCAGGTCATCTCCGAGTACGGACGGCTTGCCGGTCATGCGCTGGGCGCACCAGCGGAAGGCTTCACTACGCTCGAAGGTTAGCGGACACAGCTGCGCTGAGCTTCGCGGTTCTTTTTAACAACTCTATCCTGAAAAGACCAGCAAATCTGGGCTAAAGCGAGCTTTATGCATTATCCCAGAATTTCCGTTAGGAAATATCGAGGTGTGTAAATTGGGTCGCGAAATGCACGGGTAGATCGAACTGTTTGGACTGATCCCAAAGCTCTGAAATCCACTCGCGCTTTTGCATCGCAGTGGGCAGTTTGAGCAGCGGGCGGCCGCCCTCATGGGTGATGAAGCCGGGTTGTGCGAAGAGCTGATCTCGCAGCGTCGCGAGGGTGTGCTGGATCGGCTTGTCGGTGCCGTTCTTGCGGATGGTTTGTTTGAGTAGCACCTGACGAAACAGTCATCAGATTGAAAGCCAGCATCACCGGGTGGAGCGCCGCCTCAGTGGCCCAGAACTCTCGCAGATTGAGACTGCCTGCCGCAAAGTCGTATTTGAGCTCCTTGATCCGGTTCTGCGCGGCTGAAGCCGCATCCCGCTCAGCGGAACCAGCCTTCGGCTGTCCTGCGCCCTGCGGGCTGGTCACAATCAGCCCGCCCGCGATACATCCGCCAGATCTGCAAGGCTGGAAGATTTAAATCGGTGACCATCGCCGCATAGCGCCACTGCCCGATGGCCTCATCCTCAGCGAACAGCGACAGCGTCTTGCCTTTGGCCGTGGCGTTGACATTCGCGCGCTGCTTGATGTGTTGGCGCACGGCAATAATGCGTCGGGGTGATTGCCAGCTCGGAGCCTGATACATCAGATCAGCGATTTCGAGGCCCTCGCCGAGCGCCCACCAGCCTGCTCGCGGGACGCCGTGCGCCGACCCGCATCCTGCGTCAACGCCCCAGCCTCATACTGCTTCTCCTACTGCTGCACGAGCTTGGGCAACAGGTCAAATTTCGCTTCCGTCTGCGTCGCAGCGAGGTGCTCTGCCTTCTTGTGCCGAACCACCTCGGCCTTGTATTCAAGCGTGAACGCGCAGCGCGAAAGCTTCAAGTTCCCCGCTGTGTTTCTATCTAATTCCATCTCAATTTACCGTTCTCTAAGTACTCAACGGAAACCGTACAGGTTCAAGTTGGTACTGTGCGCAGAAGACTTCCGAACTAGTGATAGACACTATTCCGGTGCGGAACACAGATCGAAGGAGCGCGCCCTGTTTTTCCACCCAGCCCTTTGAAAGTTATTTGATGTTTGGACGAAGCCGGTTGGCACTAGGCGTTGGCGCGGGCTTGACGATTGGCTTTCTCGCGCTGATCGTGATCGTGGGCGCCACGATTTGGCTAGTGGAACGCGGCAACAGTCTGTTTTATCAATCGGAGTTGCAGCGCTCAATTCGCATCGTCGCCGTGGATCTGCGCGATCATTTGCGCACCGCGGAGTCTAGCCAGCGCGGATTTCTTCTGAGCGGCAACGAGATCTATCTGGCCCCTTATGACACGTCCAAGACGCGGGCGCGGCAGGAGCTGGATGATCTGGGCCGGATGATTGCGCCGGATGCCCCGAACCGGGCCATGCTGCCCCGGTTGTCGGCAGCGGTGGGAGAAAAAATCGTCGAGATGGACAACAGCATTGCGCTGAAAAATTCCGGCCGCGATGCCGACGCCATGGCATTGCTCCAGAGCAATCGCGGCAAGACGCTGATGGATGAAATCAATGTCTTTCTATATAGCGCGATATTGACCGCCGACGAGAGCGGCACGCTCAACAGCGCGGAACGGCAACGCAATGCATCGCTGCTTCGCTGGATATCAGCGGGCGCCGCCGTGGTCATCATCCTAGTGGTGTTTGTGGTGGCCTTTACTGTCTACCGCAACGGGCAGGATCTGAAACTGGCGCGAGACGAAGTGCAGGCAATCAATCTGACGCTGGAAGAACGTGTGAAGACCCGCACAGCTGATTTGGGCATGGCGCGGGAACGCGCAGAAGTCCTGCTGGTCGAGGTCAATCACCGCGTGGCCAACAGTCTGCAACTGGTGGCGTTGTTGGTGGGGATGCAAATGCGTTCCGTCACTGATACCGCAGCCAAGGATGCATTGCGCGAAACGCAATCGCGTATCAGTGCCATCTCACTGATCCACAAGAGCCTTTACACATCGGGAGACGTGACCAACGTGACGCTGAACGATTATCTGGGCGCCATGGTGGGCAATCTGGAAACGGCGATGAAGAAGGACGGCCATACCGCAATCCTGAAATGCTATCTGGAGCCGATTTCGCTCAGCACTGACGCCAGCGTCAGCCTGGGCGTGGCGGTACAGGAACTGGTTACCAACGCCTTCAAATATGCCTATCCCAACGAGCAGCCCGGCGAGGTGCGCGTGCGGCTGAAGCGATTGGGCGATGGCAATGCCGAACTGACGGTCGAGGATGATTACGTTGGGATTGCACCGAACGCCACGCGTACGGGCACGGGGCTGGGCAGCAAGATCATCCGGACGATGGCGTCGGCGCTGAAAACGCAGGTTGAATATATCAACCGTGCGCCGGGTACGGCGGCGCGGATGGTATTGACTACGGCGAATGCGTAATGGGATCTGCGATGAAAGTTCGACTGTTTGCGATTGCTTCACTTGCTTCACTTTCATTCGTCAACGGCGTTTCGATTGCCGCTGGCGGCGAGGGGCTGACCGTGCCTGTGAAGTTGCCCGCGTACGATGCGGCACGGGCTTCCTGCAGAGCGCCAACTGGTTTGCATAAAAAGCTGGTATTCGTGCAGGACAACAGGCGCGAATTCATGGAAGGTGCGGGACGCGGGCTGGAAGCCGCCGCGCGGGCGCGGGGTCTTGCCTATAGCGTTGCCTTCGCCAATAATGATCCTGCGCTGATGATCAAACAGGTGAGCGGCATTGCGACCGATAAAACCGGCGCGATTGTGGTCGCGCCGATCAATGCGCCTTCGCTGGCACCGGCCTTGAAGAAGGTAATCGGCGCGGGCGCCTATGTGGGTGCGATCGTGGCGCCGCCGGCGACGACGGTGCTGAACGCGCCGCAATATTTGACCGGAAAAGTTCTGGCGGAAGCGGCGGCAAATTACATTCGCACGCGGCTTGGCGGAAAGGCCAAGGTTGTGCTGCTGACGCATGACAGCCTGCAATTCCTGGTGCCGCGTTTCACCGCCATGCGCGATACCCTGCGGACACTGCCGGGCGTGACGATTGTGGCCGACATTTCGCCCGCCACGGTCGACAAAGAGGGCGGATATCGCACGATGAAGACGATCTTGCTGGCGCAACCGAATATCGATGTGGCGCTTGGCGCGGACACGGTGGTGCTGGGAGCGCTGGCGGCATTGCGCGAAGCGGGCAAAGCGCGCTCAGACCAGTTTCTGGGCGGTATCGACGGCGAAGAGGAAGCGGTCGTCGAAATCAAAAAAGGCGGCAGCCCCTACAAGGCAAGCATCAGCCTTGCTTCATCCATATTCGGTTATGCGATGGGCCAGCATGCCGCGGATTGGCTGGACGGAAAATCGATCCCGCAAGCAATGGATATTCTGCCCATGGCGCTCACCACGACCAACATCGCGGGCTATGAACGCGACGCGGCCAACCCCGGCGCGGTGTATGCTGACCTCACGCGGCGCGCGTCGTATCTCAAAATGTACGGCAATATCTGCTTCGATACGCGCGAAAACTATATTAATTTCCCCTGGTCATCAGAAACTAAATAGTTCCATCGCGGTGGCCGCCTTGGTGCGGCACAACCTTTCGCGGGCGCGTCGCGCTCGTCGAACGGCTGCAAGGCGCGCACGTTCTTCAGGCCGAGCTCGTCGAGCAGGAAAAGCTGCTCCATCCGCGGGGCACCCAACGCATCGATGCTGACCATCTTCCGGCGCGGCGTGCTTTCGAGCAGGTTCTGGACCATCACCAGCTCGGCTTGCGGATACGACCGCGCGAGCAGCTGGCGCGGCAACCCTGCTGCGGTAGCCTCGATGCGCCGCTCGGAAAAGGCCCGCTCCAGCGGCTGACCGACAACGCCCGTCCGCTGGTTCTCGAACGAACAGCGAGAAAGCCAGTGGCGTGGTCGGCTGAGTGAAGTCAAAGAACTTCTCCCGGTCGGGCGTGCGCGCCATGAAGGTGAGCGCGTCGCCGACGCCCTCGCTCACGAGCCGTTGAGCCTCGGCCCACTTCGTCAGTTTCAGCTGCACCTCGCGCCCGAGAACGCGCCCAATCGCCTGCACCACACCGGCATTCACGCCTCTGGGCACGCCGTTGACGAGGAACTCGAAAGCCCTGGTCGCGGTCGCCGTAGAAAACGATCGGGGTTCCTGCTCCCCCGCTGCCATCGGGCTGCGCGGTGGCCAATGCGCTCGCCAGCACCGCGCCCAGAGAGACGACCAGGCAAACTGAAGCGCACCGCATCAGACCATTTTGACGGCGGCCCCCGCGGCCCCCGCTGCTCTGCTACCATGATGTTTCGGGTCTGCCCCCTCTGGTGGCGTGCACTGCCCCGCCGAGCCCCCGTGCAACCTCGCACAGAATCGAGAAGCCCGCCGCCATGACCGTCAGCCCTTTCGTCATCCTCTACGTCGAAGACAGCGACTACATCCGCCAGTCGGTGGCCGAGTTGCTCGCCACTGCCGAGCGCCGCGTCGTGGGTGTCGCTGACGCCGCCGGCGCGCGCGAGGCGCTGCGCGAGCAGAACGTAAACCTGTTGATGACCGACATCAACCTGCCCGACGGCTCGGGCCTCGACGTGGCGCGCGAGGCCCTTCGGCAGAACCCCAGGCTGCCGGTGATCGTCTGCTCCGGGCATGACTTGAGGGGCGTCGCCCAGTCGCTTGGCCCTACCGCTCATCCTCTGAGGAAGCCGTTCGAGCTGGACGAACTCGAGGCGCTGGTCGAGCGGCTCGCGCGATGAGCGACTCGACAGAAGCGGCCGCGACCGGAACAGGCGTTAGGGCAAATCGGCCGGGACTCACTCCCGGCGCGAGGAGGCCCCAAGTTGCCGTGTCGTTGAGCGAATGTCCAACTACCGCTTTCGGCCAAAACCGGCCTTCGTCGAACCAAAGTCAACGACAGCAATCGACCCATTGCCGTCATCTGGGCGGTATGTGAGAAACGACCGCTATTCAACGTGTGTCGACCGAAGCGAACGGTTCGAAGATTTTCGAGATTTGTTCCTGCCAACACAACCAGCTCAAAATCTCAATTCCTCCTTGAGGCCAATCCATATTTGCGACGCTTGACCACTTGTAGGAATGGCTGCATATTAAAGACGCAGACCTGACAGCCCGGAGGTTTTAGATGAAGAATTTGACGACGGTTCTTTGCGTAGTCTCAATTTTCGGCGTTCTCCTTCCGCCGCTGGTGCTTGCACAGGCCAAGAGGACGCAACCGACCGCCCCCGCGGCGGCACCGCTCAGAGACTTGGGCGCACCAGGGCTGAGAATGGGCGAGTACCTAGTTACTGAGGAGTACGTGCCCAAACAAGGATTGTCGCTTGGAATCGGATGGAACAGAGCAGTCGCGCAGAAAATGTCTTCGCGATGCGTCGTCGGACAAGAGCTGCCGGTTAGCGGCAGTTCCTACGACATGAACTTTTACGACACCTTCGACAGAGAGCAGGTCACTCGCGCTTTGAACGTTTCTGCCAAAGCCTCATACGCCGGAATGGCTTCCGGCTCTGCCGACTTCAGTCGCACGATCAAGATCGACCATCAAAAGCGAAATATTTTGGCCGTTGTCACGGTGGACAAGGGGGACAGTCTTTTCCAATAGGGTTTGATACTGAAGCTCGGGAGGTGATTCCACTGAGAT
>ENA-OFCX01000935-OFCX01000935.1-metagenomes-genome-assembly--contig:-NODE-935-length-13011-cov-4.737573_pt1 | contig 13011 bp, 10 predicted proteins | sample MGYA00153384_OFCX01 | MGnify analysis MGYA00153384
CTTGGCCGCGCAAGTTGCCGCAATCAAGGTGACAAAGCCAGGCAAGCGCTTCACTGACCCGCATGACGCCGCCACCCGCGTGCTGGCGCAAGGCATGCTTGATGTAGGCTTGCTGGATAAAAAGAAACACGGCAGTGCTGACGACGTGTTGCAAAGTGGCGCGTATCGCCAGTTCTACATGCACCGCACCGGCCACTGGATGGGCATGGATGTGCACGACTGCGGCGACTACACCGAACCCGGCAGCAAGCCGCGCCAAGAGCGCGACCCGCTGGGTGAAATGGTGATGAAAAAGCCGCCCCGCATTTTGCGTGCAGGCATGGTGCTGACGATTGAGCCAGGCATCTACGTGCGCCCTGCCAAAGGCGTGCCCAAAGAATTCTGGAATATTGGCATCCGGATTGAAGACGATGCTTTGGTTACCGCCAAAGGCTGCGAGCTGATGACGCGTGGGGTGCCGGTGACGGCGGATGAGATTGAGGCTTTGATGCGTGGGTAATTTTTACCGCTGGCGCAACAGCAAATCAACCCATACGGGCGGCTTGCTGATTAGCAGACTGATTTGCTCTTTCTCACACACAGCCACCAACAAATGCGCGCCCTGCTCCATCTCTACGCCGTCATAAACAAAAGCCAGATCAGATAACCGCACCGCTTTTTTCAAATTAGCCATCGTTCGCGGGTATCGATCCAGAATGCGCTGTGCGGGCACGTTGTGGCCACCTTCGCGCACGCGTTGGCGTACGCGCTCTAGCAGGCGCTGCGGGTCACCCACCGACACAACGTAAAGCACCACATTAAAGCCCATCGCCTGTGCGTGGGTGATTAATGCCAGCTTGGATTCGTGCGAAAAAACGGTTTCGCTGACGAAACTGACTTTTGCGTTTAGCAATGCTTCACGTCGGGTGTCGGTCCAGTCGCGTGCGGCTTCTGATCTTTTTTGCAGGTCATTGATATTCTGAAGGTGACTTTGCTCATGCAAGTCAGCATTGACGAATTCAAGTTGATTGCCGATGCCGCCACTGGCGACCAGGGCGCGGTAGAGCGTTGATTTGCCTGCGCCGTTTGGCCCGGCGAGCAAGTGAAAAATTGGCCTGACGGCGCTCAAGCGGCTTTACGCAGTTCAGCCTTCCGGCGGTTATCTGCAACGATGCGTCGAATGTGGTTTTGAAGGCTGCCGTCGGCGCTTGCAGCAAGAATGCGCTGCTTGACTGATTCAAGCGAATCGGGTGCGGGGTCAGTCAAAGCAACTTCAGCACTTGTGACTGCTTGACGCGCCTCTCGCGCAGCAGCCTCATAATTTTCAATCGCAGCCCGCGCTTCTTGTACCGTTAGCCCAGAGTGCTCCACCACCCGGCCCAGTGTGGCCCAGTATTCAATTTGCCCGGCAGCAGAACGGCGCAGAGGTTGAGCGGCTTCTTTGGCTTGTTGCACCAAGGATTCGGGCAGTTTGACGGAAGCGAAGTTTTTGGCAGCGGTCATGAAAAGCTCCTTTATGGCGTATTTTGCGCCATAAAGCGCCAGACTGCAAATGGAGTCGGAAAAGCCATCGTTGCGGCGTACACACGCTATTTTGGCCCCTGGCGCAATATCGCGACAAATACGCACATAAAAAAGGCCTGCAGCGCAACAACTACGGGCGCAAGCCACTATTTAAATAATAGCTGTTGCGTCCGTATAAGCCCCTGTCAGGGCCCTGGTTTCAATCCTGAGCAATGTGTCGCTGAGCAAGTCAGGCGGCCACCACCACAGCCCGCGTTACGGCAGCGCGTTGCCCAATGCAAGACCCTCGCGCCGTGGATCGGCTCCGCCGGTCAATAACGCAGGCAAAGTCGCCGTTGCTGGCAGTTTGATGACTGTCGACGCGCCGCTGGATTGCGCCGCCACCGACACCGTATGGCCCAGAGCCCTGAGCCCAACAATTAGCGGATCGCTTCCGCCCGCAAGGCCGCCTGCCGGGGTGGTCGGATCAATGGCCGGGTGCTCACCGCCAACGCCGGTGGTGGGGCTGTTGGCAGCGCCAAAGTTCACCATCGAGCTGGCCTGCTGCGCGTCAAATTTCCAGTCAACCGCACTGACCACGGTTTTGACCACAAACTGAATGATCGCCGCGCCGCCAGCTGAGCCGGTGGCCATTAAAAAGTCGCCGCGCGAACCGTCTGGCGTCTGGTTAAAAACAATCGTTGGCGCCATGGAGCTGCGTGGGCGCTTGAGTGGCTGAATGCGGTTGGCGATCAGGCCGGATGCGTCGCTCGGTACAAACGAAAAGTCGGTCAACTGATTATTGAGAAAGAAGCCGCCAACCATGCGCTTTCTGCTGGTGGTGACGATACGGGCCACGGCTTTAACTTCAAGCGCAACATCGGCCATTGCTTTTCCCGAAACGTCCAATGCCAGCGCCTGAAATTTAATTTTTTGCGAACTGGAAACCCAGCCTTCCGTCCTGATACCCGTGACCACCCCCGCAGGCCACAGCGTATTGACGCTGCGTATGGTTTGCACCTCGCCGTTCGGATCAGAATAGGTTGCCTCAAGAAGCAATTCTTTTGGCTGCGTGGCCGCTGGCACATCAGCTATCGTCAGTTTGCCCGCGCCGTTTTTATCCAGGGTGAGCGGCATTTTGTCGGCGATCACGCGCTGGTCTTGTGTTGCTGTTTCTTCTTCTTCGCCCTCGGAACGGCTAGCCGCATTGCCGCGCGGCGCTGAAAAGCTGAAGTCCTCGTAGTCGCTGTAGTTCAGCGTTTTCCCGCGTAGCAGCGCCGACACCCGCACGGGCAAGTTCACTGCTCCGCCACCCGCTACGTAGTTGATTTGCACGTCAGTTGGCACGGTTTTAACGTTGACCAGCGCCTTTTTTTCAATCGGCGCGATGCGGCCTTCAAGTATCGGCAAGCGGAACTCTTCGACCCTGAACTGGCCACTGCTAAAGCTTCTGTTCTTCTCCTCGTCCACGGGTTTCAGTTCGACCTGGTACACGCCGAGTTTGGCGGCTGGTGGCACCGCAAACGTGTTTTCGGCGCTCTGCCCGCCAGTTGCTGTCTTTCTCCACGTGATGCCCTGTGTGTATTGCTGGCCGCTACCGACGTGGGTGATCACCAGCGTTACAGGCTGTATCGGGCTCAGACCAAAACCTTTGCTGGTTTCAATCCGCAAAATATGTTTCATCGAGACTGATTCACCAGCGCGCACGAGCGTGCGATCAAAAATGGTGTGGGCGCGTTCATCTGGGCGCGGGTCGCTGCTGGTGGGCACGTTAAAGCGCCATGGCTCGATGCCCTTGTGCCAGTCGCTCCACGTAAATGCCAAATCGTCAGCGGCTCGCGCACTGACGAAATATGCGTTGCCGCCGTTGTCCCCACCGCAGCGTGCCGGGTCAGGCGACAGGCCGGTTAAGTAGGCAATGCCCTGCGCGTTGGTCGTGGCCTTGGCGATTTCTTGTCCGTTGCAGTCAGACACTGCTACGCGCGCGTTTGCCACCACTGCACCTTTGTCAAGGGTGGTCACCCAGGCCATCGAATTCTCGCGGCCCAGCTTGAAGTGCACCCCCAAATTGGTGACCAGCGCCGACGTTCGGACGTACATGGTACGGGCACCGCCATAGCGCTCATCAAGCAGCGATCCGCCTAATTTTGCTGAAGCAATTTCGACCACGTGAAAACCTGTGGGCAGGGGAATACCGACAACTTCAAACGGTCTTGAAAAATTGTTGACCCCCACGCTTGTCGCTTCGGGTACTGCACTGCCCCCCGGGGGGGCTGAACTTGCTTGGGGCGGCCCGGCGCTGCGTTCGCTGTCTAGTGGCTTGGGCAAGTCAAGCGTTTTTACTCCCGCCTGGCCATTGAGCAGCGACACCATGCGTGCCTGAACAGAGTCTTTGTCGCGCTTGTCTAAAACTTTTGGTAGTGCGCCCTTGATGTCTTGCGCCGCTTGCCTGCGCGGCACTTCGTAGTTGTCGTAACGCTTGACTTTTTTGAACCACGCAATGATTTCTGCGTCGGTTTTCGGTTGCAGTGTGCTCACCTGGCCAGGGGCCAGCGTCTTTGCCAGCAGCGCGGCTTCAACGTTGCGCAGCGTCACGGGCAGCAGCGCCATGTCACCAGGTTTGCTGCCGGGCTCGGCGTAGCGCTCAACGATACCGAATGGTGCGGCTGAAAACTTGGCCAGTGGCGGCATGGCGGCAGTAGAAACAGTCAAGGGAAAACTGTCTGCATTGCGCAGCTGGCGATTGGATGCGTCTTTGAAGTCTTTGGGCAGCTCCAGCTTGAATTGCGCGCTTTCAGCAAAGACGGGTTTGAACGTGATGTTGTTCACCACGTCTGCTGCATCACCCTCTGCATCAAAGGTGGGCTTGAGCGACTCTTTGCCAGAATTCAAACGAATTGCTTCGGCCAACTTGCGCGGCACTGGCGCGTTGAAGTTCAGGCGCATTGGGCGGATGGGCAGGCAGGCCGACTGGGCGTTTTCGCGCTCGCAGGTAAAGCTGGCCGCAAACGGTTCGCGCACAGTGAAGTTAAAGCGCTTTTCAGAAGAGTTGGCTACGCCGCTGGGCGTGCTCACGCCTTTACCGTACACCAGTTGGACTTTGGTTGCTGGCGTCAATCTGCGGTTGCAGGCCAAAGTCACAAACTTGAGCGGCTCAACGGTTGCCGCTTTTTCAAGCCGCTGCGACTTGAGCAGCGCTGTGCGTTCGCTGCCGTCAATCAGTTTGATGGCGATTCGTTCGCCCAAGCCTTCAGCGGCGCACCACACGTTGTCCTGAACGCTTTTGAGCGTTGCTGCGCCATTGAGCTGGAGCAAAAAATACTGTTCTTCATCAATGCGCTCGCCAGGGTAGGGACGCACCGATCTGGCAAATGGTCCGCCGCTATTAAACTTGTAGCTGCTTGCGCCCGTATATACTGCGCCAGATGCCGATTTGAGTCCTGATCGGAGCTGTACAGAGCAATTCACTCCGGGCGGCAGGTCGTTTTCAAAGTCAAACGCCCATTCGCGGTCACTGATCCAGCGGCCATTGCCTTTGGTGGCTTGTGCGTCGCTGCAAGTGAGCGAGAGCGGCGCGGCGGCTTTTGGGTCCCCAAAGTTCACCACGCTGGTGTCGAACTTTGCGACCACTTGCCGTATTTGTGAAATCTCTCCCTGTGGACTGAGGCTAACGATTTGCAACGCGCTTGCCTGCATGGCCGTGCCTGCTGCAAGAGCGACGATGATTTTTAGTGCGATGGATGCCACAGTAATCCTCCCCGATTATTTTTTCAAACTTGAGGGTAGCTCAATTGACATGACTTTCCGTTACAACGAATTAAGGGGAATGGTGCTTTTGCCCTCGAAAATCTGTTCTTTTAATTCAGGACGATGCCGATGACGAATGAAACCACCCTGCGCGCGTGCGGAAAATTGACAGCTGTTGCCGCTTTGTGCATAGGACTTGGCGCTTGCGGAGGCGGCGGTGGCAATGGCGATGCACCAGGCGTCAGCGGCGCAACTGGCGGCACCCAAAACGATGCCATTGCCCCCCTCCCTACGCCGGCAGCAGCCAATGCGTCGGCAGCAACACCCGCCGCTCCGGCTGCGTCAGCGCCAGCGTCCAGCCCTGGCGCGGCAGTGCCGGCACCAGCAGTTATGCCAGCCGCATCAGCAGCATCAGCGCTGCCTCAAGCCGCTACGGCCGATGTCAGTTGCGGCTTGAATGGCCCGGCAGGTATTGAAGCTGAAGTTTTGCAGCGCCTGAACGCGCTTCGCGCATCTGGCGCGGTGTGCGGCACGACCGCATACGCAGCAACCGGTGCTTTGGCGTGGAACAAAACATTGCTGCAAGCAGCGGTAGGAAACTCTACTGACATGGCACAAAAAAATTACTTTTCCCACACGGGTCAGGATGGTCGTAGTCCCAGCCAGCGCGTCACTACAGCCGGATACATCTGGTCGAATACTGGCGAGAATATTGCAGGTGGGCAGGGCTCGGTTGAGCAGGTCATGGCCGACTGGACCAACAGCCCAGGTCACTGCCAAAACCTCATGAACCCAAACTTTCGCGATGTAGCGGTAGCCTGCGTAAGAAACGATGCATCTACCTACCGCCTCTACTGGACCATGAATCTGGGGCGCAGCCGATAGAGTTTCCTGTGGCTGCGGTGCGAGCTTACGCTGGCTTGTCCAGCCGAGCCAGATGCCGTGCAATCTGCAGCCGAACCTGCGCTGGCGCAGTTCCGCCCAGTGTGCTGCGCGCATTGAGCGAGCCGCGCAGGCTCAGCACGTCGTACACGTCTTTTTCAATTTTTGGGTGAAAGCCCTGCAGCACTTCAAGCGGCAGGTCTGACAGATCGACGTTGTGCGATGTGGCCGCCTTCACGGCGTGGGCCACAGCTTCATGTGCGTCCCGAAATGCCAGGCCTTTGTTAACCATGTAATCGGCCAGATCAGTTGCTGTAGCGTAGCCGCGCAACGCGGCTTGTTCCATGGCGGTCGCATTGGCGGTGATGCCGCCCACCATTTCCGCAAAAATGCGCAGGGTGTCCTTGAGCGTGTCTACCGTGTCAAACAGCGGCTCTTTGTCTTCCTGGTTGTCTTTGTTGTAAGCCAGTGGCTGCCCCTTCATGAGTGTGATCAAACCCATCAAATGGCCCACCACCCGACCGGTTTTTCCGCGCGCCAGCTCGGGCACGTCCGGGTTTTTCTTTTGCGGCATGATCGATGAGCCAGTGGTGAAACGGTCAGGAATATGGATAAAGCCAAAGTTCTGGCTCATCCACAAAATCAGCTCTTCACTCATGCGGCTGATGTGCACCATGGCAATCGACGCGGCGGCGGTAAATTCAATTGCAAAATCGCGGTCGCTTACAGCATCGAGCGAGTTCTGACACACGCAGGGCTTGCCATCCAGATCGACCATGCCGAGCGCGACGGCAACGCGCTCGCGGTCTAGCGGGTAGCCAGTACCTGCAAGCGCTGCCGCTCCCAGGGGCAGAAAATTGACGCGCTTGCGTACGTCTTGCATGCGCTCGGCATCGCGCGCAAACATCTCTACATAAGCCAGCATGTGGTGGCCAAAACTCACTGGTTGGGCCACTTGCAGGTGCGTAAAGCCAGGCATCACGGTTTCGATATTTGCTTGCGCAATTTTGACCAGCGCCATTTGCAGCTCGGTCAGCAGCTCAACAATCAAATCGATCTCACCGCGCAGCCACAGGCGCACGTCGGTCGCCACCTGGTCGTTGCGTGAGCGCCCGGTGTGCAGCCGCTTGCCTGCGTCGCCCACGAGCGCCGTCAGCCGCGCCTCGATGTTCAGGTGAACGTCCTCCAGGTCAAGCTTCCACTCAAACGCGCCCGACTCAATTTCTCGGGTGATTTCGGCCATGCCGTGTTTGATCGACGCGTGGTCTTCGGCGCTGATGATGCGCTGTGCAGCCAGCATATTGGCGTGGGCTAACGAGCCTTGAATGTCGGCTTGCCACAGGCGTTTGTCAAAAAGAACGCTGGATGTGTAGCGCTTGACAAGGTCGCTCATCGGCTCAGAAAACAGGGCCGACCAGGCTTGGGATTTTTTATCGAGTTGGTTCACGTCTAACTTTCAGTGGCGGCTGGCGCGCAGCGCGGGGCGCGAAGCAGCTTGTTGTGCAGATGGGCCAGCAATGCAATACTTGCGTTTTGATTTTATCTGCCATGATGGCGCGTTCAAGCTTGCCCCCAATAAATGAAGCCAGCCGCACCCCCCAATTCGTTCGCTGAGTCAACGCTACAAGCGACCCTGCTGCCCGGTCTGGATGCCACTGGGTCTGCGTATGTTGCGCCACTGCAGCCCAAAATGTTTGATGCCTGCCATGTAGGTGTGGTGTTGCGGGCTGTTCTGTTTGTTCAAAGTGTGGTCGCCGTGGCCGCGATGTTTTTGGCGAGTGATCCGCTGGATTGGGTGCTCCGGTTTTCGCTTCTGACTGGCGGCGTGCTGCCCGCCACGGTCGCCTGGCTGGTGGCAACTTGCGCACTGAAATCAGCGTTGACCAGGTTTGCGCCGGCGGTGCAGTGGCTGTGCGGGGTTGCTTTGGGCGTGCTGGCTGGGCTTTACGGTTGCGGTCTGCTGTACTTTATGGGGCTGTTGGTACCGCCGCCGTGGTGGGCCAGCGGGGCATCGGGCGCACTTTTATCTGCCATGCTCCTGGCGGGACTCTACTGGCGGGCCAGAGCCCGCGCGCCCGCCGCAACCACCGCCCGACTGGCTGAACTGCAGTCGCGCATTCGTCCGCATTTTTTGTTCAATACGCTGAACACCGCAATTGCGCTGGTACGCGCTGAGCCGCGCAAAGCTGAGGCCGTGCTGGAAGACCTGAGTGAGTTGTTTCGCAGCGCATTGGCCGATCCGGCCGAGTCGGTGACGCTCACTCAGGAAATCGCGTTGGCAAAAAGCTATCTTGCGATTGAGAAAATCCGTTTCGGTGAGCGGCTGCAAGTGGTGTGGGATTTGGACCCCAGGGCAGGCAATGCCAAGCTGCCGCCCTTGCTGCTTCAGCCATTGGTTGAAAACGCGGTGAAACATGGGGTAGAGCCAAGTACAAATGGGGCACAGCTCAAAATTTCAACCCAGTTGCGCGGCGACACGGTGGTGGTGAAAGTCACCAACACCACACCGGCTGGTACGGGCGAACGCGGGCATGGGCTGGCACTGGCCAACGTGCGTGAACGCTTGCTGTTGCTGCACGACGTGCAGGCACGGTTTCAAACCGCGTACAAGGACGGGGTATTTCAAGTCAGGCTGGAGATGCCCGCATGAACCTGAATGTGCTGCTGGTAGACGATGAAGCGTTGGCCAGAGCCCGTCTGCGAACGCTGCTGGGTGATTGCGCAAACCCGGGCGCGATTGTTGTGGCAGAGGCGGAGACTGCAGCGCAGGCGCTCCAAGCGCTGCAGCGCGACAGTTTTGATGTGGTGCTGCTCGACGTGCGCATGCCGGGTGCCGATGGCGTGAGCCTGGCGCGAAGCATTTCTGAAATAAAGACCAGTCCAGCGGTCGTGTTCGTTACTGCGCACGCTGAGCATGCGGTTCAGGCATTTGAAGTGGCGGCTGTGGATTACCTCACCAAGCCGGTTCGACTAGAGCGTTTGCAGCAGGCGCTACAAAAAGTAGAGCGTTATCTGCAACTAGAGCGTGCGCCAGAGCCTCTTTTGGCCGAGGAAACACTGGTGATTCAAGACCGTGGGCAAACCGAGCGCCTGGCGTTGTCCAGCGTGCTGTATTTCAAGGCGGAACTCAAATACATCACGGTGAGAACAGCATCAAGAAGTTATGTACTCGACGGTTCACTCAATGAGCTTGAAGAAAAATACGCTGCGTCTTTCATGCGGGTGCACCGCAATGCGCTGGTGGCGCGCCGCGCGATGCGGGCTCTTGTCAAACACTACGACGCGGAGGAGGGCGAAGGCTGGGCAGTGCGGCTAAATGGGCTGGCGGAGTTGCTCGCGGTTTCGAGGCGCCAACTTGCTAACGTGCGGGAAGCCATCACAAAGTGACTGCCTGGAGTTGGCGCAAGCTCCATTGATTTTGTCCTACAAGTTTCGCGGTGTACTGCTGCTCAAATTCTTTTTGAGTGCGCGGATTTCAGTCAGATTTTTTTGGACTTTTTGGCTTCATTTCCAGCCTTCTGTTACTTAAAATCGAATCACCCTATTTCTATTTTCGAGGACGCCGCATGAATGCTGAGCCCGCCTTGAGCCATAGTGCAGCTGCGCTTGAAATGGACAAGCCGCCCGTGAGTTCTCCCACCTCAGAGCCACCACCGGTGTCCATGTTTGGAGCGCACATGCCCGTCAGCGTCCGCAGCGTGTCACTGGCGATCATTGCCCTGCTCGCCGCGCTGTTTTTTCTCCAGTGGGCCAGGGCGGTATTTATCCCTTTCATGCTCGGGCTGGTATTTAGCTACGCCTTGTCCCCAATCGTGAACTGGATGGAGGCCCGCCGCGTCCCGCGCGCCCTGGGGGCCGGCATGCTGCTTTTGGCACTGATGGGCGCACTTGGCACTACCGCTTATGCACTGTCTGACGAAGCAGCGCAACTTGTAGAGTCGCTGCCAGCCGCAGCGCAAAAATTCAGGCAAACCATTAAAAACCGGCAGGGAACAACGCAAAGCACGCTGGATACCGTGCAAAGAGCCGCTACCCAAATTGAGCAGGTTGCCCAGGGTTCAATTGTGTCCAGCGGGGGCGCGATGCGCGTAATCGTTGAGCCGGCCCGCTTCAACATCAAGGACTATTTATGGACTGGAACGATTGGGCTGGCCACCGTGGTGGGGCAGGCGACTGCGGTGGTGTTTTTGACCTATTTCCTGATGGTGTCGGGCAACACTTTCAGGCGCAAGCTCATCAAGCTCGCGGGACCATCATTGAGCAGTAAAAAAGTAACCCTGCAGGCGCTCGATGAAATTACAGGGCAAATTCAGCGGTACTTCCAGGTGCAGCTGGCAACCAGTGCGCTGGTCGGCGTTCTTACAGGGCTGGCTTTGTGGGGGCTCGGGCTTGAGAACGCGGCTGTGTGGGGAATAGTTGCCGGTGTGTTGAACATGGTGCCGTATGTCGGCTCGCTGGTCACTGCGGTTGCTTCTGGCGCGGTAGCGTTTTTGCAGTTTGGCTCCAGCAACATGGCGCTGCTGGTGGCTGGCGCATCGGTAGTAATTCATACGATCGTCGGCAACATCATCACGCCGTGGCTGACCAGCCGTGCCAGCCGCATGAATCCGGTGGCAGTGTTTGTTGGCTTGCTGGCCTGGGGCTGGCTGTGGGGCGTTTGGGGCTTGCTGCTCGGCCTGCCTATTTTGATGATTGTCAAGGCGGTATGTGACCGGGTCGATGACCTCAAGCCGGTGGGCGAGTTTTTGGGTGCCTGATCGCGCGTGGTGGCGCTGAAGCCGTTATCGATTCGCTGGCTTCATGAATGCCTCTCAGTCGGTGGTCATGGCGTTTGGTTACTATAGCGGGTTGTTTTGAAATCGCAGAGAGAAATGAATATGCTCGAGTTGTTATCTGACCCCCAAATCTGGATTGCCTTTGCCACGCTGACAGCACTTGAGCTTGTACTGGGCATCGACAACATTATTTTCATTTCCATTTTGGTCGACAAGCTGCCCAAGGCGCAGCAAGAAACGGCGCGCAAAATCGGTCTGTTTATGGCGATGTTCATGCGGATTGGCCTGCTTTTCATCTTGTCCTGGATCGTCGGTTTGACTGCGCCGTTTTTTAGCGTTTTCGGTCAGGACATTTCAGGCCGAGACTTGATTTTGATTTTGGGTGGCTTGTTTTTGATCTGGAAAAGTACCGGTGAAATCCACCAGTCGCTCGAAGGGCAAGAGGCCCATGCGTCCAGCGCTGTCAAAGCAACTTTTGCCGCAGTCATCATCCAGATCATGATAGTAGACATGGTGTTTTCGCTGGACTCCATCATCACCGCCGTCGGCATGGTCGATGAGTTGGCAGTGATGGTTGCGGCTGTTGTGGTGTCGGTTGGCCTGATGATGCTGTTTGCATCCGCCATTGGCCGCTTTGTGTCGGCGCACCCCACCATCAAAATACTGGCATTGGCATTTCTTGTGGTGGTTGGCGTGGTGCTTGTAGCCGAGGGCTTTGGCACCAAAGTGCCTAAAGGCTATGTCTACTTTGCAATGGCGTTTTCGCTGGGCGTTGAAATGCTCAACATCTGGATGCGCAAGAGGTCGGCCAAGCCAGTCGTCTTGCACGACGCATACCGGGCTGCCGAAATCAAAGACGTCCAGCCGAAGTAGCTTGTCAATCAAAAAAATACACTTTTGACATGTTATTCAATATATACGGGCGCGAGTAGCTACTGTATTAATAGCAAGTTTGGCTAACGTGTGTGCTGCCGCAGCGCTCGCCCGGTGTCTGTCTTCTGTAGGCATTGCCTTACAGACTGGCGTCGTGCCAGCTTTCTGCGACTCGCTGCAGTTGCTGGCAGCATTGGGCTTTAACAAGGAAGCTTTTGATGCAAGTTTTATTAAACACTGACCACCATATTGAAGGCGGCAAGGAAATGGCAGACCACTTGACTTCGGTCGTTAAAGATGCTCTTTCCAGGTTCGGCGAGCACGTCACCCTGGTTGAAGCGCATCTGGCGGACGAAAACGGTCACGGCAAGACAGCGCCTAACGAAGTCCAATGCACGCTGAAGGCAAGTGTGGTGGGGCGTGAGGCGGTGGTGGTCAAAAGCCACGCCGACAGCGCACACCAGGCAATTGCTGGTGCAGCAACCAAGCTCAAGCGTGCCGTGGCCACAGTGTTGGAAAAGCACGACCCAAGGCAAGCCCAGCAACGTTCAGCGTCAGCCCCTGAACCAGAGTAGTGTTCAGGCATGCAACACTTTGCTGTTGCAGCTTGAGTTGGCAGGCCGACCCCTGCAGGCTGTGATGGCCATCCAGAGTTCGAAAAGTTCCTCTTTGGCCCTCACGAGCCGCGTGTGTTTTCCCTAATTTGCGTTGCGCGGCTTGCTTTTATGATGGAGCTGCGCAACTCAGCGCAGTTTTTACCATCAGGAGCCATCCATGCAAAGCCAGCAAAGTGCGTCCAGGGTCCAAAGTGCCCTTCACCGGTTTGGTGTCTTAGCGGTCGCGGTGTTTTCTGTATCGAGCCTGACATCTTGCGCCAACCTGCCAGCTGACAACGCTGACGCCGTTTTGCAGCGTGCCGACACGGCGATGGGAGGGTTTGCGCTTAAAAGCATCTCTTTTTCAGGCAGTGGCACTGGCGCTACCTTTGGCCAGGCATATCTGGCAGGCCAGGCGTGGCCCAAAATTACTTACAGCAGTTTCTCGCGCGTGGCGGACTATGAGAACAGCGCGTTTCGCGAAGACGCCGCCCGCAGCCGGGCCGAACCCTCAGGCGGCGGTGCGATACCGCTGATGGGCCTGGGAGAGCAACGCACCAGTGGCCTGATGCGCGGGGGTTTTGCCTGGAACATGGCCGGCCCGGCACCCCTGCCTGCTCCACTGGCTGTGGATGGCCGTACCCACGACCTGTGGA
>ENA-OFCX01000936-OFCX01000936.1-metagenomes-genome-assembly--contig:-NODE-936-length-13009-cov-8.414003_pt1 | contig 13009 bp, 19 predicted proteins | sample MGYA00153384_OFCX01 | MGnify analysis MGYA00153384
GCCCGCATCGACATCGGGCCGCAACTGGTGGCGACGCTGCCGGTTGCCGACCAGCGCGTTCGCCTCTCGGCTGAATGGCGGTTTCGCATTGCCGGGGACGCGCGCCCGGGCAGCGGCCCCGCGCTGACGATCGGCACCGGCAGCCGCGCGAGCTTGAGCATCGTCGGATTGTAGCTCTGCGTCAGCGCTTCATACGGGCCCGCAACGCCGCCGCGACCTTGCAAGTCTGCCCCCGAACAAAAAGCTCGACCCTCACCGTGGATCAGCACTGCCCTAGCGCCGTCGAGGGTGTCGAGGACCGAGCCGATTTCATCGAACATCTGCGGCGGCGCGGCGTTCAGCCGCTCGGGCCGCGACAACTTGACGGTGAGGATGCCGTCGTCGTCCAGCGTGCAGACGATGTCACGCGTCGTCGTCGTCGTCGTTGTCGTCGTCGTCGTCGTCACCGCGGATGCGGTCGATCTCCGGAGGGCTCTAAACCAGCTCCGCGATCCCGCCCTTCTGATCCGACGACAGCTCCATTGATGCGAACACTAGTTCGCATGGCGGACGGACCCTTCGCCGAAGGTCAGCGGCGGCGTTTGGGCGTCTTGGCGAACTCGGGCACGTCGAAGGCGTCGTCGACCGGTGGCAGGAGGTCGGCGATCTCGGCCGGGAGCGGGGCCGAGCCCGTCCGCCGACCCCGGCGGCCCCGGCCTTGCTCCTCGGCAACCGCCTGGTCGTCGGGCGGCGCCGCCGGCCGACCGCCTGGGGTCTCGGCCGGTCGCCGCCCCGCGGCCTCCGCCGCTCGGGGCGCTGAACGCGCTGTCGGTCGGTGTGGGCCTCAGCGTCCGGCGGCCTGTCCGTCGCGAGAATCCGACCTTTCCAAACGCCGGCTGAGTGCGATCACCAGGTTCGGTCCCAATGCGTCCGGGTCCCACAAATAGGCAAAAGCCAGCGTGCGTTCAATGAGCCGACGCAACCCCGCGCGCAGCAATCGTTTGGGGTTGCGGGCGCTGAGGTACCAGGGCAGCTCGCCATGGCCGAGCAGTTCGAGTCCGGTCAGCGACGCAATTTGCTCGAACTTGGACAGGCCCAATGTTGTGACGTGGGTCAGATCGCCATGTTGGAAGATGCGCCCGAAAGGCGACTCTCCAGGAGGATGACGCCGGGCGACAGCCGTTCGGCCATGTCCCGCAGCAACGCGATGCAGTCGTCCTAAGGGATGTGCTCGAACACGTCGAAGGCGGCAATCAGGTCAAAACAATGTTCGGGTGCTAGATCGGTGATCGCGCCATGAGCCTCGAAGCTGGCAATCTGGGCGCGCCGACGCAGCTCGGGCTGCGATTCCAGTCCGATGACGGTGATGCCGCGGGCGCGAGCAAACCCTAAAAAGTTGCCGTTGCCAAAACCCATTTCGAGCGCGAGATGAATTGGGGCCGAATGCCAGCGCGCCAGGAGCCACGCGAAGTAGCGCGCTTCACCCTTGCTGTATCGGCCAAAATTGTTTGCGGGCCAGCGCTTCCAGTCTGTGTAGCCGGCGAGGGTGTCGTCGTTTTTTGTCATCGATCGTTTGAAGGGTTAAATGCTGGCGATCAGGCTTTGCCGGCTTCGATCGCACGGCTGCTGCTGACGACGCAGGGGCTGCAGGTGCTGCAGAGTCTGGTTCCCCGGGTGACGCACGAGGGTGCCGACGGCACCCTCGTGACTGCCGAATTCCAGGCGCGCAGTTTCGGCAACGTCGAACTGGCCGAGGCCTGCCGCATGCTGGCGGTCGAGGACGGAGCCGGTCGCGCCTGGTGCAAGGCGCACGGCTATCGCGGCTATACCTCCTACGGCTCGCTGAACGACCTGCCCAGCACCTCGAGCTTGACCAGGTCCCAACCGCCCGCTTCGCGCGCCAGCCGCAGCGTGCGGATCGCATCCTCGGCGGTGAAGCAGCCCGCGGTGTTGGGCAGATAGGTGATCTTTTTGGGGTCGATATAATCCATCAGCACCGGCTGCGACGGATCGGAAATGTTGACCCGCCGCACGGCCACGGTGACTATCTCGGCCCCGCTGGCCTCAACCGCCGCCGCATTCTGCGCAAAATCCTTATACTTCCCCGTCCCCACGATCAGCCGCGAGGTGAACGTCCGCCCGGCCACTGTCCAAGTCTCGTTTGCGTTATCCGGCACTCACCCACCCCCGACAAAATGCACGATCTCGAACGCGTCGCCATCGGCCACCTTCACGCTGGCCAACGTCGACCGCGGCACAATCTCCAGATTCCGCTCCACAGCCACCCTTGCCGGATCGAGCCCGATGTCCGCCACCAGCACGGCAATCGTCGATCCCGCGGCAATTTGCCGGGTCTCGCCATTGATGCTGACCTGTATGATGCTGTCTGTCGCCATATCGGATAGGGCGCAGATAGGTAGCGGCAGCAGCGAAGGCAAACATGGTGAAGTCGATTTTCGTCCTCAACGGCCCCAACCTCAACCTGCTCGGCACCCGCGAGCCCGAAATCTATGGCCGCGAGACGCTCGACGACATCGCCGCGACCCTCACCGATCACGCCGCCAGCCTCGGTCTGACCCTCGACATCCGCCAGTCGAATCACGAGGGCCACCTCATTGACTGGCTTCACGAAGCCCAGGCCAGCGCCGCCCACGCGGTGATCATCAACCCCGGCGGCTACAGCCACACCTCGGTCGCGCTCCACGATGCGGTCAAAGCGATCACCACCCCCGTCATCCTCGTCCACCTCACCGACCCCGCGACCCGCGAGCCCTTCCGCCACACCGATCTCGTGGCCCTCGCCGCGAGGCTCGTGATCACGGGCCAGGGCGCCCGCGGCTACCTATCGGCACTGGACGCGGCGGCCCCCCTCTGACTATGAGCGCGCTTCGTTTCAGCGACAGGAAGTGATTGATGGCCGATAGCAAGGACGGGCACAAAATGCGGGTCGATAGCGCTCTGCTGCGCGAACTCGCCGAATTGCTCGCCGCCAATGATTTGAGCGAGATCGAGGTCGAGGACGGCGATCGCAAGATCAAGGTGCGCCGCGATGCCGGTCCGGTCATGGCCTATGCGCCCGCTCCCCAGGCCGCGCCCCCTGCCGCCGCCCCGGCCGCCGAAGCCGCCCCCGCCGCTCCCCCCGTCGACGCGGTCAAATCCCCCATGGTCGGCACGGTCTTCCTCTCGCCCGAGCCAGGCGCGGCGGCGTTCGTCTCCCCCGGCCAGGCGGTCAAGGAAGGCGATACCTTGATGATCATCGAGGCGATGAAGGTGATGAACCCGATCCTCGCGCCCAAGGCCGGCACCGTCCGCCAGGTGATGGTCAGCGATGCCCAGCCGGTCGAGTTCGACCAGCCGCTCGTCGTCATCGGCTAAGCAGCCCCATGCCGATCAAGAAACTGCTGATTGCCAACCGCGGCGAGATTGCACTTCGAATTCATCGCGCGTGCCATGAGATGGGCATCGCTACGGTGGCGGTTCATTCGACCGCCGACAGCGACGCGATGCACGTCCGCCTCGCCGATGAATCGGTTTGCATCGGCCCGCCCGCGGCCAAAGACAGCTACCTCAATATGGCCAACATCATCTCGGCCGCCGAGATCACCCACGCCGACGCGGTTCACCCGGGTTACGGCTTCCTGTCCGAGAATGCCCAGTTCGCCGAGATCGTCGAAAGCCACGGCCTGTGCTGGGTCGGTCCCAAGCCCGAGCATATCCGCATCATGGGCGACAAGGTCGAGGCCAAGCGTACTGCGGCCAAGCTCGGCCTGCCGCTCGTCCCGGGCTCCCCCGGCCCGATCGAGAATGTCGCCGAGGCGCGCGCCATCGCCGCCGAGGTCGGCTATCCGGTGATCATCAAGGCCGCGTCGGGCGGCGGTGGTCGCGGGATGAAGGTGGTCGAGGACGAGGACCATCTCGAATCGGCGATGATGCAAGCCGCGTCGGAGGCCAAGGCGGCGTTCGGCGACGACACCGTCTATCTCGAAAAATATCTCGGCGACCCGCGCCACATCGAATTCCAGATCTTTGGCGATGGCGAGGGCAATGCGATCCACATCGGCGAGCGCGATTGCTCGATCCAGCGCCGCCACCAGAAAGTGATCGAGGAAGCCCCCTCGCCGGTCATCTCGCCAGAGCAGCGCGCGCGGATGGGCGGGATCGTCGCCAAGGCGATGGCCGACATGCACTATCGCGGTGCCGGCACGATCGAATTCCTCTACGAAAATGACGAATTCTACTTCATCGAGATGAATACCCGGCTTCAGGTCGAACATCCGGTGACCGAATTGATCAGCGACATCGACCTCGTCCGCGAACAGATCCGCGTCGCGCAGGGCGACGGCCTGTCGTGCACCCAGGACCAGGTCGTGCTCCACGGCCATGCCATCGAGTGCCGCATCAACGCCGAGGATCCGGTAACCTTCGCCCCCTCGCCTGGCCTGGTGAAGAATTACGTCGCGCCCGGCGGAATGCACGTCCGCGTCGATAGCGGGCTCTACGCCGGCTACCGCGTGCCGCCTTATTACGACAGCATGATCGGCAAGCTCATCGTCTACGGCACCACCCGCGACGAATGCATCATGCGCTTGAAGCGCGCGCTCGAGGAGTTCGTCGTCGAGGGGATGAAAACCACCGTCCCGCTGCAGCAGAAAATCATCCGCACCGAGGCGTTCAAGAGCGGCAATTATACGATCAAATGGCTCGAGCAATGGTTGGACGAGCAGCAAGCGTGAAGGTCACCATCCTCCACAACCCCGCCTGCGGCACCTCGCGCAAGACGCTCGAAATCCTCAATGACGAAGGTGCCGACGTCACCGTCATCGACTATCTCAAGACACCGCCCACCCGCGACGAACTGACCCGTCTCTACCAACGCGCCGGCCTCACCCCCCGCGACGGCCTCCGCGCCAAGGAACCCCTCGCCACCAACCTCGCCCTCGCCGACGCCAGCGACGACGAAATCCTCGACGCGATGGTCGCCCACCCGATCCTGATCAACCGCCCATTGGTGGAAACCCCCAACGGCGTCCGCCTCTGCCGTCCGCAGGACATGGTGCGCGAACTGTTGTAGGTCGGCGTAATGAGTGGCCTCGACCCCCGGATCCTGCTTCGCGGTTATGCTGCCGGGATTTTCCCGATGGCCGACAGCCGCGATGCCGAGGAGATTTTCTGGGTCGAGCCGCGTGAGCGCGCGATCATCCCGCTTGACCGCTTCCGCCTATCGCGCTCGCTCGCCAAGCGAGTCCGGAGCTATGCGTTCACCGTCACCCGGGACACCGCCTTCGCCGACGTGATCCGCGCCTGCGCCGACCGGCCCGAGACGTGGATCAACGCCGATATCGAGCGCGCCACGCTCGGTCTCCACGCTGCCGGCCAAGCTCATTCGATCGAATGCTGGCACGATGGCGAATTGGTCGGCGGCCTCTATGGGGTCCGCCTCGGCCGCGCCTTCTTCGGCGAATCGATGTTCAGCACCCGCACCGACGCGTCGAAGGTCGCGCTGGCGTGGCTGGTCGCTCGCCTGCGCGTCGGCCGATTCAAATTGCTCGATTGCCAGTTCATGACCGATCACCTCGCCTCGCTTGGCGCGGTGACGATCGATCGCGATGCCTATGTCGCGTTGCTCTCGGTCGCGCTCGGCACCGGATCGGCCGGCGGTGCATCGGCGGGCGCCGCCGAATTGGCCGCCGTTGCGCCAACCGACGATCTCTTGCCGCCCGATTTCGGCGCGCTCGACGAATTGCTTGTGCCCCGCGCCGATGGCGCTGCTTCCGCCGCCCCCGGCCAGGTCATCGCGCAGCTCCTGACCCACACGTCGTAAACCGGATGCTCGACCACGTTGAGCGACGGGCTTTCCTTGTACAGCCAGCCTGAAAACACCCGATACCATTTGCCGTCGGGCTTCAGATTGTCGAGCTGGACGAAGGCGCCGGTCAGCCGTTCGGTCTCCCACGGCGAGGTCGAATCGCAGGCGCGCAGGCGGATCGTGATGTCCTTGACCCGCACCGCGTCGCCCGGCTTCAAGGTGAAATCGCGGACGATGCCGTTGCGCTTGTTGAGCAAGGCGATGACCGCGACGCGCTCGGCCATCGGGGTCACGCCGGCCGTGTCGATCCCCGGCGGCGGTTTTCCGGCGACGACCTTGTTGTCGGCCGTGGGCTGGTCTGGCCCGCGACTGCACGCGGCGAGCGACAGGCCGATCGCGGCCAGCCCGATGGCCCGCGCGATCGTCACGCCTGGTCGGGCGTCCAGGCGCTGTAATCGCCGGTCGCCGCCGGGCGCTGGCCACCGCTGCGGATCGACCCTGACGGGCGCCACGCCTGGTCGCTACCGGTCAAATTGGGCTGGGGCGGCAATTCGAACGAGCGCCGCTCGAGCGACTTGTCGGGCACCTCGTCGATTGTCCCGCGAAGCCACGCATTCCAGCCTGGCGACACGCGGCTGCTGTCGTTCGATCCGGCATAGATCACCCAGCGGCGCGCGGGGTCCTTGCGGTGGCTGAAATAGATGTTCCCGTCCGCGTCGCGGCCCGCTTCGGCGCCGTTGCGGCGGGAGAATAGAGCGGTGCTCCACGATGCACCGTTCCACCAGGTGAAAGCATTTGCGAAAAGTCCCATGGCGAGCCGTTAGCGCCGTTGTGGCATGCGATCAACGCTTCCAGTCGACCTGATCGCCATGGTGGATACCAAGGCTCGCCGCGCGGCCGCCGTTGAGCTCGAGTACCGCTTCAACGTCGCCGCCCGATGGGACCGGGTCCAGGGAATAGGGCACCGCACTGTCCTCGATCCGCAAGATCTTGCCCCCCGGCGCGATGAAAATCATGTCGAGTGGGATCATGGTATTCTTCATCCAGAACGCCACCCCCCGCCCCGGCGCATAAGGGAAAATCATGCCGTGGTCGGGGTCCATCGACGGGCGGTTCATCAGGCCGGTTTCCTGCTCGGGCCCAGTGCGGGCGACTTCGACGGTGAAGCGGTGCGTCTTGCCGCTGGAAGTGATGGTCAGCGGAATTTGCTCAAGCCCGGCGGGCGAGCGTTCAAGCGTCATGGAGGAACCGGCGGGTTGGCAAGCAGCTGGCACCAGCAGCAGCACTGCGAACCATGCGCGCAAGGTCAGACGAGGCGCAGCTCGACCGCAGTCAGGCCCTTGCGACCCTCCGCGATCCGCGCTTCGACCTGGTCTTCCGGCTGCAAGTCGGCGAGCCCCGCCACGCGCACCGTCTCCATATGCACGAAAATGTCCGCGTCGGGCTGGCCAACGCGATTGACGAAGCCGTAGCCCTTGACCCGATTGAACCATTTCACCTCCACCGGCTCGAACGTTCCCGCAGCATCGGACAAGGCCTGGCGGTCGGCGCGTTCGGCGGCGGGGATGGCGGGTCTTACCGGGCTGGGCAAGGCGTCGCTGAGGTCGATCGAGATGATCCGCCGCGCCTGGAAGCCGCGATCCTGCTGTTCGGCGATGCACTCGATCAGCGCGCCCTCGGGCAGGCTGCGTCGGCCATGGTCTCGAAGCACCGAGAAATGGACCAGGACATCGCCCTCGACCTGCTCGCTGACCAGGAAGCCAAAGCCGCGAGTCGCGTCGAACCATTTCACCCGACCGCTGATCCGGATGCCGTCGCCATCGTCAAATTCTTCGGCGTCGTCGAACGAGGGATCGCCTTTCGCTTCAGCATCATCGGCGATGTCGTCATCATGATCGCGGAGGATGGCATGCGCGGCGGTGGGCTCGCCAGACGCGGGCGAAATGGCGGTGCGCGCCTTGCTTTCTACAGTCTGCCGCATGTCATTCCTTACCATGACATCAGCAATCGTAAAATAGTTGCGGCATGAAACTGCGAATCCCCGCGCTGTCAGATAGTTACGCCTCCGACTCGAAATCAGGAGGCAGGCTGAGCACCTGTTTTGCGAGGTCGAAGGGGTGCCCGGCACGCATCATCGCGGCCAAAGCCTTGTCCGATTCTCTGCGGTCGGGTGGGGTTGTCGCAAACGGCCCGATCCGCTTGCGCCGGGCAAAGCGGAGTGCCGCCTCGGTCGCGCCGTCTCGCGCCAGGTCGCGCGCTGCGGCGCCGTCTTCTTCCTCGATCCCGGCCGCGCGAAGCTCGACCGACACCCGCCGCTCGCCGAATCCGCGCGACCCCAACGTCCGCGCCTTGGACAAGGCATAAGCCGGATCATCGATATAGCCGGCGTCGGTCAAACGCTCGACGATCTCCGCAATCGGCGCCGCACTGTCGTTGGCCCAGCCGCGCTCGTGAACTTTGCGCCGCAGATACTGGCCCAACTTGGCGCGGCTGGTGGCAAATCGCGCGACATAGGCCAGCGCCATTTCCTTCAATCGTGCTTCGTCGAGCGGCGGCCGAGGGCGGCGAGGCTGGCGAGGCTGGCGAGGCTGGAGGGCGCGCATATCGCCATGTTTGTGCCACACTCCCCCGCCATCACGCAAAGCAACGCAGCCAAAAACAGCTGCCGGTCGTAACTAACCAAGAAATATCGACGATGACCGACCTTTCCCCCAATGGCGCAACGCCCACCCGCGACACGTTGCAGCGCCGTTTCGCCGATTTCGAAACGCTCGGCGATGCACTCGATTATGCCGCCACCGGCACCCGCGGGATGAATTTTCACGATGCCCGCGGCACGCTGACCCGCGCTTATCCCTACGCCACCCTGCGCGAGGATTCGCTGGCCCACGCCCGCCGCTTCATCACGCTCGGCCTTGCCCCGGGCGACCGCGTCGCCCTGGTGGCCGAGACCGGGGCTGAATTCGCCGCTTGCTTCTTCGGCGCGGTCTATGCCGGGCTGTGGCCGGTTCCGTTGCCGCTCCCGACCAGCTTCGGCGGGCGCGAGGCCTATGTCGCGCAATTGCTGGTGATGCTCGAAAGCAGCGACCCGCAACTATTCCTCTACCCGCCCGAACTCGCCGATTTCTCGCTCGTCGCGGCGGCGCAGCAAAAGGTCGTGGCCCGCGATTGGAACAGCCTGGCCGCGATCGAGCAATCGACCGCCGATCTTCCGACCAACATCGAAACCTCGATTGCTTATCTGCAATATTCATCGGGCTCGACCCGCTTCCCGCACGGGGTCGCGGTCACACACCGCGCCTTGCTCGATAATCTTCACGCCCATGGCGTCGGCGTGGAAGTCGCCGAGACCGACCGCGTGGTCAGCTGGCTGCCGTGGTATCATGACATGGGCCTGGTCGGCTGCATGTTGTCGCCGGTCGCCAACCAGCTCAGCGCCGATTATCTCAAGACCGAGGATTTCGCTCGCCGTCCGCTCGCCTGGCTCGACCTGGTCAGCCGCAACCCCGGCACCACGCTCAGTTACTCGCCGACCTTCGGTTACGACATTTGCGCGCGCCGCCTGTCGTCGATCACCAAGGTCGAGGATCGCTTCGACCTGTCGCGCTGGCGGATCGCGGGCAATGGCGCCGACATGATCCGCCCCGACGTGATGCAGGCGTTCGTCGATGGCTTCGCTGATGCCGGGTTCAGGGCGCGGGCCTTCTGCCCGTCCTATGGCCTGGCCGAGGCCACGCTTGCGGTCTCGATCATGCCGCCGGGCGAAGGCATCCGGCTCGAGCTGGTCGAGGAATCCGAACTCTCCGGCGCCGGCACCCCGGCGCAGGAACGCCCGCGCCGCTACCGCGCAATCGTGAATTGCGGCAAACCCGTGATCGGGATGGAAGTCGAAGTCCGCGATGGCGACGGCAGCGTCATGGCCGAACGCGGGATCGGCAAATTATTCTGCCGCGGGTCGTCGGTGATGGACGGCTATTTCCGCGATCCCGAAGCGACCGACGCCTGCCTGTCAGCCGACAAATGGCTCGATACCGGCGACATGGGCTACATCTCGGGCGGCTACATCTTCATCGTCGGCCGCGCCAAGGACATGATCATCATCAACGGCCGCAACCATTGGCCGCAGGATATCGAATGGGCGGTCGAGCAATTGCCCGGCTTCAAGTCGGGCGACATCGCGGCCTTCGCCATCACCGGCCCGAGCGGCGAGGAAACCCCCGCGGTGCTGGTCCATTGCCGGGTCAGCGACGAAGGCGAGCGCAGCCGCTTGCGCGACGACATCCGCGAGCGGGTCCGCGCGATCACCGGCATCACCCCGGTGGTCGAGCTGGTCCCGCCGCGCACCTTGCCGCGCACCAGCTCGGGCAAGCTCAGCCGTACCAAAGCCCGCAACCTGTACCTCAGCGGGGAAATCGTCCCGTTTGACGTCGCGGCGTAGCTTGCGAATAAGCTGCGGCCCGTCTAATCGCCACCTCGGCCTAGGGGTATAGCTCAGTTGGTAGAGCATCGGTCTCCAAAACCGAGGGTCGTGGGTTCGAGTCCCCCTGCCCCTGCCAGCCTAAGACACCGAGCGCAGCGAAGCAGCGCGAAACGCGGCTTCCAGAGACTGGATCGGGATGGTCTGTTTGACCGTCTGTGCCAAGTGACCTTGAGCACACTTACTATTGGAAATATTGTGATTTAGGCTTGCTTAGCGCTGATGGCGCAGCGTTGCCTGGCGGACAGCCTGAAATCAGGGGTCAATTTCCATTTCTTCGAATTAGGATCTGATCCATGACTCGCTTGCCATCTATCCTTGCGCATCTAGTATATTTGCCGCCAATATTTAATGTAATGATGTTAGCGTGGGCATCAATTACGTCGCCCTACTCGAAATACGGAGATACATGGGCAGTATTACCCATAATAGTTATATTTTTTGCAATCATCGTAATTCACTTCATGCTTTTAATAAAGAAACATTGGGCCGCCAGATATATTGCCTACGCTGCGGCGCATATCCCTGCATCATTTATGATCGGGGTTTATTGCTTAGCTCGAATATCGAAGGATTCGCTCTGAGGGCGATCAACACTGCCCATGACGGCGCTCGCACGGCACACGCCGGCCGATCTCCCGCTTAGCGCACAGGATCGACGTCACGGATTGACTCCGTGACGGCCCCCATCGAGGTTAGGGCCCATTGTCATTCGCTGCACCTTGCCTAAATCACCCGAACCAATGTAAGGCACTGCAACGAGGTTCAGCGGCACGCCGCGGACCTCTTTTTTCTATCTGTTTCAACTTGAAGGCACTCGACAGTGGCAAAAGTATCCGTCGGCGAATTCGTCAACCAGGTCCGGTTCGAGGCGTCTAAGGTCGTCTGGCCGACCCGCAAGGAAACCGTCACCACCGGCATCATGGTGATGATCATGACCACGTTGCTGGCGATCTTCTTCCTCGGGGTCGACGCGTTTTTCGCGACCCTCGTCAAATTCCTGCTAGGCCTGCTCGGCTAACAACCTCGGTCTGCTCGACTAACAACAAGGCGCATCGTCCATGTCCCGCTGGTACATCATCCACGCTTATTCCGGCTTCGAAAACAAGGTGAAGGACCAGATCCTCGCCGACGCGAAGCGCATGGGCCTGACCCAATTGGTCGAATCGGTCGAAGTCCCGACCGAGAAGATCACCGAGATTCGCCGCGGCAAGAAGGTCACGTCGGACCGCAAGTTCTTTCCCGGTTACGTGCTCGCCAAGCTGGCGCTCAATGATGACGTCTACCATCTGGTCAAGAACACCCCGAAGGTCACCGGCTTCCTCGGCCCGAACGGCAAGCCGCAGGCGATTAGCGAAGCCGAGGCCGCGCGGATCCTCTCGACCCGAGAGGAAGCCGCCTCCGCTGCGCCCAAGCAGAAGGTCAAGGTCGATTACGAGATCGGCGATACCGTCAAAGTGCTCGACGGCCCGTTCGCGAGTTTCAACGGCATCGTCGAGGAACTCGATTTCGATCGCGGCCGGGTCAAGGTCGGAGTGTCCATCTTCGGCCGCGCTACTCCGGTCGAGCTCGAGTTCGAGCAGGTCGAACGGGTCAAGTAGCTTCGCGCACAAGCGCGATCGTTCGCAAGCCTAAGCGCCCGATCATGATTGCGTCCGCCTCGATCACCCTTTCGCGATAACAGCCTCGACACGGTCGGTGCGACGAGCTTTAATGCCCAACGTCGCCGAGTGGAGACCAATATGGGCGAGAAATTCGAACGCCATCGCCAGCCGTGGAAATCCGAAGAAATTCAGAAGCTCCATCAGCTCGCAGCCAAAGGAATGCCGTTGCGACAGATCGCGAAGGCGCTGACCCGGAGCGAGGAATCGACCAAGGACCGGGCCAAGCTCGACCGGCTCACGATCACCAAGTTGCATTGATCAAAGATAAGGGTCCCGTGCCATCGCGCCTTGCCCTTGTGGGAGCGAGGCGCTAAGGGCGCTCGCTCTTTCCGACCATTGTTGGAATGCCTGCGGGAGGCGCGCTTTTTCACGAAGCCGCCGTCTGAACCGCTAAACTTCGCGCGTTCGGGCTGCATTCGTGGCCAAGACGCACCACAACGAGAGTGAATCATGGCCAAGAAAATAACCGGTTATATCAAGCTGCAGGTGCCGGCCGGCGCCGCCAACCCCTCCCCCCCGATCGGGCCTGCGCTGGGTCAACGCGGCGTCAACATCATGGAATTCTGCAAGGCGTTCAACGCCGCCACGCAGGAGATGGAAAAGGGGATGCCGATCCCGACGGTGATTACCGTCTATGCAGATCGCAGCTTTTCGTTCGCTACAAAGTCGGCCCCCGCAAGCTTCCTCATCAAGAAAGCCGCAAACCTGAAGTCGGGTTCGAAAGAGCCGGGCAAGGTTACGGCGGGCAAGATTGCGCGGTCCAAACTGACCGAAATCGCCGAGCTGAAAATGAAGGACTTGAACGCCAACGACATCGACGCCGCCACGCGGATCATCGAAGGCAGCGCCCGCGCAATGGGCCTCGAAGTGGTGGAGGGCTGAACATGGCAAAGCTGACAAAACGTGCAAAGGTCCACGCTCTCGTCGACCGCGAAAAGCTTCATGGCATCGACGAAGCAATCGCGATTGCCAAAGCCAATGCAACGTCGAAGTTCGACGAAAGCATCGAAGTGGCATTGGCATTAGGCGTTGATCCGCGTCACGCCGATCAGATGGTCCGCGGTGTCGTGACCTTGCCCAAGG
>ENA-OFCX01000937-OFCX01000937.1-metagenomes-genome-assembly--contig:-NODE-937-length-13004-cov-3.328828_pt1 | contig 13004 bp, 9 predicted proteins | sample MGYA00153384_OFCX01 | MGnify analysis MGYA00153384
GCATGGTCTACCCAGGAGTTGGGCCGCTGCGCAGCCGCCACGCCCAGCGGAATGGCAATGGCCACCGCAAACACCAGCGAGGCCAGCACCAGCTCCAGGGAGGCCGGGAGCCGTGCCAGCAATTCCTGGCGCACCGGCTGCCCGGTCGACAAGGCCTGGCCCAGATTGCCTGCGGCCAGGTCTTTCACGTAAATCACAAACTGCTCAGGCAGCGATTTGTTCAACCCCAGCTTCTCACGCACCTGCTCCACCGCCTCTTGCGTGCCCGCCGGGCCCGCGAAGAAAGCCGCCGGGTCACCGGGCAGCGCGCGGGTAAGCAGGAAGGTGATGACGACGATGCCCAGCAGGTTGGGCAGCGTACCGAGCAGGCGTTTGAGGATGGTCAGGGGCATGACGTCTTGTCTCCCCCCCCTTCCGGGGGAGGGTAGGGAAGGGCGAAATTCACAATCTGTCTCATGCCTTCACCAACTGCCGGTAGTCCGGCTCCAGGTGAAACCAGTAGGTGTAGCCGGAAATATTGTTTTGCATAGCCACGTCCTGCACGGGTTGCACCAGCGGAATGCGGGGCACTTCGTCATAGGCTAGCTTCACCATGTCCTTGACCATGCCGTCGTACAGCGGTTTGCTTTCGGCAAAGCGGGCATTGGTGATCAGTTTGTCCATCACGGGGTTCTGGTAGCTCATGGTGTTGAACACTGCGTTTTGCCCGTGGTAGCACCAGAAGAAGAAATACTCCGGGTAGTTCAGCCAGCCGCCAAAGCGGTTGATGATCATGGACATGTCTTTCTTCAGCAGGGCAGCACGCCAGTTCGCTCCAGGCACTTTGTTGATGGTCAGTTTGATGCCGATTTGCGCCAGCGCCTCCTGAATCAGGATGGCTGCGGGCTCAGACACGGTGGCCGAGCCCAGGTCAAAACTCAATGCTGTCTCAATCGGGCCAACACCGGATTCAGCCATTAACTGCCTGGCCTTGACCAGGTCGGTCTTGAAGCCATGCGGCTGGGGCCAAACCGGGGTTTTGATGTCGCCCGTACCGCCCGACTGTTTAGCCCCCCGCTGGTAAAAGGCCGACTCATGCATCCGGTCGTAAGGCAACGCCCACGCAACTGCCTGACGCACCTTGACGTTGTTGAACGGGGCTTTTGCCGTGTTCATGCCCAGGTAAAAAACCGAGTTTTCAATCGGCATGCTGGCTACTTTTAACGTGCCCTTGTCGCCCGCAAAGTCTGAAAAATCTTTGGGGGGCAGGTTGTAGGTGATGTCGATGTCGCCCTTTTGCAGCAAGGCCCTGCGGTTTCCGGCCGAAGGCACATCGCGCTGGATGATGCGTTTGATTTTGGGCATCGGACCACTCTTCCACTCATCAAAGCGCTCGTAAACAATTTCCTGGCCGGGCTTCCAGCTGGCCACCTTGTAGGCACCCCCGCCGGCCTCGTTGGTCTTGAGCCATTCGGCGGCCCATGGGTCTTTTTCAGTGGCGTTTTTCTTGGCCAGGGTTGAGTTGTAGACAGAGGCCACGGGTACCGCCATGTCGGGCATGGACAACTTGTCTTTGCGGATGAACTTCACATAGAAGGTGTGTGCATCCACCGCTTTGAACTGCGCAGGGTCTTCGAGCGAGCCCGCCTTCATTTGAAAGGTGGGGAAGCCGCCCATCGCCAGCGCGCGGTCGTAGCTTTGAAGCGCGTCGCCGTTGCGCCCAAGCGCGTGAAGGGTTTGAGCGTGGTGAAACCAGGCCTCGCCGTCTTGCGGCTTGAGCGTTGTCACCTGCGCCAGGTCGGCCAGGGCTTGCGCTGGCCGGCCCAGCAGGTTGAGTTGCACAGCGCGCTGGAACAGCGCCGGCACCAGCCCCGGCTGCAATGTCAGCGCTTGGCTGTACGACTGCACGGCTGCATCGGCCCGGCCCAACGCGCCCAGTGCCGCGCCGCGGTGGCACAGCGCCTGGGTGCTGCCGGGCTCGGCGGCCAGGGCTTCGTCCAGCAGCGGCAAGGCGTCAGCCGGGCGGCCCAGGCGGGTCAGTGTGGCGGCCAGGTTCATCAGCGTCGAAGGTCGCCCGGGCAGCGCGTGCATCGACGCACGGAACGCCACCTCAGCCGCCACCCAGTCGCCGGACTCGAAGGCTTGCACGCCGTCGACGAAATGGGCTCGGGCGCTGGCGCGAGCGCAGTCGATGTCGATGGGGTTTTGCAGGGGCGGTGGCATGGCCCGTGCAGCATAGCTGTGAGCCAGCGCCAAACTCAGCGCACGGGCGTAGCATCCTGCCCACCCAAATTCGAGGAGATAGACCCCATGCGCCACCTGCTTTCCAACCTGGCACTGATCGCCATGACACTGGTCGCCGTCAGCGTGGCCCCCCTGGCGCAGGCCCAGCAAGACTTCAGCAAGGTCGAGATCAAGGCCCAGAAGTTGAACGACACCACATACATGCTGGTAGGCGCAGGCGGCAACATCGGCCTGAGCGTGGGCGACGACGCCGTCTTCGTCATCGACGACCAGTTTGCACCGATGGCACCCAAGATCAAGGCGGCCATTGCGCGCATCACGCCCAAGCCGGTGCAGTTCGTGATGAACACGCACTTCCACTTCGACCACACCGGCGGCAACGAGGCCTTCGGCAAGGACGGCGCCTGGATCGTCGCCCACGACAACGTGCGCCGGCGCATGAGCAGCGACCAGTTGATCAGCTTCATCGGCGCGCGCCCGCCGGCGTCGGCCAAGGCGGGCTTGCCGGTGATCACCGTGGCCGGCAGCATCAGCTTCCACATCAACGGCGACGAGGTGCATGCCTTCCACGTGCCCAGCGCGCACACCGACGGCGACCTGATCGTGCACTTCCGCAAGGGCGACGTCGTCCACATGGGCGATGTCTACTTCAACGGCTTCTACCCGTTCATCGACTTCGGCAGCGGCGGCAGCGCCGACGGCGTGATTGCCGCGGTCGACCGCGTGCTGGCCCTGGCCACCGACAAGACGCAGATCATTCCCGGCCATGGCCCGCTGGCCAGCAAGGCCGACCTGCAGGTCTACCGCGACCTGCTGGCCACGGTGACGCAGCGCATCAAGCAACTGCGCCGCGATGGCCGCAGCGACGAACAGATCCGCGACGCCAAGCCAGCCGCTGAATTCGATGCCCGCTACGGCGGCGGCTTCATCAAGCCCGAGCAATTCGTGCACATGATGTTGGGCGCGATTGCGAAGTAGGCGGGCGCGGCGCGGCGTTGCAGGTCTTACGCAGCGGGCGGCTTGAAACGCGTCAGTTCGTCGTCGTGGGCGCGCCTGACCAGGTCGTCGCCCTGGGCCTGCGCCTCAACGACGCCGTCGATGGCCTCTTGCAGTGGGTGCAGGCTCGCGGGCTGTTTCTTGGACAGCATCCAGTTGTACAAGCGCCGCGCGAATACCGGCGCGGCCACGCTGGTGCCGTTCATGCGCAGGCTGTCGGTGCTGCGCACGCCGGCGGCGCGCACATTGGGCTGCTGGGCATTGTCTTCACAGGCCGCGTACACCAAGGGCGGGCCCATTCGGGTGCCGGTGGACGAGTAGGCGGCCGACATGCCGTCGTCGCGGCGAAAACCACCCACGGCGATGGTGTGGCGGCCGGTGGCCAGGCTGCTCAGGGTTTCATCGGCATCGCCGAAGTGCGGGTCGGTGAAGCGCGGCTGCACACCCACGCCCAGCCAGCCCGGGTCGTCGCGTTCGACCCAGGCGTCGAAGTGAATCTCGACGCCGTCCAGCGCCGCAGGCTGCTTGGAATCAGGCTGCAGGAACAGCTCGATCTCCCACGGCCCGGTGCAGGCCAGCGGGCCGTCGTCGTCGGCCGGCCGAGCGGTGGGCGCCAGCGCCAGCAGCAGCAGCGGTTTGCCGCCGTTGGGTACTGTGTTGTCAAAGCGCAGCAGCCCGGCGGGCCGGCTGTCGCCGACTTCCAGCAGTTCGACCTGGCCACCCAGGGCCACGGGCGGACTCCAGTCGCCTTCGCCGCTGCGCGCACGGGCGCGCAGCAGGTGGATGTACTTTTGCAGGTTGAGGGCCGGGGCGTTGTCGAACCACACCTCGACAAAGGTGTCGGTGAAGTCGCCCGGCGGCAAGTCCAGGCGCAACAGGGCGCTGCGGTTCTTGCGCACGCTGCGGCGCTGGTGGCAGTCGGCCTGGCGTGCGTTGCCGGCCCCCAGCACCAGGGCGACGTTCTGCTTGCGCGCCGCCAGCAGTTCGTCCAGCGCCTGCTCGATGAGCGAGGTGCCATCGTGCGGGCCGGCAAAGCTGCCGTAGCTGAGGTTGATGACGATGCGGGCGTCGCCCTCGCACACATCGAGCACGTAGCGCACCCCGTCCAGCACCTGGGCCGACAGCGAACCGCCCGCGCTGTCGGCGCCGGTGAGCGAGGGCAGCTGCACGAAGATGAGATCGGCAACGCTCGCGTACGCGTCGGCCTTGTCGGTCAGCGGGTCGACGCCGCCACCGGCCACATCCAGCACATGACTGCCGTGCGTGGCACCCCAGATGCGGCGGCGTTCGTCGTCGTAGTCGATCAGGTAGTCGATGCGGCGGTACACCTCGGCTTCATCCATGACGACCGGCATGCCGGCGCGCAGGTTCTTCAACAGCGCGTTCATGGTGTCGTTGGACAGTTCGCGGCCGTAGCCCATGCGCCAGGTGGCGTCGTGCCAGGGCGTGGCTGTGCCGTCCGCTGGCACGCCCGAGCCCTGGTCCCACAGCGCTGCCACGCGCGTGGTGTTCGTGGTGCCGCCGGCAAAAGCGGTGTTCAGGAAGGGGCAGCCGAAGTCGATGACGGCGATAGCACTCTTGATGCCTGCCTGGGCCACGGGAGCGGACTGGACAGCGAAGCCCTCGATGTCGGCGAGCCGAAAGCTGTCGGCCGCGCGCGTCGGGCCGGTGCCGCCGACTTGCACCGCGCGCGCGGCGGTTTCGGCATCGCGAAAGGGCAAGGCCAGTTCCCACCGGATGGCAAAGGGGTTGGTCTTGAGCCAGGGCAACTGCTCCGTGTCAATCTCTGCCGTGAAGTGACGGGCCAGAGCCTGGGCGCCCGGAATCCAGTGCTTGTAGACGTTGGCCACGGTCCAGCGTGCGTCATTCAGGACGACCAGGAATTCGGCCTGTGACATCGCGGGTGCCTGCACCAGCACACGCAAGCGCGGGACCGGCTCGCCACCGGTACCCAGCGCCGCCCCCATCAGCCGGCGCACGCCACGCCACTCGGTGCGTTCGGCCCAGCGAACGTAGGGGTCCAGCAGCTCAGCCGACGCGCCAGGGGTGTCGCGTTGTAACGGGTTGGGGTTGGCGTGGCCTGCTGGTGGCACTACCCACTTCATTTGACACCCCGCTGGGCTTCGCGCCGGGCGGCGTCCCACAACAGGGCCAACGGAGCCGATTGCCCACCGGACTTTGGCACTGGCAGAAGCGGTGGCCGCGCGCCGGTCTCGGTCAACTGAAAGAACTTGGCAGGGACAAGTTTGAAGGGCGGGTACGCGCCGTGGTTGTTCGCCCAGCCCACAAAGTGCCCCGCCAGCTGGAGCCCCAGCGCGTAACCCGCCGCGCTGTCCACCGGGAAGTGCACACCCGCCACCACGCGGTTGAAGGCGATGCGCCGCGCCAGACGGTCCAGCTGCTGCACACGCGGGTGCTTCTGGTCGCCGCCGAACAGCAGCTGTGACAGCACCTCGGCCGTCAACGCCGCCATGGTGGCGTGCCCGCTGGGCAGTGCGCCGTGGGCGGGCGTGGGGATGACGGGCAGCACGGTGGGCGCGCGCTGCACCGGGCGCCAGGCGGCCACGTCATTCTTCAACGCCATGACCAGCGGTGTGGCCCACTGCCAGGCCACCGCCATCACCTCGGCCAGGATGGGCGACGCGGCAACGTCCAGGCCCAGCACCACGCGGAAGAAGGACCACAGGTCGTCGCTCTGCGCCAGTATCTCGGGCAGCCGGTCTTCACGTTCGATGGCCGCGCGCTGCACCTTGTCGATCTGGTTTTCGAAGTACGCGTTGCTCAGCGCAGCACATCCCCGCAAGTCCAGACTGGCCGCACCACCCTTTGTCAGTCTCAACACGCTGCCATCAGCGCGCAGCCGCCAGGCCAGGTCAGCCAAGACGGCCTGCACACGGAACTCGCCCCCCCAACGCCACAGCGGATCGGCGGCGTGGGCCGCGTTGATGACCACCCTCCTCGCCCCCTTGGCGCGCGGCGCAAGACGGGGGTCGGCGGGCCGCACGATCCTGGAATGGGTTCGCTCCAGCGCCTGTGCCAACAGGGCCTGCGGCCCGCCCTGATACACCCAGCCGGGGTCGGTGCCGCGCCAGGGCTGGCCGGCGGCCAGCAGGGCCTGACCGTGAACTGCGCTGCCGACACTGGGTGGCAGCACATGGGGGTGCTCGGCGGCGCCGAGCTGGCCAAGGCGGCTTTCCTGGCCTGTCAGGTGGGGATGCAGCGGGCTGTTGCCCGCAGCATGGGGATGCAGCGGGCTGTTGCCCGCCGCGTGCGGGTGCAGGGCCTTGTTGCCCGCATGCGGATGCAGCGTGCTGCCTGCCAGCCATGCGCCCGGTGCGATCACGTAAGTTGCCATGTCCAGTCCTGTGAGTGAGGCAGAGATTCAGATTCGGTGACGCGTTTAACAGCGTCGGTGCGGCGCTCGGCTGTCGACGTCGATCACTTGGCGGGCACCCCGGCCGCTTCGAGCGCCTGGGAAAAGCCCAGCCGCCACGGGTCGCGGCAGTGCAAAGTGCTGCGGGAGCCGGCTTCGGCGCGGGCCGAGGGGTCCAGCGCCGTGTATCTGACTGCCGCCGCGCGTGCCGCCTGGTGCTGCCCCGCCAGCCAGAGTGCCCCCACCAACAGGCGCTGCGAAGGGGCATGCATCGCGTGGCGCCGTACCGAGCTGTGCGCCAGGGCTGCCGCCGCGGCGTGGTCGCCCACGGCCAACCGCGCCATCGCTGCATACGACTCGAATAGGTAGCGGCAAGGGTCCAGTGGCGACACGCCCAGGGCCTGCGCCGCAGAAGCGCAGGCGGACTCAAGCTCGCCGCGCATGGTCTGCACACCAGATAGCTGCGCCCAGGCATACGGATCCAGCGGATCGGCCTCGATCGCCAGCAAGTTGTCTCGCTGTGCGCCTTCAAGGTCACCTTCGAAGTGCGAACGCACCAGCGCCAGCGCCGACAGCGCCACCGACTGTTTCGGGTCGGCGTCGATGGCCGTCAGCGCGAAGCTGCGGGCACGGGCGGCGTCATTGGCGCGGTCGGTCGTCCAGCCCTGTACGGCCTTGAAGACATGCCAACGTGCCAGCATCGCGTAAGGCGCGGCCTGGCGCGGATGGCGTTCCACCAGGTGCTGCAACAGCGCCTCAGCCTTCGCGAAATCGCTGCGCACCAGGCTGTTCATCAGCCCAGCCGCGCCCAGGAACAGCGAGTACGACGCCAGCGAGCCCATGGGCAGGCTGTGCACGCGCGTAGTTTCGTGGGCCAGGACCTGCTGCGCGATTTGCGACACCAGTTGCGGCACCAAGTCATCCTGGCCTTCGAACAGCGCATCGACATCGGCGCGCAGGCTGCCGGCCCACAACACCTGTCCGCCTTGCAGTTCGCACAACTCGGCCGAAAGACGAATGCGTTGGCCGCGCACATAGAAGTTGCCGCTGAGCAGGAACGTGGCGCCCAGCAACTGACGCAGGCGTGGCAGTTCGAGCGGCACGTCGCGCACGGCGGCGGTGCTCAGGCGCGACAACACGCGCAGGCTGGGGTGGCGGGCCAGGGAATCGATGATGTCGCCAACCATGGCGTGGCCTAGCGCGTCGTGCTCGGGGTCGGGCGGCAGGGCCACGAAGGGCACCACGGCCACGGTGGGGCGAAGGTCTGCCGCCACCGCCGCCAGCGCACCCGCGGGTTTGGCGCCGCTTGTGCCCACCGGCCGGGCCAGGTGGGCGTGTAGCGGCTCGTCCAGGTGCTTGACGTAGCGCAGGCCCAGGTCGTCGATGTCGGCATGGACGGCATCCACCACCTCGTTGCGCAGCTGCGCCGAGATGACGGTTTGCCCCGGCTGCGCCACCGACGCCAGCCGCGAGGCCAGGTTCACGCCGGCGCCATACAGCTCGTGCGTGTCGTCAACCACCTCGGCCACGTGCAGACCCACGCGCAGCCACATGCAGGCACCGTCGGGCTGGCCCTGGTTGAACGGGCGGAGCGCCCGGTGCAGCGCAAAGGCCGCTGTTAACCCACCCGCGGGGGACGCAAACGACATCAACAAGCCGTCTCCCGCCGTGCGCACAAGCCGCCCCCCATGTGCTGACGCCAAACCGTCGCGCACCGTTGCCACAAACCCCAACCAGCGCTGCGTGGTGCCCAACTCGTCGAGCTGGAACAACCGCACCGACTCGACCAGGTCGGCAAACATCACCGTTTGCCGCTGCCGGCGGGCCTGCGGAGGCCAAGCGTGCATCGTGGGGTGTTGGGCGCCGTCGGTCATCGGCAATTCTGTGCACGAGGCAGAACTGGGCGACACCGTGGGAACCCCCTTCCCCCCCAAGCTGACAATGGTCAGAACCGCGCCGGCAACACCTTCAGCAGCCGCGTGCAGTCGCCTTCGCGGCGCGCATAACCGCCACGTTCCAGCTCTTTCATTACCCGGCTGACCATGGGCCGGGTGCAGCCCAGCAGGCTGGCCATGTCCTGGTGAGTCAAAGGGCTGCACAGCCGGCAGCCGTCAGCCTGCGGCACGGCGCGTTCGTTCAGCAACCAGGCCACCCGGCCGTACACGTCGTTCAGCGCCACGGCGCGCAGGCTCAGCGTGGCGGCGCGGGTTCGGCGTATCACCTTGGCTAGCAACTCGAAGGCAAAGGCCGGCTGCTCGGCGATGTGCACTTCCAGTGTGGCGCGGGCAATCACCACCACCCAGCTGTCGGCGAGGGTTTGCACGTCGGCACAACGCGGGCCGCCGTCCAGGCTGAGCTCGCCGATGTACTCGCCGGGCAGGTACTCGCCGTAGGTAACTTCACGGTCGCTGTAGGCGCTGCGCGAGAAGGCCCGCAGCCGGCCGCTGAGGATGATGTACAGCGTGCTGCCGACATCGCCTTCCTGGATCAGCAGCCGGCCTTTGGCAACCAGGCGCGGCCCACCGCGCGCGGCCAGGTCGCGCAACGAATCGCTCATCGGCACGCTGTGCAGCGGGGGTGGGTGCGTGGTGGGTGGGGCGAGGCCGGTTCGAATCATTCGGCGAAATCGGAATCAGGCTGTTGGCCTGACTGCGAACATACCAGCGCGACATGACCGACCGTCACGGTGTTATGCCGCATTGCTCGCCCCACGCCATTCGGCGCGTCACGCAGGGCAGCGGCGGCAGCCGCGCCACGCGCTGCACGATGGCGCCGATGTCGCGGCTGCCGGTTTTGGCGCGGATGCTGCCGATCTGCGTGCGCACTGTGCTCAGCTTCACCCCCAGGCCGTAGGCGATGTCTTGCGGCCGGTCGCCGACACACAAGTGACGCAGCACCCGGGCTTCGGCCAGCGTCAGCCCGTGCTGGCGCGCGTAGGCGTCGCTGCTCAGGTCTTCGCAGACGCGACGCTTGCCGAACACGATAGCGGCAGCGCGCTCGCCCGCGTCGGCCAGCGGCACCACGGCGGCGTGGATGCACCCGTCAGGCTCACGGCCCAGCTTCAACAAGGTCTGGACCGCGCGCTGCAAGGCGCCTGCCAAGGCGCTGTGCAGGCTGACCACGTCGCGCGGGCAACGTGCGCGCAGGTCGTGGCCCAGCAGTTGCAACGGGTGCTTGTCGTCCATTTCGGCGCGTGCCACCTGGTTGGCAAACAGCACGCAGCCGTCGTCCACCACCAGCAACATGCCGTAATCGACCACGTCCAGCATGCGCGCCAGGGCGCGGGCCCGGCCGGGGTCGCCAGCGCGGGTTGCCGAACCGCCAGCGTTGATGGACGCTGGGGCGGCCGCTGTACTCATCAACAGTTCTTGCATGGTGTGCTTTCAGTGGGCTGCGCGGTGGGTATCACTGCAGCCTGGCCGGAAGCGTAAAAGTGCCGCTTCGCCGCAGGGGGTGAATCGCCACGCAGTCGCCGGTATGAAATTCACCACCCAGGCGCAGGCCGGTCGTGCAGGCGTGCGGTCTACCGTGCACGCCAACGCATTTGAAAGCGCTGCCTAGAATGGTTGGAACGCTGCCATGCTTGTGTCGTCAAAACCCGCCATGAACACCACCCCGAGCTTTACCCCCCACGCCAGTTGCGGCCTGTGCACGCTGCGGTCACGGCGCTTGTTCACCGGCCTGCTGGCCGGCAGCGCGCTCGGTTTGACGCCCGCCTGGGCACAGCAAGACGGCGGGCTGCGCAGTGAAGTGGGGCGCGAATCGCGCTTCACCAAACTGGTGTCGGCCGAACAGGTGGAAGACGCGGCTCAGCAGCAGTACGCGCAGATGCTGGGCCAGTACAGCGAGAAAGGCGCCGTAGTGCCGGCCAGCCACGCACAGGTGGTGCGGTTGCGCGCCATCGCACAGCGCCTCATTCCCTTCAGCACCGCCTGGAACCGCCGCGCCGCGCAATGGCGCTGGGAGGTAAACCTGATAAACGACGCGCAGGTAAATGCCTTCTGCATGCCGGGCGGCAAGATTGCGTTTTACGCCGGCATCTTGGGCAAGCTGCAGCTCAGCGACGACGAGGTCGCGACCATCATGGGCCACGAGATGGCCCACGCCCTGCGCGAACACGCCCGCGAACGCATGGGCAAGACGATGGCCACGCGCATGGGCGCCGGGCTGCTCAGCAGCGTGCTCGGCATGGGCAGCCTGGGCGACGTGGCCCTGGGCATGGGTGCCCAGTTGTTGACGCTGCGCTTCGGCCGCGAAGATGAAACCGAAGCCGACCTGGTGGGCATGGACCTGGCCGCACGCGCCGGCCACGACCCGGCTGCGGGCGTCACCCTGTGGCAGAAGATGCTGGCCGCCAGCAAGGGCGCGCCGCCGGTGTTCTTGTCCACCCACCCGGCGGGCGACACCCGCATCCGCGACATCCAGTCGAAGCTGCCCAAGGTGCAGCCGCTGTTTGAAGCGGCTGAAAAACCCACGCGGCGGTTCGGGCCGCCGGCGGCGCGGGTGGGTTAGCCCTTGCGCCGACGTGTCACGTCGACCGCTGCCAGCGCCAAGCTGACTCCAGCACGACGATTCACTGGCAAAAACTCTCGCTGCGCTGTTGCTGGGGTTCGCCGCCGTGCCGCGTTGCCGCCACCCAGGTCGACCACCGCCTGCTCGTAGGCTGCGTTGATGACGGCCCAGGCGGTCGTTCCTCGAATCGGGGCCTCGCCTGCTTTTATCCTGCCTCTATAGTCCCCCGAGTGCTGCTCCATCCGCTTGCCACCATTGCCTGCATTGCGTTGATGCTCGCCCTGACCGGCCCGGTGTATGCCAAGCCGCTGGTGTATTGCGCCGACGCCAGCCCCGAAGGTTTCGACCCCGCGCTGTGGGACAGCAGCAGCACCAGCAACGTCACCACGCAGATCTTCCAGGGCCTGGTGGCCTTCAAACGCGGCAGGTCTGAAATGGTGCCCGAACTCGCCACAGCCTGGGCGGTGTCGCCCGACGCGCGCACTTTTACTTTCACCTTGCGCCGTGATGTGGCCTTTCACACCACGCCCTACTTCACGCCGACACGGCCGATGAATGCCGACGACGTGATGTTCACGTTCACGCGGCTGATCGACGCCAAGCTGCCTTTCAACGTGGCCTTCCCGGCCACTTTCGTGTTCCCGCAAAGCCTGGGTCTGACGGCGATGGTCGCCGGCATCGACCGCTTGGGCGACCACCAGGTGCGCTTTCGGCTGCACCGTGGCAATGTCAACTTCCTGTCGTACTTCGCGGGCTCGTTCGCGGCCATTCATTCGGCCGAATATGCCGCGCAGTTGCTGGCGGCCGGCCGCGCCAGTGCCATCAACAACCAGCCCATCGGCACGGGGCCGTACCAGTTCAGAAGCTACCGCAAGGACGACGTGCTGCGCCTGCAGGCGCACCCCGGCTTCTGGCGTGGCGTGCAGCAAACCGAACGCCTGGTGTTCGCCATCAGCCGCGAGCCGAATGTGCGGGTGCAGAAGGTGGCGCGCGGTGAATGCCACATCAGCGCGGCCATTCGCGATGTCGACGTGACGGCGCTGACCGGCCACCCGCAGGTGAACATCCTGAAGATCCAGGCGCTGAACATCAGCTACCTGGCCTTCAACATGAAGCGCCCGCCCGTGGACAAGCGCGAAGTGCGCGAGGCGCTGGACATGGCGGTGGACCGCGACGCGCTCTTCAAGGTGCTGTTTCCGCGTGGCGACGCGACGCAGGCCGTCAGCGCCTTTCCGCCCGCCATCCCCGGCTTCAACAAAAGCTTGCGCAACGAATTTGATCCGGCGCGCGCACGGCAGTTGCTGGCCGCAGCCGGTTTCCCGAATGGTTTCGAGATCGACTTGTGGGCGCTGCCCATCAGCCGGCCCACCAACCCCAACGGGCAGTTGATGGCGCAGATGATCCAGGCCGACTGGGCCCAGATCGGCGTGAAGGCGCGCATCGTCACCTACGAATGGGGCGAATACCTCAAACGCGCCAACAACGGCGAACACCATATCTACATGAGCGGCTGGAGCAGCGACGTGGCCTCGGCCGACGACTTCCTGTCGCCCAACCTCACCTGCGCTTCGAGCCGCGGCGGCATCAAGTTCTGCAACAAGGAATTCGACGCCCTGCTCGACACCGCGCGCGCCGAGGTGATCGACAGCAAACGCCTGGCCCTGTTCGAACAAGCGCAAGTCATCTTCAAGCGTGAAAGGCCGTGGATCCCGATGGCGCATTCATCGGTCTACATCCCCGTGCGCAAGGACGTGCACGGCTTCGTGATGGCCGCCAACGGCAGCGTCGACTTCGAAGGTGTGGTGCGCAAGTGAACACTGAAGGCATGGCCTCATTGCGGGTGGAAGACATCGCGGCGCACCCACAGTTCTGCCACCTGGCATGGCTGACCGGTGTCCAC
>ENA-OFCX01000940-OFCX01000940.1-metagenomes-genome-assembly--contig:-NODE-940-length-12960-cov-4.251840_pt1 | contig 12960 bp, 13 predicted proteins | sample MGYA00153384_OFCX01 | MGnify analysis MGYA00153384
TGGAGAAGTATTATCCAAATACCTTTAGAAGATTCGACAGGTATCCTATGAAAAAGGAGTTCGATGTGTTTGACAAGAATAAACTTCGCAATTTTATAGCTGCTGTAGAATCTGAATTTCAAATAGATAGAATCGATGAAAACCTTTATTATAAAGTATTAGAGGATAGATTTATGGCAGACTGCTGCTCAAACTTTTCTTCACCAATCGACTCGGTGCCGAGGGGCTCAGCGCGGTGATTGAAGCCGAGCTCGGTGCGGTTGTGGCGCAGCTGGCCGAGTTCAAGGGGATTCTCGAATCAATCGAGCGCGACCGGGCCGAGGTGCTGCAGCAGCTGGGGGATAGTGATGCGGCAGACGGCTATCGCAAGGTGCTGGTCGGCCCGTTGGTCACGCTCACCAACGGTGTCCGGCTTGGTGTGGCGTATCGGGACTGGTTGCGCGGGCTGACGCAGGCGCAGGCGCAGGGCGCGTTGACTGATGCGGCGATGCTGGCGGAGCTACATCGGTTGGTCGACGCGGTTTAGTGTCCTTCAAGAGACACAGGCGAGAGTTACAGGCGAGAGACACATTCGTCAGCGCGGAAGCATCCAGTGGGGGCAGCCAAGTGGGGACGTCACTCGGCTGACCTGCCTCATCTCCAACTGCGCGCTTGATGGGGACGTTGACGGATTCACCCGCCAGTGGTATCCGCCGCGAATCGTGATGCAGTCTGCCCACCAGACGTTCGTGAGCATTCGTCGTGATTGCGCAGCACCACCGCAGCATTCCGCCTGACACCCGCCAGCTTGGCCCGCTTCATCGGCGAGTTGCGGAACGCCGTACTGAATTGCCCGTGATCCAGCGCGAGGAGGTCCGTCGCCAACGTCACCGCGTCTTTGCCCGAAATGAACTCCCGCGCCCGGAACGGCGAATCCTCTGCCAGCGTCTGCGAAAATTTCACATTCCATGGGCAGACGGATTGACACACATCGCAACCGTACACAAGTCCACCCATTCGCTCCCGCAACGCCTCCGGAATGCTCCCCTTCAACTCGATGGTCAGATAACTCACGCACTGCGTCGCATCCAGCACCCGTGGCGCCACGAACGCATCGGTCGGACACGCCTGCAGACACCGCGTGCAACTGCCGCAATGCTCCGTCTCGAACGGCGCATCGGGCTCCAGCTCGAGCGCCAGCAGCAGTACGCCAATGAAGAAGAACGATCCATGTTTCGGCGAGATCAGCATCGTGTTCTTCCCGAACCACCCCAGCCCTGCGCGGCGCGCGAGATCACGCTCGAGCATCGGCCCGGTATCGGTATACGCCTTTCCTGGCACTTCGACCCCAAGCTCTCCTGACGCCCAGTCCTGGACGCCGCGCAGCATCGGCACCAGCACGTCGTGATAGTCATCACCGCGCGCATATCGCGCGACGGGACCGTCAGGCTCCGTCCCGCCATAGTTCACGCCGATCACCAGCGCGCTCACCGCACCCGGCACCGGCAACCGCGAGTCACGACGCTTCTCCGCACCGCGCTTCAGATACCCCATTTCGCCCGCATAGCCGGCAGCGATCCAGTCGTCATACGCGGCCGCCGTCTCCACGGGCCCGAGCCGCGCGACCCCCGCGATCATCGCTCCGCGCGCGTAGGCCTCGGCCTTCAACCGATGCGCGAAGCCGCGCGGCGCCTGCAGGGTCACGTCAGGTGGGCAGGTGCCACGTCCACCGCGCATAGTTCGCGATGTCATTCACCGGCGGCACGGCGTGATGGTCGCCATACGCCGTATGCATCCGCCACTGCACGTAATCCCACGCCGGAATCGGCAGGAACGGCGCACGTGCATACCAGTTCCGCCGCCTGAACCGCCACCCCACCAGCAGCAGCGGCGCAATCAGCGACGGCTCACGCACACAACGCCATATGAGCGACATCACGAGGGCAGGCCAGGTCATGCCGGCAATCTAACCGGCTGCTTTCCGCTCCTGCTCGCGTGCCGAATGGAAATGGCGCTGACGCAGGGCGGCTGTAGCGCCCGCAGAACTTCTTGCGGCGGGTCGCAGAATTACGGACTGCAGCGTGGGATTTACGCGTCCCGCGAAGATCATCGCTGAGAAGAATCACAGTCGCTTTGCAGTTGCAGTTCCCAGGGAAGCAGCGGTCCGGGAGCGCCCAATTCCGACCCACACGGCACCCGTGCCCACCCGCGCGAATGGCAGTGCTGCGCGTGAGGCACTTCGGCGAGCGCCGCAGACGCCCTGCGTCAAAGCCGTTGCCGTTGCCATTGCCGTCGGCGATCACGGCAGAACATCACACGCCGAGATGCGCCATCGCCCGATGAAACACATCCTGCGTCCGGCGATACGGCTTTACGGACCCCACGTTCGTCAGCATCGGCACCAGCATGTGATCGCGATGCAACGCTCCATGCGACGACGCATGCGGAATAGGCTCGAAACGTCCGCGAAAATCCCAATCACGCGTCGCGCTCAGGATCATGTCACCCGTCCGCCGGCAATCATTCAAAGCCAGGATCTGCACCAGCGCATCGGGATAGTCAGTCTGTAGCGACCGCTCCCAGCACTCAGCTTCCGGCGCGCCATGCACGTCGCCCAGACCCAGCGGATCGCCGGTGCCGCAGTGGTAGTGAAAGCGGTCGCCAGCGCGACGCACCATCGCGGATCCGCGATCGCCACCGCCACGAATCTCGACCGTGCTGTCGCTGTGCGGCAGCAGCAGGAGGTCCACCGACGGACGCGTGAGCAGCATCTCGGCCGTCTCGTTCCAACGCGGCGAGAGCTTCGGCCAGAACGGCCGTGTGCGCGAAGGCAGGTCCATGAACAGGTGCGCCATCGCGTTGCCGCTCACCATCACGGCGATCTCCGGATCACTGACTCCGAAGATTCTCGGATGCGCCAGCACGCGCAGTCCGCGCTCGCGGAACAGGTCGGCCAGGTCGTCGTGCGCGTGCACATCGATGTGCCCATGATCGCTCACGACGAATAGCGCGAGTTCATGTATCCAGCCCTGCCGCGTGGCAGCCGCGGTCACGTCGGCCACGAAGCCATCCACGATCTGCAGCGCCTGTCGCACGATCGGTGCGCGATGGCCAAGGCTGTGGCTCGCCTTGTCCACGCCGCAGAAGCTCGCAAACGTGAACGGCGGGCGCGCGGCGAGCACGCGACGCAGCATCTCGCTCGACAACACACGATCCACGTCGAGCCAGCCCGCCACATCGCCGCGAAAATGCGTGTAGCCGGCGCGCAACGCGAAGCCCACCGTATCCGTCAGCCGGTTCTTTCGGGGCAGGCCGCGGCCGATCATGTTCATCATCGCGAGACCGCCGCCCGAGCGCTCGAACGCGGTCGGGAAATCCAGCGCGAGATCGCGATCCACCTTTCGCATTTCGCTGCCGATGTAGCTGCGCGTGAAATGCGGCCAGCTCGTGTCGGTACGGCTGCGATCGAACCAGCGCAAGCCGGGCAGACCAACATGCCCCGGATGCTCGCCCATCAGGAATGGCACGTAGGCCGGACCGGTCACCGAGGGGAAGACGGTCGTCAGCGTGTGCAATCCCTGCGCGTCCCGCAGCGCCTGCAGCGCGGGAACCTCGCCTGCCTCCACGGCAGCTGCGAGCGTATCGGGACGGACACCGTCGGCGACGACGATGATGACGTGGGGCACGGCGACGGGGCGCGTCGAAGACGAGGCTCGCCCCCGACTGACGAGGCGGGTGGGGACGTGCGTGGGACTAGAATTCTATTCGGCCCATCGCTCGTGCACATGCACGGACGCCGTCCAGGTGGTCTCAACCCCCAAAGCATGCCCGCGAAGCGCGCCAAGAAGTCCGCAGCGACCGTTGCACCACAGCCCGATCTCACGCCCACGAAGGCGCCGAAGGCGAGTCGCAACGGCTCCGTCGGTGCCACGACCGCAGGCGGCAAGAAGGCCAACGTCGCCACCATGCGGCGCGCCGAGGCCGCGGCGCTGCAGGGCGTCATGGAACGGCACGTGGACGGGCACCGGAGCGCCGGTCGCGAGACGCCGCTGGCGAATACCGTGATCTCGCCGAAGAAGCATCCGCTGACCGTGGTCGCACCGTCACCGACGCGCAAGGCGCCGCTGATCAAGCCGGTGCAGGACACCGACATACGCGACCTGGTGCCGCTCACCGAAGATTCGAAGCTGCTGCAGTCGCCCGGCCCCCGCGACGACTTCACGCGCACCGATCCGTGGCGCGTGCTGCGCATGACGGGCGAGATCATCGAGGGCTTCGATGCACTCGCCTCCGTCGAGAAGGGCGTCTCGATCTTCGGGTCCGCGCGTACGGCGCCGGATGATCCGCAGTACGTCGCCGCCACGGAAGTCGCGCGACTGCTTGGCGAGGCGGGATTCTCGATCATCACGGGTGCCGGTCCAGGCATCATGGAGGCGGCCAACAAGGGCGCGCGCATCGCCGGCGCACCGAGCATCGGCTGCAATATCGAGCTGCCGTTCGAGCAGGGTGCGAATCCGTATGTCGACACGCTGGTCAGCTTCCGCTACTTCATGGTGCGGAAGACGATGTTCATCAAGTACAGCAACGCGTTCATCTGCTTCCCTGGCGGCTTCGGCACGCTCGATGAGCTGTTCGAGGCGGTCACGCTGATCCAGACGGGCAAGATCTTCCAGTTCCCGGTGATTCTGTTTGGCACGCACTACTGGGCGGGTCTCGTGCGCTGGCTGCAGTCGCGCGTCGCCGGTGAACGCAAGATCAGCCCCGGTGACCTGGACCTGCTGCTGCTCACCGACGATCCCGTCGAGGCGGCGCGTGCGGTGATCGAGGCGCACGCGGCGCAGGTGAAGTCGCCGCAAGGCAAGACGACGCGCGCGCGAGGCGAATGAACGGCATGCAGAAGCTCGAACGCGCGATCAAGCTCATGGTCGTGGTCATCTCGCTCGTCGGCATCGCGTTCATCTACAAGCGCGTCAGCGTGGGGCGATCGTTCGTCGTCGATCCGCGCGCGGAATGTGAGTCGGCCGGCCGCGCGTACGACAGCACCACCGCGCTCTGCACGTCGCGCTGACGTGCACGTACCGAATACACCGGCGTGGGACGACGAGCCGACCTGGCAGCCACCCGCGACACTCCGGGGTGATGCGAGGGCGGATGTATGTGTGGTGGGACTGGGCGGCAGTGGCCTGGTGGCGGTGCGAGCGCTGCGTGAAGCGGGTGTGCGGGTAATCGGCATCGATGCCGCCGACGTCGGCGCCGGTGCGGCCGGACGGAACGGTGGATTGCTGCTCGCCGGCATCGCCGACTTCCACCACGACGCCGTGCGCCTGCTGGGTCACGAGATCGCGGTGGCCTGGTATCGGCGCACGTTGCACGAGCTGGACGCAGTGTTCGCTAATTTCCCGCAATGCACGCGTCGCACAGGTTCGCTGCGCATCGCAGCGTCGGACGCGGAGCTAAACGACTGTCGCGCGCAGTTGGCACAGCTGCAGCTGGATGGTTTTCCCGCGGAGTGGTATGCGGGCCCGGAGGGCGAAGGTCTGCTGGTGCCGACCGACGGCGTGATGCAACCACTCACCCGTGTGCGCGCCATGGCGCGTGAGGCGATGCATGCCGGCGCCATGCTGCACAGTTGCACGCGCGCACTCGACATCACCAATACCCGCGTCCGTACCAATCAGGGTGTCATCACCTGCGACCGCGTGATCGTCGCCGTCGACGGTCGCCTCGAAGCGCTGCTGCCCGAACTCGCGCCGCGTGTCCGCACCGCACGCTTGCAGATGCTTGCCACGGCGCCAGCGCTCGACGTGTGTATCCCGCGCCCGGTCTACTGGCGCGACGGCTATGAGTACTGGCAGCAGCTCCCCGACGGCTCCATCACACTCGGCGGGTTTCGCGATACCGACGTTGAGCACGAGTGGACGCACGACGCCACGCCGTCAGCGCCCATACAGGAGCGGCTCGAGCACTTCCTGCGCGCGCACATCGGTACGCGTGCGTTGATCACGCATCGCTGGGCTGCGAGTGTCAGTTATTCAAGCACTGGTGCGCCAATCTGCGAGGAAGTTCGTACAGGTGTCTTCGCGATCGGCGCCTACAGCGGCACTGGTAACATCGTCGGCGCACTGTGCGCGCGCGACGCGGTGCGCTGGGCCATGGGCGATTGCACCATTGCACAACCGCAACAACGTTGACGCAGGCACGCGACGCGCGCCGCCAAACACGATTGCGGCGCAGCACAGCATGCGATCGCTCTGCGCCAATGCCCGAAGGACACACGGGTCGCCGTCGTTGACCGATAAAAGGTTGAAGGTGGTGCAAAAACTATCGCCCGCTCTCGACACCGATCGTTCTGCGGCCGTTGCAGTCCAGCAGGATATGTGAAGCGGGCCACCGCTCTGACGTGCGGCCATCATCGCTTCACGCATGCCGCTGTCCGTGGTGGCCCCGGCCAGGCGAGCCGGGGTCGTGGCCGTCGAGTCCACTGCGGCCAGCCACACCATGAGAAACCCCGGAAGTGGCGGTGTCGTTGACAATGGGAATGTGTGGCCCGGCACGAACGCTGTGACGGTGCCAAGCTTGCCTTGACAGCACTACCCGGCGGGCGTATCCCTGTCCTCACAACTGAAGCCCGTGGTCATTTGCCGCCGATTGCCGCCACGTAAAAGAATGTGCTGAACCGCGAGCGCCCGGCGGCCTCCTGTCTGCCGGGATTCTGCGTGTCGGGATCTCCTGTTGCGCGCTCGCCCGGCGGGATCATTGCATTCGTTCATGAGGTTCAAGTGGCTGATCAGTTCCATCGCACGCCCCGCACGCTGCATCCCGAGACGCTCGCCATCCGCACGCAGACACCGCGCAGCGCGGAACGCGAGCATTCGACGCCGCTCTACCTCACGTCGAGCTTTGTCTTCGACGATGCCGAGCAGGCGCGCGCGCTGTTCACGGAAGAGGAGCAGGGCAATATCTACAGCCGCTACTCCAACCCCAACACCGACGAGTTCGTGCGCAAGATGGCGCTGCTCGAAGGTGCTGATGACGGTATCGCCTTTGCCAGCGGCATGGCAGCGGTTTTCGGCAGCATGGCCGCCTTCCTGCGCAGCGGCGACCACGTCGTGGCGTCGCGCGCGCTGTTCGGCTCCACGCACCAGCTGTTCACGAAGCTGTTCCCGCGCTGGGGCATCACGGCGACCTACGTCGATGCGGATGCAAGTGCAGACGCATGGGAAGCGGCGGTGCAGCCATCCACGAAGCTCGTGTTCGTCGAGACGCCATCGAACCCGGGGCTCGCACTCATCGATCTCGACATGCTCGGCCAGCTTTGCGCGGCGCACGGACTGATGCTCGTGGTGGACAACTGCTTCACGACGCCCATGCTGCAGCAGCCGATGAAGCATGGCGCGCACCTCGTGGTCCACTCCGCCACCAAGTTCATCGACGGCCAGGGACGAGTGCTCGGCGGCGTCGTCGTGGGCAACGCCGACCTCATCACCGAGCTGCGGTTCTTCATCAGGCACACGGGTCCGGCGCTCTCGCCGTTCAATGCCTGGGTGCTGTCGAAAAGTCTCGAGACGCTGTCGGTCCGCATGGAGCGGCACTGCGCGAACGCGCTTGCAATCGCAACGCACTTCGAGCATCACGCCGAACTTGATTTCGTGCGGTATCCGTTCCTGTCGAGCCACGCGGATCATGCGCTGGCCGTGCGACAGATGTCGGCTGGCGGCGGCATCGTGGTGCTGGAGTTGAAGGGCGGCCTCGAGCGCGCGCGTCGCTTCATCGATGCGCTCGAATTACTGTCGCACACGCCGAATCTTGGCGATGTGCGCAGCATCGTGACGCATCCCACCTCCACCACGCACTCCAAATTGAGCGAGGCCGAGCGGGTGCAGGTCGGCATCGTGCCGGGCATGATCCGCGTGTCGGTGGGGCTCGAACATCGCGACGACCTGATTGCCGATATCGAGCAGGCGCTGGAACGCTCGAAGTAGGCGATCGATGGTGTACTCTCGAGCGGTACATCGACATGTCCGTCCGGTGCAGTCCGCGCGTCGTCGACCCGGCAGCGTCGCCGCAGCCGCGCTGATAGGTTCCAGACAGGACACCCCGCGACGGCGACACGTTTCGCGCAGCAGCCCCCGACTCGGATCACGCACATGGCAATGGTTTACTCGCGCGCCCTGCTCATGGTGGCCGGCATCGGCACTGCCGTCGCGCTCATCGGCATCGGTCACCCGGCGTCAGCCGAAGGGCGCCCGATGCTGCACGCAGTCCGGGCAGCCGATAGCGACGCTCCGCCGACCAACAAGTACGGTGAGCTCTGCGCGAGCTGCCACCAGCAGGCCGGCGAAGGCATCGAGAACGTCTTCCCGCCGCTCGCCGGATCCAGTTGGGTCACCGGTCGCGCCATCGTGCCGATCGCCATCGTGCTGCACGGACTGGAAGGAGAAATCGAGGTCCGTCGCAAGAAGTACAACGGCGCGATGATGGCCTGGGGTGGCGTGCTGAACGATGAGGATCTTGCCGCGACGCTCACGTATACGCGGAGTCAGTGGGGCAATCGTGCGACGCCGATCACCGCAGCACAGGTGAAGGTCGTGCGTGCAAAGCTCGCATCGCGCACGAAGCCGTTCACGGTCGCCGAGCTGCGCGCGCTGCGGTAGCAGCACGGCCGATCACATCCAGCCGCGCACCTCGTGCGCGGTGTACGGCGCTTCCATCGCTGCGCATTCGGCCGGAGACAACACCACGTCCAGCGCCGCGAGTGCGTCCTCCAGCTGACCGAGCTTCGTGGTGCCGATGATCGGCGCCGTGACGCCTGGCCGCTGCAGCAGCCACGCCAGCGCGACCTGTGCCATGGGCAATTCACGCGCTGCAGCAATGGTGCGAACGGAGTCGATCACCACATCGTCGGTCGGATGATCGTACAGATGCTCCACCTGCGTCGCATCGGATGCCGCACGTAGTGTCGCGCCGCCTGCCAGCGCGCGCGCGCGACCGGCCAGCAGCCCGCGTGCCAGCGGTGACCAGGGAATCACGCCGACGCCCTCGCTGATGCAAAGCGGCATCATTTCTCGCTCCTCCTCACGATACAGCAGGTTGTAGTGATTCTGCATGCTCACGAAACGCGACCAGCCATGCGCGTTGCTGGTGTAGAGAGCCTTCGCAAATTCCCATCCATGCATCGTGCTCGCGCCCAGGTAGCGCACCTTGCCACTGCGCACCAGATGATCCAACGCTTCCAGCGTCTCCTCCATCGGCACCGAACGGTCCAGACGATGAATCTGGTACAGGTCGATGGTTTCCACGCCAAGCCGCTTCAGTGACGCCTCACAGCCCTGCACGATGTGCTTTCGCCCAAGCCCCTTCATGTTCGGGCCGTTCCCCATCGTGAAGTGCACCTTCGTCGCGATCACCACTTCGCTCATGTTCCCGTACTCGCGCAGCGCGCGACCGGTGATCTCCTCGCTCACGCCGATGGAATACATGTCTGACGTGTCGAAGAAGTTGATACCTGCCTCGATGCTGCGACGGAAGAATGGCTGCGCCTCCTCTTCCGTGAGCACCCAGTCACGCCACTGCGTCGCGCCGAAGCTCATGCAGCCGAGCGCAAGTCGTGAGACGACGAGTCCCGTGCGGCCCAGTGTCGTGTATTCCATGCGGTGTTCCGGTGAACGAGGGGGCGTGCGGTTCCTGCGACCAATCTAGGCGGGCCGCAACGCCTGACGTTCACGCACGAGCCGCACGAAGTTGCGTCGTGAGTAGTCGCCGGCACTGGCCCAGCCAGCGAGTGACTCGCCACCGAGCACCGCCCGCATGATCGCACCGTCGCTCCTGCCGGCCGCGATCTGTCGTTGCAATTCGCCGATCGTGCGACGGATCCACGCTGCCTTGGCGCGCAGCGCACCAGCCGGCTCCGGCACCAGCCCGCGATGCGCGCAGAACATCCGTGCAGGCTCAAGGTCGGCCATGCGTTCCAGCGAGTCCATCATTGCCCACGGATCTTCGCGATGATGCGCGATGCGGACGGCGACTCCGAGAAAGAGGTCGCCGCTGAACAGTGTGCGCGACGGCGCATGCCAGACCACATGATGATCCGCGCAGTGTCCCGGTGACGGCAGCATGCGCATGTCGCCGGTGTCGAATGGCATGACGGCGGACTGCAATCGCGGCATGGAGCGCCAGGTGACGCGGCGGTACGCGCCGATGCGCTTGACGGATGTGAGCCGTGGCAGCGTGTCGGGTGCAATCCAGAGAGGCACGCCGCGGCGCGCCAGCCGCTCCACGTTGCCGGCGTGGTCTTCGTGATGATGCGTGATGATCGCGCCGCGTACGACACTCGCGTCGAGCATGGGCTCCAGTGCGGCGCCACAGGCAGGTATTCCGGTGTCGATCAGCACGCCGTCATCCGTCAGAAATGCGCGTGCCGCATAGCCCGCGAGCCGGCTGCCGAGCGATGTGAACCGCCACTCCGTCACGCCCGGATACCGGTGAACCTGGATCATTGCCTGACTCTGCCATTCGTGCAGGTGGAAAGCGCGCCCAGCCGTGTTGTGCACGCAATCGGTGGAACATAGCTTCTGCTTGTCGCGCCCGGCCCCCACTGGCTGGGCGAAGTCGTTTCCCTGTGCAGCAACGGCCCGTCCATGATCGCGGAACTCAAGGAAAAGCTCTCCGGTGAAGTCGCCAAGCTGCGGTACGAGCTGAACGTGACGCTTCCGCAGGAGATCCGGAAGGCGGTGGAACATGGTGATCTGCGCGAGAACAGCGAGTACAAGGCTGCGCTCGAGCGGCAGCGTTTCGTGCAGGCGCGACTTGGCCAGCTCATGCAGCGCCTCAGCAAGCTCTCCGATATCGACGTCACGCAGATCCCGACCGATCGTGTGGGACTCGGGAGCCGCGTGATCGTCGAGGATCCCGCCACCGAGATCCGCGAGACGTACGAGTTGGTGTTCGGCGATGGTGGTGAGCTGCAGGATGGCCAGGTGAGCATGTCATCGCCGATCGGCCTCGCGCTGCAGAACAAGAGTGTCGGCGAATCCGCGGTGCTCAAGCTGCCCACGTGCACGCGTCGCCTGAAGATCGTCGAGCTGCTTACGATCCATCAGATCGACGTGGTGTAGGGCGCGCCGCATCACGTCGTGCGCATCCCGCACCGCGCTGCAAGATCCGAACGCCATCGTGACTCCGTCGCGGTGGCGTTCCGGCTTTGTAGCCTGCGCAATCATGCCGTCTGTGGCTCACGCGTAGCACCAGCCGCGACGAACCTGCGTGCACATCACGGAAATACTGCACGCACATAAGCGTTTTCACACTTCATATAAAGTGTCTAATTCACGGTGACGTCGCTTCAGTGGACATCAGGATTGGTCGACCATTTCTCGGACCACCCTGATCAGCCATACCTTCACCCACGACGACATGCGATTGCACCGCATCCTGATGCTGCCGCTGTTGGCAGCCACGATTGTTCATGCTGCACCGGCCGCGGCGCAGGGAACCGAGTCACCAATTGAGTTCCACGCCGCGTTGAACACCGCCGTCGGAAAGGCCAAGGATCTGCCGATCGTCGGCATTCCGACGTTCGCGACCTTCGACTATCGCACGGCGATGCTGCAGATCCGCTACAAGATGACCGAGAAGGACCAGTTCGTGCTGCAGCTGCTGAATCGTCGGCTTGGTACCAGTCCCCTGCAGGCCGCAATTCCCGAAGTGGCCATGCAGTGGGCATACTGGCAGCGCAAGGGCAGCCTGGGTGCGCTGAAGGTGGGACGCGCGCCGATGCCACGTGGCATCTTCAACGAGATCCGCTTCGTCGGCACGGTGCTGCCGTTTTTCCGCCCGTCGTTCGAGATCTACGGTGAAGGCCGCGAGACGGTCGATGGCGCGGTCTTCACGCGTCGCCAGCCGCTGGGCAACGGCTTCAGCTTCGACATCAGCGCTTTTGGCGGCAGCAATGAGGTGCGCACGCAAGTCGTGACGGCCGCAGGCAATTCGATTCGGGCGTTCCGTGGCAACAACCTGAAGGGCGTGCAGGGCTGGTTGAACCTGCCGTTTGGCGAGACGCGCATCGGCGGATTCTACGCCGACTACCACATCAATTCCGACACCGCACGCGGTACCCGCGGCGAGATTCTCTATTCGGCGGAATCGCGTATCATTCCGCGGACCGTCGTGCGTGGCGAGGCACTGCGTGTGTACGGCATCGGACCAAATCAGGATCGCAAGAGCTATTCTACCGAGGCAGTTGCGACCGTTACGGAGAAGATCGATGTCTCTGCGCAGTACAGCATGACCGACAACCGCATCTTCCAGCGGCCACCATTGCTCAATGTGAACGTCACCGCGACCAAGGACATCGCATTCGGCGGCACCTACCGCATCGGTGGCGGTGCGCTCGTGCGCCTGGAACATCACCGCGTGAAAGGCTACGCTTTTGACAGGTTCGTTCCGCTGCTGACAAATGTGGGCGGCCAGCCCGTCATTGCTCCGCCGTCGTCGGGCTCGTACTGGCTCGGCAGTTTCGCCGTCAGCTTCTGAGGATGCATCACATGCGAAAGTTCCTGTCACTCATCACGTGCTGTGCGGCATTCGTCACGTTCGCACCGGCCGCGCAGGCCCAGGCCGACGTCAAGATCATCGTCAACGCGGGCAATCCGATCTCGGAGCTGTCGACCAGTGAGGTCGCCGGGCTGTTCATGAAGAAGATCGCGAAGTTTCCCGGTGGCGGTCTTGCAACGCCGGTCGAACAGGCGAAGAATTCCGCGATCCGCGGCGTGTTTTCCCGTACGCTACTCGGGCGTCCGGCATCGGCTCTCGATTCGTACTGGCAGCAGCAGATCTTTGCCGGTGGCGAACTGCCGCCTGCCGCCAAGTCGTCGGACGACGAGGTGATCGCGTTCGTGCGCGCCACGCCCGGCGGCATCGGATACAGGCCCTTGCGCTGCAGGACATCGGGGCGGTTGATGCCCGACGCCGCGACCTGGATCA
>ENA-OFCX01000941-OFCX01000941.1-metagenomes-genome-assembly--contig:-NODE-941-length-12957-cov-2.966052_pt1 | contig 12957 bp, 15 predicted proteins | sample MGYA00153384_OFCX01 | MGnify analysis MGYA00153384
GTATCGATCTGACCAGGTCGATGGCGAACACATGCCCCTCGGCTTCGATGCGCCACGGGAACGGCACCTCATCGGGCTCACCGGGAATTGCCGGGGCGACGATGGCCCGTCCGGACAGACGTGTGAACTTGCCGCTCGAGACGACGAGCACCGCCACGCCCGTGTGGGCGAGTTCGTCGATGAGCACCACCGCTGGTCGTTCGGCCAGCACGGCAGGCACGTCGAGGCCGACATCTCGCGTCAGGTCGTGGCCCTGATCGGCGCCGGCGGCAGGGTCGAGCGCATCTACCCGACCTCGTCAGGCGCGCCGGCGACGCCGACGATCCTCGGCTCCTTCTCCATCTACCGCAAGGACCCGGGGACCAACGCGCTGGGCATGGTCCACGCGGCCTACTTCATCCGGGGCTACGCGATCCACGGGTATGCGTCGGTGCCGACCTACAACGCGAGCCACGGGTGCCTGCGGGTCCCGGTCCCCGACGCGCGCTCCATCTTCGACTGGGTGCGGCACGGCACCCGCGTCGACACCTATCGCTAGATGCGTCTAGAGCGCCCGGGCCTCAGTGCCCGGCGGCGAAGCGAGCGAGCGTGCCGATGCCCAGCCCGTAGACCAGGAGCGCGATCAGCGCCGGGATGCTGCGCCGGGCCCAGATGCTGCCCGAGCTCGCGGTCACGGGAGCGAACGGGGACAGCAGGACGTCGTTGACGTCGTCGATGACCTCACGGGCCTCGCCGTGAGCGCGCTCGCGGGCGCGCTCCTGCTCCGGCGGCGGATCGGCCACGCGCGTCGCCTTGCGGCCCTCGATCTCCGTGGTGGTCGCGTCGGTGGCGGTCCGCGCCTCGGCGATGGCGAACAGCCCCCAGCCCGCGACGACGAAGAGGCTCGCGACGATCGCGATCAGGCGGAGGGAGGACTCGAGCACGCGTGTACCCTACGCGCCGGCATGGACGCACAGCAGCAACTCGTCGAGGAGCTCCGCGCGCACGCCCTGATTCTCGGCGAGGTCGTGCTGACCTCGGGGGCCACCGCGCAGTACTACGTCGACGCCAAACGCGCGATCCTCCTGCCCGCCGGCTTCGCCGCGCTCGGCGAGCTCGTCGCCCACCACGCGCAGGCGTGGGGTGCCACCGCGGTGGGCGGCCTGACGATGGGCGCCGACCCCGTCGCGTGCGCGGCGCTGGCCGGCGGCTTCCGGGGCAAGGCGTTCTTCGTCCGCAAGGAGGCCAAGGCGCACGGGCTCGCCCGCCGCGTCGAGGGCCCGCTGCTGACCGCGCAGGACCGCTGCGTCGTCGTGGAGGACGTCGTCTCCACCGGCGGCTCGACGGTGAAGGCGATCGAGGCGTTGCGCGAGGAGGGTCGCGAGGTGGTGGGCGTCATCAGCGTCCTGGACCGGCTCGCGGGCGGTGCCGAGGTCATCACGCGCGCCGCCGGCGGTGCGCCGTACGTCGCGCTGACGACGATCGACGACGTGTACCCGGAGCGGTGAGGACCGGCCGTAGACTCGGCGGCCGCGCCCTCGTAGTTCAACGGATAGAACGAGCGCCTCCTAAGCGCTAGATGCAGGTTCGATTCCTGCCGAGGGGACCACATCAAAGGTCGTAAGCTTGCACCAGCTTCCGGCCTTTTTCTTTTTCCCTCTGTAGAACACAGTCTGTAGTGCGTCATCGCCCGCCAAAGTGGGCCGCAATCCGGGGGCACCTGGGAGCATCTGGGGGCACCTGGGAGCATCCGGGGGCACCAGGGAGCATCTGGAGGCACATTTGGGGGTAAATTTTTAAAAATTGGGGGTGCATTTAAAAATGCCCCCAGCTTTTCTTAGTCCCCTCAGATGGTTCAGCGCAAATTCAAGAGGTCTGGGCCGACAGCATCAGTTGGCGCCCACACAAAAAAAGGCGCCTCAGCGCCTTGATGTGTTGCTCTGGGCTACCAGCCCCAGACTAGCTTTTGCGATACCCAGCCCTGGGTGCCTGCGCTGGTGCGAACCTTGGCCCAGCCGTTTTTCTTGTCGATGGTCTTTACCACGTCATATTTATCCAGCTTGGCCACGATCTTGTGCTGGGTGCCTGCCCCCGCTCTCAGGTTGGCAGTTTTGACTTTGACAAGGTAGTGAGGGGTTGTGGCTGTAATGGGCTTGTAAACCCAGCCCAGCACACCATCAATGTCTTTGACTTGCAGCCAGTTGCCCTTCTTTTTCACCACCGCTAGCGGATAGCCCCGGGTCAGCTCCCAGGCAACTTCCGATTTGGTGTTGGGTGCAACACGGATGTTGGCAGAGTTGCCTTTGACACTGCGAAATTCGCTGGCATGCACCCACTGCGCTGACAAAGCCAAGGTGGAGAAAAGAACAATTTTTGAGAACAGACGACCAAACACTGGTACCAAACTCCTGATAGGTTTTTAGAACATCTTGCTCCTGAAATTCAGCAAGATATGGGGAGATACAGGTCTGTTCGTGTTCAAACTTGGCAGCTAGTTCATTTTTCTTACATTTTTAGACTGCCTTATGCCGTGCCAGCTTTTCTTGAACGGAGAAACGGCAGCACATCCAGCCGGCCCCAGCGTTTGAGCGCCACGCATTTGAAAGTCACTCCCCTAGCTGCAAGCGCTTTCCTCACACACGCACCCGTAAAACCCAGCTTGCATTTGTTTTTCGACATCGCCACACTGAATTTTCCAAATCACTTGGGAGAGGCTCATGACGAAAGTTGCTGATATTTTGCGCACCAAGGGGAATGCCACTGTCCACGCCGTAAAGCCTGATGACTCGATGCTGACTGCTTTGCAGCAAATGGCCGAGCATGAGATTGGGGCGTTGCTGGTCATACAGGAGCGTACGATTGCCGGCATTGTTTCCGAGCGCGATTACGCACGAAAAATTGCGCTCAAGGGGCGTAACTCTCTGGACACCCCGGTGCGTGAAATCATGACCGCCCATGTGCATTGCGTAGGGCCAGATAACACCAGCGACGAGTGCATGGCGCTGATGACGCAGTTAAAAATTCGCCACCTGCCTGTGGTGGGGGCCGACCATGAGCTTCTGGGCCTGATTTCGATTGGTGATTTGATCAAAACCACCCTGGCAGACCAGCAAGTGACCATTGCACATCTGGAGCATTACATCTCCGGCGCTCACCGCTGAGCCTGTGCCCAAGGTGCCTGCCCCCCTGTGCACCTGGGCAACAGATTGGCGGCCTGAAAGCCACTCGTTACATCTGCATGCAACATGCACGCACTGTGCATGCGCTTTCGGGCACCTCTATACTGGATTGTTCTGTTGCTCCCGAGATTGAAGGCATGCGTTTGAAAGCCTTGCTGCGCCCTGTCGCATGCGTTTGTTTACTCAGTTTGGCCGCCTGTGGCAGCACGGTGCCCCGCACCAGTACCAGCGCGGCCAACGCCAGCACTACATCTATACCTACTGCCGATGCCCCAGTGCGCATCGGCATTGCGCTGGGTGGCGGAGCCGCCAAGGGCTTTGCGCACATTGGCGTGATCAAGATGCTGGAAGCCAACGGCCTGGCTCCTGACATGGTGGCGGGCACCAGCGCAGGCAGCGTGGTGGGGGCCCTGTATGCCAGCGGCATGGATGCCTTTGACATGCAGCAAAAGGCCGTGGCTCTGGATGAAGCCAGCATTCGCGACCTGCAGTGGTCGGCAGGTGGTCTGGTCAAAGGGCAAAAACTCCAAGACTATGTGAATACGCAGGTGCAGAACCTGCCGCTGGAAAAACTGCCCAAACCCTTTGTGGCGGTTGCTACGCGGCTGGAAGATGGCAAGCGCATCGTGTTTGCGCGCGGCAATACGGGGCAGGCAGTGCGTGCCTCCAGCAGTATTCCGGGTGTGTTCGAGCCTGTACGCATTGGCAAACAGCACTATGTGGATGGCGGCATTGCCAGCCCCGTACCCGTAGATGCCGTGCGCGAACTGGGCGCTGATCTGGTGATTGCCGTCGATATTTCTGAAAAGCCGCGCGGTAAAACGCCCGCCAATCTGCTGGGCACCATGGGGCAGTCGATTGCCATCATGGGTCAGCGGCTGGGGCAGGCTGAACTGGCCCGTGCCGACGTGACCGTGCGCCCCCAGGTGCTGGACATCGGGCCTTCTGACTTTACGCAGCGCGCCCAAGCCATTGTGGAAGGCGAAAAGGCCGTCATGGCCGTGATGCCGCAAATCCGCGAGAAAGTGGCGCGCATTCAGGCAGAGCGTTTGAAAGCAGCACAACTGGCCCAGCAGCAGACGGCGCAAGATCGCTTGCAGACCTGTTTGAAGCAGCGCAGCAGCCTTGAAAAAATGGCGGGCATGGCCGGTTTGAACAATGCCTGCGCCAATCCCTGAAAAAGCATTTATCTAAAAAAAAAGAGCTACCAGCGCTTGAGTAGCAACGTTTTCCATATGTTTTATATTGGAAAACGCCATCTCATAAGCGCTAGCAGCTCTTATTTTTAACTCTTATTTTTATTACTCAGCTGCGCTGCCAAGGTGTGCGCCACACGACCCACGCTGTGCACACCCCGTACAGCGCCATGGCAACCGCCACCAAGATGAACAGCGCATGCACACTGGCTGCGCCACCCAGCATCAACCAGGCGCCACCGGCCATGACCACCGCCAGGCGCACGGTGCCCGCCAGCACGGGCCCACGCACATAGCCTGCGCCCAGCGAGGCAAAGTACAGCACCAGCCCCATGCCAAACAGCCCAAACACCGGGCCTACGGTGCGCAGATACAGGTTGGCATAGGCAAGCACCTGGGCATCTTGCGTAAAGATGCCTGACCATGCGCTGGGCCAGATCAGCACCAGCAAGCCCAGCACCGCCAAAATGGCAGCGGCCAGCCAGCCCCCCATCCACGCCACGCTGCGTGCACGCTGCACCTGCCCTGCGCCCATGGCCATGCCCACCATGGGCACGGCGGCCACCCCCACGCCAAAGGCAATCGGAATGAGCAAAAACTCCAGCCGCTGCCCAATGCCATAGCCTGCCAGGGCCTGCGGCCCCAGCCGTGCCACCATGCCGGTAAAGATCAATGCCGCCAGCGAGGTTTGAACAGGCGAGATGCAGGCGAACGCACCCACGCGCAAGATGTCTTTGAACATGGGCCACGACAGCGCCGCACCATGGCCACGCAGCTGCAGCTTGTCTTGCCCACGCAGCAAATACCACAGCAGCAGCACCACCGCCAGCGCCATGGCCACGATATTGCCCAGCGCCACACCCTGCATGCCCCAGCGTGGAAACGGCCCCAGCCCCAGGCCCAGCCCCCCGCCTATGGCGATTTGCACCATCGACACCCCAAACAAAATGGCCGATGGCAGCTTCATATTGCCCGTGCCCCGCACTACCGATGCCAGCGTATTGCACAGCCACACCAGCACCGCACCGCTGAACAGCACACTGCCAAAGTCTGTGGCCGCTTGCAGCACCTGCCCCTGCCCGCCCAGCCAGCGGTAAAACACCGCGCCGCACAGCACAAACAGCAGCGAATACAGCACCCCCACCACGCCCCCGATCACGATGGCATGCACAGCCAGCGCAGAGGCTTTGTCTTTGTCTCCACCACCCAGAGCCCGGCTGATGGCAGAGGACACCCCACTGCCCATGGCACCATTGCTCATCATTTGCGTGAGCATGGCCAGCGGAAACACCAGCGCCATGGCAGCCAGCGCTGTGGTGCCCAGACGGCCCACGTAATACGTCTCTGCCACGGCCACCAGTACGGCCATGCCCATGGCCACCATATTGGGCACTGAAAGCCGCAGCAAGGTCGGAAAGATGGCACCGCGCAGCAAGGGGTGGCTGGATGCGGGCAGCGCCGCAACCGAAGAAGCAGCCACAGGCGCAACCGTGCTCATGCGGCCTCCGGCACGGTTGCAAGACGCGGCAGCAGCTGGTGCACCAGTTGCTCCAGCGCGGCAATCTGATCGGTGCCGCACATCTGCCGCACCTGCACTTGCGCCTGCTTCCACAGCCCCAGGGCCTGGCGAAAAGCAGCCTCACCCTGCACGGTGACCACCACGCAGCGACTGCGCGCATCTGATCCGGCTTGCAGTGCAATCAGGCCAGCCTGCTCCAGCGTGCGCAGATTGCGCGTCATGGTGGTGCGGTCGGTATTGAGCACCGCCGCCAGCGCGGTCACGGTCAGGGGAGCCTGACCGCGCCTGGTCCGCGCTTGCGACAGCAGGCTGAACTGCGTGCCCTTGAGCCCGCTGGGCGCAAGCGTGTCGTCATACAGCTGAGAAATCTTGCGCGAAAGACTGCGCACCATAAAGCAGGTGCAGCGCACATCCTGAGGGGGCGCAGCGGCAGGCTCTGCCGCAGTGGGGGGCTTGGGGGCGAGGGTCACCATGGTCTCCTGCACCCCAACCAATGGGATGCCGAAAATAAGTGTAGATGCACGTATTCATGCCACGTGTCATGTCTGGGACGCACCGCATCCTGCAGCTGCTCACTCACACCCTGCAGCTAAAAAGAAGCGCCCTGTGCGTATCCGCCAAGGTTTTCACACCTTTGCATCGATGAATGCTTGTGCACCAGGAGCCGCAAAGCTCGCCCGTTAAAACTCTGGTTGACGCTCAAGACAGGCGCAAGGCCTCAGCCAGTGCAGGCAGTGCAGACGAACAGCCGGCAAAGCAACGACGCACCCAGCAAGCTATGGCACCACTATTTTTATGCAGCCAATGCCAGCAGTGGCTCCAGCTGGGCCAGGCGCTGCTTGAGCACTTCGGGCACGGCGCACGGGCGCTTGCTTTCGCGGTGTACGCACACCACGCCAATCTTGCCCAGCGTGATCAGCGCGCCACTTTCGGCATCCACCAGCCGGTACGCCAGATCAAAGCCCTTGGCTGCCATGTCCCGCACGGCCATGTGCACTTCCACCATTTGCTGGGGAAAAGCTTCGGCCTTGTACTGCACCGCCTGATCGCCCACAAAAATCTGCACGCCCTCGACATTGTTTTCGCGGTAGCCCAGCCATTCAAAAAACCGAAACCGCGCTGCCGATGCCAGTTGCAGCAACTGCACGTTGTCGGTATGTGCACCAGGATGCAGCGCCTCGGGGCACTGCAACGCAGTGGCAAAAACAAAATCATCAAAGTCTGAAAGCTGAATGCGGGCCATGGCCAAGGTCCAAAAAGGCGCAACGTGCATTGTTGCAACGCAGCATTTTCACCGTATTGCACCCCGACAGCAGTCACCTTGGTGCAAAGCAGCGCAGGGGCGCACCAAGCTTGCGCAGATGGCGAAAAACACCATACAAAAACTGCATACAAAAAGCAGGCACAACTTTTGCTCACTGTCGTTACGAAAGTCGCCAACCTTGCACCACACAGCAGGTTGCGGAAATTTCTGACCACCTTGTCACCAGGAGTCCCCATGCAAAAACGCCGCTTCTTGCAAGCAACCGCCGCACTGGCTCTGGCCAGCAGCTTTGGCATTGCCCACGCTCAAAACACGCCCATCAAGTTCCAGCTGGACTGGCGCTTTGAAGGCCCTTCAGCCTTCTTCCTGCAGCCTGTGGCCAAGGGCTACTTCAAGCAAGCGGGTCTGGATGTGAGCGTGGACGCTGGCAATGGCTCTGGCGGCGCGGTGCAGCGCGTGGCCTCGGGTGCCTACGACATGGGCTTTGCCGACATGGCTTCGCTGATGGAGTTTCACGCCAACAACCCCGATGCACCCAACAAGCCCGTGGGCGTCATGGTGGTCTACAACAACACGCCCGCAGCCGTGATGGCACTCAAAAAGAGTGGCATCAAGACTGCCGCCGATCTGAGCGGCAAGAAGCTGGGAGCCCCCGTGTTTGACTCCGGTCGCAAGGCTTTCCCTGTATTTGCCAAGGCCAACAAGATTGCAAACGTGACCTGGACATCGATGGACCCCCCACTGCGTGAAACCATGCTGGTGCGCGGCGACATTGACGCCATCACCGGCTTTACCTTCACCAGCCTGCTCAATCTGGAAGCCCGTGGCGCCAAGGCCAGCGACGTGGTGGTGCTGCAGTACGCCGACCATGGCGTCAAGCACTACGGCAACGTGATCATTGCCAGCCCCAAGCTGATCAAAGAAAACCCAGAGGCCATCAAGCAGTTTCTGGCCGCCTTCTCCAAGGGTGCCAAGGAAGTCATGGCCAATCCCGGTGCATCGATTGAATACGTGAAGGCACGCGACGGCATCGCCAATGCGGCACTGGAAACACGCCGCCTGCAGCTGGCCATTGACACCGTCGTTGCCAGTGCCGATGCCCGCAAGGAAGGCTTTGGCAAGCTGGAATCGGGCCGCCTGTCGCTGATGGCGTCTGAAGTGTCTGATGCATTTGGCACCAAGACCCGCATCGATCCCGCCGCTGTGTGGAACGCCAGCTTCCTGCCCAGTGCAGCGCAGCTGGACGTTTTTCCAAAGAAGTAAAGCATCTGTGCAACCCGGCAGCCAGGCCCTGCGCTTGGCTGCCCCACTGATGGAGCCGCATGCAAAGCGCTGCCGAACCCAATTTTGTTGATTTCCGTGATGTCTGGCTGGCCTACAACGACGAGTTGCTGGCCCAGAATCACTTTGCCGTCGAATCGATTGACCTCAAGGTCAAGCAAGGCGAGTTCATCGCCATCGTCGGCCCATCGGGCTGCGGCAAATCGACTTTCATGAAGCTGGCCACAGGCCTGCGCATGCCCTCGATGGGCAAAATTTTGATTGATGGCCAGCCGGTCACCGGCCCGCTGAAGATTTCCGGCATGGCCTTTCAGTCGCCGTCGCTGCTGCCCTGGCGCACCACGGTGGACAACGTGCTGCTGCCACTGGAGATCGTGGAGCCGCACCGCTCCCAGTTCAAGGCTCGCCGCAAAGAATACGTGGAGCGCGCACGCCATCTGCTGCAAAAAGTGGGGCTGGGTGGCTACGAAGACAAGTACCCCTGGCAGCTTTCAGGCGGCATGCAGCAGCGCGCCAGCATTTGCCGGGCGCTGATTCACGAGCCCAAGATGCTGCTGCTCGATGAGCCCTTTGGTGCGCTGGATGCCTTCACCCGCGAAGAGCTGTGGTGCATCTTGCGTGACCTGCACGCGGAACAGAAATTCAACGTCATCTTGGTTACCCACGACCTGCGCGAGTCGGTCTTTCTGGCAGACACCGTGTATGTGATGAGCAAAAGCCCCGGCCGCTTCGTGGTGCGCCGTGATATCGACATTGCCCGTCCGCGTGACCTGGAGCTGACGTACACCAAGGAATTCACCGACATCGTGCACGAGTTGCGCGGCCACATCGGTGCCATGCGCAAAGTCGGCGCCGTCATCAACCAATAAGCCGCAGGCCATTGAACATGTACAAGCTCAACAACAAACAGCTGCAGCGCTGGTCGCCCTGGATTTTGCTGCTCGCCGTGATCGTGCTGTGGCAGGTGGTGTGCTCCGCCTTTCAGGTCTCACCTTTCATCTTCCCCAGTCCTGCGCTCATCCTCAAGGACTTCATGGAATACCACAGCGTGATTGCTGACCACGCCTGGCGCACCTTCTGGGTGACCATGGCAGGCTTTGGCATTGCGATTGTGGTGGGCGTGCTGCTGGGCTTTCTGATTGGCAGCTCACGCCTGGCCTATGCCGCCATTTACCCGCTGATGACCGCTTTCAACGCCTTGCCCAAAGCCGCTTTCGTCCCCATCTTGGTGGTCTGGTTTGGCATTGGGGTAGGCCCGGCCATCTTGACGGCGTTTCTCATCAGTTTTTTCCCCATCACCGTCAACATTGCCACCGGCCTGGCCACGCTGGAGCCTGAGCTGGAAGATGTGCTGCGCGTGCTCGGTGCCAAGCGCTGGGATGTGCTGATCAAAGTGGGCCTGCCCCGCTCGCTGCCTTACTTCTACGGCTCGCTCAAGGTAGCCATTACGCTGGCTTTTGTGGGCACCACCGTCTCAGAGATGACGGCCGCCAACGAAGGTATTGGCTACCTGCTGATCTCGGCCGGCTCGGCAATGCAGATGGGCCTGGCGTTCGCCGGCCTGGTGGTGGTGGGCGCGATGGCGATGGCGATGTATGAACTGTTCGCGGTGATCGAGCAACGCACCACGCGATGGGCGCACCGCGCTGGGCCCACCGCGGTTCGTACCATCAATGAGGCACCATCAATGAATCAACCGATGACACACTCGACAACGCACCGAAGCACACACCGGCCGACACACCCGATGACCTACCGGACGACCCACCGGCCGGCCCACCCATGAACGACCCGATCGAAGCGCCACGTCGACCGCACCGGCCTGCGCCGCCGGGCACCGACCCGACCACCGAGCAGATGATCCGCCACCTGCGGCGCGCGCAGGCCGTCGCGCAGCGTGCGCTGTCGATGGGGCGCCATCCGTTCGGCGCGCTGCTGGTGGCGCCGGACCACGAGACCGTGCTGGCCGAGCAATGCAACATCGACACGGTGCAGCATGCCGAGGCAACGCTGGCGCGCAACGCGGCGCTGAATTATCCGGCCGAGCTGCTGTGGGGCTGCACGCTCTACACCACGGTCGAGCCGTGCGCGATGTGCGCAGGCACGCAGTATTGGGCGCACATCGGACGGCTGGTGTACGGCATGTCGGAGCAGCGCCTGCTCGAGCTGACCGGCGACGACGCTCACAACCCGACGCTGGACTTGCCGTGCCGACAAGTCTTTGCCGCCGGGCAGAAGGCAATCCGCGTGTGGGGCCCGCTGCCCGATGTCGAAGCCGAGATCGCCGCGCTGCACGCCGGCTTCTGGCGGCGCGACGCGCGCTGATCGGTCGCCATGGGTTGGCGCGGCGCACTGACGCTGGACTACCGGCACGACCTGCTGGCGGGCGCACCGCGCACCGTCGCGCACGACCGCCATGAAGGGCCACTGCGCATCCTGGCGAGCCTGTACCCCGAGGCGCCGCAGGTCTGCCACAACGTGCTGGTGCATCCGCCCGGCGGCATCGTCGGTGGCGACGTGCTCGACGTGCAGCTGAGCCTGCAGCCGCACACGCACGCACTCATCACCACGCCCGGCGCGACGCGTTTCTACCGCAGCGCCGGCGAGCCCGCGGTGCAGTCGCTGCGGGCCCGGTTGCAAAGTGACGCGCGCCTCGAGTGGCTGCCGCTCGAGACGCTGGCCTACAGCGGCTGCCTGGCCGAGAACCGCCAGCGCTTCGAGTTGGCGCCCGGCGCCGAGATGATCGGCTGGGACCTGCTCGCGCTCGGCCTGCCGGCATCGAAGATGGCGTTCGAGCGCGGCCGTTACACGCAATCGATCGAGCTGCCGGGCCGCTGGCTGGAACGCGCCGTGCTCGACGCCAGCGACCACCGGCTGCTCGATTCGAAGCTCGGCTGGGCCGGCCACCGCGTGATGGGCACGCTGTGGTTTGCCGCCGGATCGGCGCTGTCCGCGCCGCGCCGTGACGCCTTGCTCGACGCCGCGCGCGACGCTGCGCAGACGCATGCATTGCGCGCCAGCGCGGGCAGCACCGCGCCGTGTGCCGAGGTGGTGGTGCTGCGCGCACTGGCGCCGCGCGTCGAGCCGCTGATGAACCTGTTTGCGGGCGTGTGGGCGCTTTGGCGCGTGCTGGCGTGGCAACTGCCGGCGTGCCCGCCGCGGGTCTGGCGCACCTGAAGACGAGAGGGCGAATCGAATGCACCACGGGCACACGATGGCCACCCGACCCGTGACGCGCCGGCGCCGAATGTTCAGCGACGCGGCGCCCTGCGCGTGGCCGAACCGGCCTGCGCGGGCGGCTCCAGCGCCTGCAGCCGCAGGGCCGTGTCGCCGTCGATCACCAGGCCGTTGACCAGGCCGCTGCGCAACACCGCGTCGGCGGCCGCCAGCTTCTCGAGCCCCGCGCACAGCAGCACCAGCGGCACATGTCGCACATCGGCGATGTCGAGCGCGGCGGTGCGCTGGTTCAGTTCGTGCTCGATCACGCCGCCTTTGCGGTCGAACAAATGGCCCAGCATGTCGGCGATGCCGCCGGCCGCCTGCACGCTGCGAATGTCTTGCGCCGACAGCATGTCCTGCAGGCGCACCAGCGATTGCGGGCCCAGCTCACCCAGGCTGGCGATGTTCAGGTCGGCGCCGCGCGCCACGCGCAACGTCTCGGCGACGACGCGCTGCGACATCAACACGTCGCGGTCGGCCGCGCTGTCGGCCACGAACGGCACCGGCAGCACATAGCCTTGGCCGCCGGTGCGCGCCGCCAGCGAAGCCTGTCTGGGCGCCGACGGCCGGCCCGACGAGATTGGCGGCGCGATGCTGAAGGTGGTGGGCCTGTATCCGCCGGGCAGCTTTGTGGCCCTGGCCAACGGTGAATTGGCCATCGTGGTGGGCCGCGGCCACCAATTCAACCTGCCGCGAGTGGCGGCGCTGGTGTCGCCGCGTGGCAGCCCGCTGGGTGCGCCGCTGGCGCGCGACACGCAGGATCATCGTTTCAGCGTCAAGCACGCCGTCAACAGCGCACAGATGCGGGTGCGCCCTCCGCACGAACGCTTGCTCGCCATGCATTGAGCCGGGCCGGCGCGCCGGGCTGGAAACAGCGCTGGCGCAGCCTGCCTTATCCGCGCTTGCGCGTGGCTCGCCCGGCCGACACTGGCCGCAAGCATGAGCCCACCATCCTTTCCCGTTCCTGTTCCCGTTCCCACGCCCAGCCTGCGCGCGCGTCTGCCCTGGCCCTTGCCTGCGATGCTGGTGTGGGCCGGCGCCTGGCTGCTGTGGCTGGCGCTGGCGCATGCGGGCATGGCACCGGCCCTTGCCTTTGGTCTCGCGCTGGCGGCCAGCACCGCAGCAGCGCTGGTTTGTGATGGGCGCTGGCGGCGCAACATCGCGGCGGCGGGCTTTCCGCTATCGGCGCTGGCCCTGGGCGCCGCTGGCGCGTTGCCGCCCTGGGTTTGGCTCTTGCTGCTGCTGCCGGTGCTGACGCTTTACCCGTTGCGCGCCTGGCGCGACGCACCGCTGTTTCCTACCCCACGCGAGGCCTTGTTG
>ENA-OFCX01000942-OFCX01000942.1-metagenomes-genome-assembly--contig:-NODE-942-length-12952-cov-4.249205_pt1 | contig 12952 bp, 12 predicted proteins | sample MGYA00153384_OFCX01 | MGnify analysis MGYA00153384
TCGGCGCGTCGCGCCGCAGGCTGCCGTAGGTCGTCACGATCACATCCACCTGCGTCGCGTCGATCGACTCCGGCCTGCGCTCGCCCTGACTGAAGTCTCTGATGCGCAGCGCTGGCGTGAAGCGTCCGGCCTCGCGCAGCCAGTTGAACACGAGGGAACGCGGCACCACCACGATGCTGGGACCATGCCCCTCCAGCCGCCGCGTCTCGAGCAGCGCCAGCACCTGCACCGTCTTCCCGAGGCCCATGTCGTCGGCCAGGCAACCACCCAGACCAAACCTCCGGAGAAAATGCAGCCAGCCCAGCCCTTCGCGCTGGTACGCGCGCAGTGTGCCCGTGAAGGTCGGCGGCGCATCGGCGGGCGCTACGTTGCCGAAGGTCGCAAGCGCGGTGCGTGCCTGCTCGAACGTTGCGTCAACATCGACTTCCGGCAGCGTGGCCAGCAGTGCGTCGAGCAGCGAGAGCTGCGTGCGGCGATAACGCACACCACCGCCCACGGTGTCGCCTGCGCCGAGGAGCGGTCCGAGCCGGTTCAACCACTCGAGCGGCAGAAGCCCCATCACGCCCTCGGACACCTGCACGAACTCGTCGCGACGACGTCGTGCGTCGAGAATGGTCGCAATCGGTACGTCGACGTCGCCGTAGCGAACACTCCCGTGCAGGTCGAACCAGTCGATGCCCGAACTGACCGTGGCGTGAATCGCACCCGGCGCCGCGTAGCCGCGACCACCCACCGTGACCTGCCAGCCGTCGCGTGCCAGCGCCAGCACCAGCGTCGACATTCTGCTGCGCGCGATGATCATGGCGTGCGCGCTGCGCCGGTAGTCCCACTCCTGCTTGACACCCAGCGCCAGCAGCCGTTTGACCGCCTGTCGTTCCGCCGGAAGCTGGCGATGGTGCAGCACACGTTCAACAGGGTCGAAGACCGACGAGGTCGTGCTGGTGCCGTCGATGCGCAGGGTACCGTAGACGAATTCGCAATCGACATTGCAGGCGTACACCGCATTCCAGCCTCCCACACGTTCGGTGATCGTCACCGCCCGCCGCGGTTCGTCATGCGATTCCACGATGGACAGCCCAGCGGGCAACTCGATTGCCGGCACATGCGGCAGCGCGTACAGGGACGTCAGCAGTTCCGAGATATCTTCGGGCACCGGCAGGCCTGTACCGTGCTGACGCAGGGTACGCATCAGCGGGAACGCGCCGTCATGGTCGTATCGAGCGAGCACGTCGTCGGCGATCAGGTATCCGGCCGGGTGCAGCAGCACCGGAGTACCGAGATCCATCTGCGCTGCATCACGCGCCAGGATGCCGTGTACATGCAGCGTGTTGTCGTCGTCGCGACTCACGCGCAGGCGGAACGTCCATGGTGCGCCGCCGTCATGGCGCAGGGTGCGTCCCGTGAGCTCCGGTCTGCTGCTCCGCACCCGGCATCGGCCGGTCTCGAGAATGGCGCGAAGCGTCGTGTCAAAAGTCCGGAATGGCACGACGAAGGTCGTGCCGCGCCGGCTCCCGTATCCATATGGGTCGTCCGCGCCGCAGAGCATCGCGGCAATCACCAGGTCCGCAGCATCGGGCGCAGCAAACCAGACGGCGGTGCCCAGCGTGAATCGCTTCGCGTCGCCCCACGAACCGTCGCGCGCGCGCAACTCCGTACCCAGTTCGATGGTCACGCCATCGGACGTCGCACTTGCCTCGAGGTCCAGGATGTAGACCAGCCGACGGTTGCCGGGCCATGTGGCGGCGCCTGTGGCGCTCGGTCCGGCCAGCGGCGTCTGCATCTGCAGCCTCGCACCGTCGAGCACGCGCTTCCATGTGGGCACGGGTGGCAGCTGCCTCCCTGGCTCGACCGCCTGATTCAGACTGTCGGACTCGCGCGCATCGTCCACGCCGAACGTCGTGACAAACCGGTCGCCTGCCACCGTGAGCAGCGGTGCGAGCGTGCCATTCACGTCGCACACGTACAGGACTGCCCACAGATGCTTGCACGCACCGGCGTGGCCGGCGTACGGACAGCTGCACGACAGGTGCAGCGTGCCGTCGTGGGCCACGACGTCGATCTCGTACAGCGTCGATCCGGTCACGATGGCCCTGAGCCGTCGTGGCGCTGCTTGCACGCGGCGAACGGCGCTCGTCGCCGCGAGGTGTTCGCCGCGGGCGCGAACGGTGGGCGGGAACGAACGTGAGAGCGAGGCTGGGATCACCGGGGATGCGTAGGGTGGCGGCGTGACGGATGCACGTCACATCGGTGCAGCGGGAGTGTGTGCGCGTATCCAGCAAGCGCGGCGGACCGATGGTGCGTTGGCCGCCGACGATCGGCGTCGGAAACCGTGCATGTCATGACCAGACGCCGAAACGACGTGCGAGTCGGCGGTTTCGATGACCGGCATCAGGAGGAAACTGCGGACTGGATGCGTCTGACGCCACGGACATCGGGGGTGCGAACGGCACACCTTCTCGCTCCGCGCATTCCGCCGCCCATGCACCCGCGAGCCGAATGCGATCATGTGCAGGAGAAACCGTCAGTTCAACGCGACGTCAGCGACGCCTGATACAGCGCTTCCGTCCGGCCGGCGAGCGTGGCGGCGTCGAAGCGACCCGTGACGTGCCGTGCCCCGGCGGCGGCCAGACGCCGCCGTGCATCCGCGTCATCGAGCAGGTCGCGTATCGCGTTGGTCAGTGCGATGCCATCGGCCTTCGGCACCAACCGGCCCGTCACGCCATCGCGCACCACCTCAGCGGTGCCGTCCACGTCGGATGCCACGACTGCCGCGCCGGCGCGCATGGCCTCGAGCACCGTCAGCGGCATGCCCTCCCACAGCGATGGCAAAACGAACACATCGAGCGATGCGAGAATGTCAGGCAGGTCGCGCCGGTGCCCGATGTCGCGCACCTGCGGACCCAACGCGGCCACCCGAGCCCGAACGCGCGCGCCCTGCGGACCGTCGCCACCGAGCACGAAGACCGTGCTCCGCCCCTCGGCGATGAGCGTTGCTGCGGCATCGAGAAACAATTCCGGTTGCTTCTGCTCGGTGAAACTGGCGAAGAACCCCACCACCGTGGCATCAGGAAGAATACCGAGTGACGCGCGTACGCTGGCACGATCCGGTGGCGAGGCGAACGAAGCCTCGCAGAACGCCGTGGGGATGGAGGTGATGCGCGAAGCACTCTCACCGCGGGCGGCCAGCGCGGCACGACCCGCCTCCGACACCACCACCACCGCATCCGTGATCGCTGCCAGGCGCCCGCGCGCAATGCGCAGCCCCAGGCGCCGGATGTTGAGCGTGAAGCGGTCGTGGGGTGGGAATCGCGGCAGCTGTTCGGTGCGCATCAGCAGCCGTACCTCCGCCCGTCGAGCGCCCTCGAGAAACGCACGTCCCACACCCGGCACATGCTGATGCAGGTTGGCGACGTCGAATGGTCCGGCGTCGCGCAGCACCTGCTCCCACCAGGCCGTGCGGAGGAACTGATCCAGCGGTGCCGCCATTGGCCCGCGATGCACGACGACACCACAGCGCGCGAGACGCTCGAGCGCGCTGTCGGCATTGCGCAGCCGCTCGTCGACGAAGACGACCGGCTCCACCTTGGTGCGGTCGTGGTGCTCCACGAGATCGATCAGGTAATTGAGCGCGCCACCGCCGTGCGGCATCGGCGCCCCGTAAGCGACCCGGATCATGTGCAGTGCGAGACAGCCTGTACCGGCGACATCGACGACACCGAATTGTGAATGCGTAACGAGCGCTGGCGTCGCACGATGGCTCGCGACCGTGACGTGATGATTCCGGCGCAAGCCATGGGGTCAGAGCTCTGCCGCCAGAATGTGGCACAATACGTGCTTTTTTCGCGATATGTCGTGAGAATCATACCCGCTTTCTTCAACCAAGGCGCAGCAACGTATGTCTGATTCATTGCAACCCGGCGATCGCGTGGAATGGGAATCGTCTCAAGGCACCGTGAAAGGCACGGTGAAGAAGAAGCTCACGAAGCCGGTCGAGATCAAGGCGCACCATGTCGCAGCGTCGGCGGAGAATCCTGAATTCCTGGTCGAAAGTGAAAAGACCGGCGCCGAGGCTGCGCATAAGCCAGGATCGCTGAAGAAAATCGCTGCGAAGAAACGTGGCCGTTCATGAGCGACGACGAGCAGGTTGTCGCTGATTTCAGGACAGCGGTCAACATGACTGCGTCCAAGTTGAAGGCCTGGTTGCAAACCGAAGAGTCCCGGAAGGTCGGCTTCAAGCCTGATGGCAAGAGCGAGTCAGTCGGCCACCATTCTGGTCACCGGATCGTCGAGATTCTTGGGAAAAAGAAACTCGACTATAACGATGACGACATTCACCACATGGCCAAGGTGGTGGGATACGTACATCGTCATCTGGCGCAGAAGCCCGAGGGCGACATCGAGGAGACGCCGTGGCGCTACTCGCTCATGAATTGGGGACACGACCCGCTGCGGTGACCCTGATCGTGCGCATGCATTGCAAAGGAGCAAGTGTCGACGCGCGGTTGGCGCTGTACCGCGAGTCGCACGGAGATTGAATCTGCTATCTGTCTCTGCGACCGCTGACCAACATCGCGTTCGCGCGCACTCGTGAGTTTGCGCGTGGATTTGTGTGGATCATTCGCTGAAGCGTCATGCCGACGAGCTCCGTTGTCGCGGGCGGAATGAAACTCTGAGTCTCGGTCCTGTCTTCATGTTTTCACGTTGACGGGAGTCGCGGCCGACCCTCAGCGTGACGTGCTGCCATCAGCGCCGCTCTGCTCATTCTCTGGTCACACGACATGCTTGACACGTTGCGCTCGCCATTGTTCGTCAAGCTGATCGCCGCGATGTTTGCCGCTGGATCCACCATGCTGCTTGTCATGGGGTTGCGAACCTTTCTGCGCCTCGGACGTCGTGCAAGCGACCGGCGGACGTTCAGCGATCTACCCGACCTGATTCAGGGTCCGCAGGTTGCGCCCGATCAGTCGAATTCGCACGATCGTCACTCGCACGGTTCGCCGTGATCATCAGCGTCACGATTGCGTGGCGATTGATGAACAGCGGCGCTCTTCCGCGTCGCGAGATGAGAGCCTGCGGTCGGTAACCGCCGCCGCTGAGCATACGAAGGACGCGTGCATGCCAGCCCAATTGGCGTTCTCCGCCTGGCGCTGCGCCGCCTCCACCGCGTTCCGAGCCGCGTCCGCGACGCCACCAGTCGCCCGCGCTTGACGAGCAGTATCACGAGCACGAATTCATGTCGTTGCCGCGGTACGGCGTACGCTGGTCGTCGCGCACGGCAAGGATCGCGACCCACGCGTCCGCGTACCGCAACGGCACGGCGACGAAGGCGAGGAACTTGGCGCCGGCGCCGGTGATCACAGCCGCCTGCCCGGGCCAGATAGTCGGGTCCGCATCGATGTCGTGGCACACCGCCGTCCGCCCTGGAGCCGAGATGGCGATCAGGCGAGTCAACCGTTCCTCATCGGCGAGGTGCAAACGCCGACCATCAGCGCGAGGCCGCGGTCGTGGCGCTCGTGGATGGTCAGGGATTCGCCGATCGTCTCGGATAAGTGTGCCTGATCGACGCCGCGGTGTTCGTCGAGCAGGAATGCTGTGCGGCCCAGTGTAGCGCCATGACTCAACGTGCGGCTCGTGCTCAAACGCGCTTCGAGCTGCGTGTCATGCGGTTCTCATTCGTGCGACTGATCGACACATGTGTCGTCTTTACGCGACAGATCTCTGCCGGCGTGATGCCGTAAAGTGCCGGACAACCTGTCGTAACTCGTTGCTGGACAACGGTTTACAGTCTCTCAGGCCCAATAGATCAGTCTGGTCCAATCAATGCCTGAGTTCGGCTCTGGGTACCTTGGTCGTCATGATCTATTTTCTGGAGCGCATTCACATGTCGTCCGCACTTCGTCGTTCACTCCTGCTCGTCACCGTCGCGGCATCGCCGGCGTTCGCACAAGGGATCGCCAACACCAACGTTGTGGTCACCCCGGGCACGCAAACCTCCCTCGGCTGGGGTCCGGCCACCGGCACCCGCGCTCCGATTAATGGCACGAACGCAATCACCAGCACCAATCCGCAGAGTGGAACGGGCTCGATCGAGCTCAACATTCTGGCCGGCAATGCGCGCTCGGGATACGGTTATGGCATTTCGACAGCGGCAACTGGTACGGCTGATGTTTGCGCCGCAACTGTCACGTGCTCCCGCCTCGGATCACTTGGTTCGTTGAACACGCTGAAATTCGACTTCTTCACTCCCACGGTCGGCGGGTCGACTCCAGTGTTCCGTCTGTATTTCACGCTGTTGAACCCGAACAATGACTCGGGCATCAATCGCTATGGTTCTTTTCTCTGGACTGGCGCCGGCAATGCACCGCTGCCTGCCGGACAGTGGAATACGGTCGACCTGCTAATGCAGAATGTCTCCCTTCGTCCCGTCTTCCGAACGCCAGCCAACGTGGCTGGTGAAGTTGCCACCACGTGCAACAACACCGATCGTAACGGCGGCACCCAGACCATCGCCGCATGGCTCAGGGCGTGCAATGGCACGGAATCGACGCTCGACCTCGGATCCGTTCAGGTCCTGGGCTGGGACGTTGGCCAGGGCAACGACGGCAACCCGGACGCGCGCGGTGGATTTGCCGACAACATCAACGTCGGCTTCGGCGACTCGTCCACGACGTGGAACTTTGAAGCGGACATGAATGTCGTTCCTGAGCCGAGCACGTATGCGCTGATGGCGACCGGCCTTGCAGGTCTGGCTGGTGTCGTTCGCCGTCGTCGCCGTGGCGGGAAGTAAGTACAGAAGCTGAGCAGCTGGCTGTTCGATCGAGATGGGCGCGCAGTGGCTACGTGCGACTGCGCGCCCATTTTGATTCGTCCATTCTGACATCGGCACATTCCGTGATCATAAAACCGTCACAGTGTGCGTCAAAAATCTCGTCGATGCGTGAAGGGCCGTAGTCGTTCAGGCGCTGTGAGCGGCTTGTTCGTGCGACCACGAAGCACTGGCAGGATCACGGGTACCAGCTGCGTCAGAAGCTTGCCGGCATGCATTACATCTGGCTGACATTCATCGACGAGGCGCGAGTGGCGCGGCCACGCGCTCGGGTTTGCAGACTGCACGAGCGTGCGGAACGGGCCGATAGTCTCGAAGCGAGATGCGTCGGCTGCGCTGACGGTACTCGCCTCGTGACCGGGGCTCGCGAATCAGCGGACCCCGCGCCCACGCACACGCAAACCGCCACGCAGTTAGCGCGTCACGATCTCGGCCCCACCTGCGGACGCGCGTTGTCGGACCCCGGCAGGATCTCCGCCAGCAGGGCAGCGACACTGGATGTCAGGTGACGTCACGCCGCGACGCGAACCACTGGCCCTGCAGCACACGCGATCATTTATTCATGATCTGTTCAAAGCGGTACACAGTTGTCGTTGCGTGCACCGGATCATGCTGGTGGTGAATCGGTGATGCTCGACATGCAGGGGTGTGGATCGCATCGGCCTGTTCTGGCAGCGGCATCGTGACATCCTGCCGGTACAGCGCGACGCGTCAGCAGTCCAGCAGCAGGTCGCCGACGGTAATGCGCGCGTTACAGAATCAGGAATGCGCGGCAAGCTTGGTTGCGTGATTCTGCCTAGTGGCCTCGCACTGATGGGTGTATGCCGTTGGGCAGATATGCCGCGTGCCGCGCAGCTGCGTGGCCGCCCACGTTAATAAGTGCCTGAACCCAGAGCTACGGCACTCATCGTGCAACATGTCGTGATTGCAGCTGCGCGTGCTCCGTAACCGCGCGGACGGTGCTCGATGCTCGACCACATCCTGCTGGAGACAATTCCGATGGCTCGTACAAACGACGATTCCAAGGCCGGAAAGGGACACAACAAGGAAAAGCAGGGTATGTCGGGCGAGGCGCTCAGGACCGGTCAGCTCGCCGGCGGCGACGAGAAGACACATCATGCCGGCAAGGCAAAAAAGCTGAACGGGTCGACCGGCTCGAAGAGCTCCGGCGGAACAGGCTCGTCGCAGGGTTCGGGTGGTGGCAGCGGAGGCGCGCACGGGTAGCGTGCTGCGCCAAATAGGTCTGAGTTCTTGCACCGTTCCGTCTATGGGGTCCGTTCAAGGGGGCAGAGTCGTTGCCCGCAGTCCTTGACCAGGTCCTTGACCGAATGCTTGCCGCTCTACGACTCGGGCGACACGGGCGGTGCGCTCTGGTTCACGATGCCTCTCATGACGGGCGAAACGCTGCGGAGCCGTCTCGAGCAGTCGGGGCGCCTGTCGGTGGCTGACACGCGCAGGTGGTGCAGTCGCTGCCCGCGCCGGTCGTCGAGCGGCGGCGATCGGGTGAAGCAACACCTTTGAAACGACGCGGACGCGGCAACAACTTTGCATGGAATTCAGGTTCTATCATGCGTCATGAGCACACGTTCCTCGTCGCCAGCATCGTCGCCGTTGCCACCAGCGCGCCGGCCGTCGTGTCGGCCCAGCATCGGGATACCGCCCTCGAAGGCGTGTGGCGCTTCGTCTCTGAAGTCGATCGGCATGCCGACGGCTCGGTGCTCACGACGGGCCCTGCTGCCGGCTACGACGGAATCCTGATCTTCACGTCCAACGGCTACATGTCGTCAACGCTGACGCCGAAGGGTCGCACGTGGCGACGCGAGACGATGACGCCCGCAAACATTCGCGACACGTTCGAGGCGACCAGTGCGCATGCGGGACGCTACGAGCCCGATCCTGCGAAGCACATCGTCCGAATGGAGAACCTGGTGTCCATCGATCCGGGCGACGAGGGCACGTGGGACGTCGTTCGCTACCGCGTGCAGCGCGATACGCTCGAGCTCAGCGGGCCGTGGACGTTCAATGGTGAGAAGGTCACGTTCACCCTGCGACTGCGGCGCGTGCAGTGAGGTGAGCGGTCTCGAGCCGTCGGCATCCGGCGAGTCGACTCGGAGTCCACACGCCCGAGCGAGTACAGAGTCTCCTGGCGTGCCGGTATGGAGGCCATTTCTGGCTCGTCATGGCATCCGCGCTGTCCGCATTCGACATCGTGGACGCCAGATGCGGTACCTCGGTGATACACTTGCTGGATCTGCCATCCAACAGTCGCCAGGAGCTCTCGATGCCGCCGTCGAACGTTCGTGCTGTAATCGCTTCGCTGTCGCTTGCCGTGACTGCATCGCTCATCAGCGGATGCGCCGGAGTGTCGCGCAGTCCCGTCGCCGCCGCTCCGGCAGCATCGGGCGCGACGATCGCGCAGGTCTATCTCTGGCGCGCCCGCCCCGGCAAGTTCGCGGAATACTCGCGTTACGTTCGCGAACGCGCCGAGCCGATCGACCGCGAGGCGCAGCGTGCCGGTGCGTTTCTCGATGTCACCACGTTCGCCGTCAACGATACGACGGTGCCATGGACGCACATGCGTGTGTTCCTTCTGCGTGACTCGACGCAGCTGCAGGCCTTGTCCGCGGCCCTCGCCGCAGCGGGCGCACGGCTCGAACCAGACAGTGTGCGTCGGCGACAAATGGGAGAGTACTCGGCCTCGTTACGCGATCGCGTCGGGAGCACCGTCACCCAGCTGCTGCGGTAGCGGAGCGATTGGCCGGCGCGCCGTTCGGACGTCGCCCGGCCCGTCCCGCGCCAGCTCGCCCGCGTTGGTCCGGAAGCGCACCCACCTCGCCTGTGGCTTCGGGTCAGTTGCACCAGAATCAGCATAAGGCAGACTGACGGTGCTGATCGAGGGTGAAGTGTCGCGTACGTGCCTTTCGACCCCGGCCTCGATCACAATGCTCCGCACGGGAGCGTGCTGGATGATGCGCCTTCCATTCCAAGGCGTGACCGCCAAACGATCAGCAAGGCGGTGGCGCTCAGAATCGTCGGATCCGTGGATCCCGATCAGGAACTCGAGCGGGTTCGTCGTTCTAGTACCTGCTGTTGGGCCGTTGGCCTTGTCGGACCGGCAACTGACTGCTTTCGTTCGGATTCCCAAGATGGGCGCGTGGCTGCTCGGGGGGCGCCGGACTGTGGTATCTACTTTTGACTTAGGCCTACGGAGCGTTGAATGGACATCATCACATGGATCATCGTTGGACTTGTTGCTGGCTTGTTAGCCAGTGCGGTGGTGGGCGGCATCGGCTACGGACTGATCGGTGACATTGTCGTCGGTATCGTCGGTGCTGTCATCGGCGGCTGGCTCTTTGCCACGCTTGGCCTTACCCTGCCGTTCAGTGGCATCGCCGCAACCATCACCGTCGCGTTTGTTGGTGCTGTGGTGTTGTTGCTCATCATCAGAACGCTCAGGTCGGGTTCGCGCCGCCGCGACTAGGCCTTGTGAGACGCGCCCGTCGTGTCTTCTGAACCGCCTCGGGTTTTGACGAAATTCGGTCAGTCGACTGCCAAGAGCTCGGCCTGAGCCGCGTGGCGCGTGCATACGGCTCTTCGAGTTCCGCTGGCTGAAGGCTGCCCAGCGGTTCCAACAAGCGCTGCGCGTTGAACCATGCGAGGTATTTGAGTGTCGCATGCTCGACGTCCTCGAAGTTTCGGGACGCTTTCTGATGTCAAATCAATTCCGTCTCGTACAGTCCGATCACTGACTCGGCGAGTGCGTTCTCGGACGCATCGCCGACGGTGCAGACGGACGGCCCCGCGCCGTCCGCGAGCACGCGCTCCACATGCCGCATCGTGACGCACTGCGCGCCGCGATCCGTGTGAACGATCAACGGCTCATCGAGCTTCCGATCGTGAAGCGCCTGTCAGAGCGTTTCCAGCACCAGCTGCGTGCGCGTTGTGGTGTGCGCCCGCTAGCCGACGATATGGCGCAGAAACACATCGATCATTAATGCGACATGCACAACGCCGCGACACGTGGCGACGCACGTAACGTCGGCCACCTTGCGCACGCCGTAGACCGCATGGTTGTCGCGGCAGATGCGGGCCAATGCCGTCCTGCAGGATGGCGTCGCGCTGCGCCCGCGCCGAGTGGCGCGTCGCATCGCGGTTACGGCGACGTCCACGCTCTCTTCGTCGGCGTGCGCGCTTCCGACAGCGAAACATGGCGCGCGGTCGCCGCCGCATTGATGCCGCTCGACGACGGCTTGGCAGGCACGCTCGACGCGCACGTGGTGCCGCTCGACACGCGCACGTTGCTGGCGCGGCAGGCGGCGTGTGTGGCGTACGCGACGCAGCTCAAATTCCAGTTCGGTGGGGACAACGCTGCGCGGACAGCGCTTGCCGGCTTGGCAGCCACCGAGGGCGCCGCGGTCGGGCGGTCACTGCGGCCGGCGAGGCGCAACGCGCGGCGTCGTCAGTGCACCGCGTCGTGAGATTGCAGGCGCGCAGGGCTTCATGTTTCTGGCCGGGCGCTACTCATCCCCCTGAGCAGCGTTGCGGGAAGTCATCGTGCGAAGGTGTGCGCACGGATTCGCCGGTGCGCGAGGCTCTGCATCGCCGCGTGTCTACGCCAGGAAAGGACTGCGAGACTAGCTCTCGGCGTGCGCGTGCCGCACTGTCATGATGTCGGTGCCGATGCCGGTGCCGGCGCTCCCCGGCCAACTTCACTTCGCTCACAGGTCACATGACGCCAACAGGCCCCGTCCGCGTGTTCGCCGCACTCGTGCTCTGCTCCAAACTGCTCGCAGCGCAGGCGGTGACACCCACGCCCGCCGCCGGCCCGATCACCGCCATCAAGGCGGGACGCCTGATCGATCCGGCAACCGGCACGACCCTGACGAATCAGGTCATCCTGGTGCAGAACGGGCGGTTCACTGCCATTGGCACGGGGCTCGTCATTCCGCGTGATGCGCAGGTGATCGATCTGTCGGCGATGACCGTTCTTCCCGGCCTGGTCGACGCGCACAACCATCTGGCGCTCACGTACAAGGACGTACCGGAGCGCAACAGCTACTACATCACCACGATTCTCGACGACACGCCGCTGCGCGCGATTCAGGCGGTGTCCAACGGCATCCAGATGCTCTCGTCGGGTTTCACGATCGTTCGGGACATGGGCAACAACGGCAAGTACGCCGACATCGCGCTGCGCAGGGGCATCGAGCAGGGCTGGGTGCCTGGGCCGACCATCATTCCCTCAGGACTCATCATTGCCGGGATGGGCGGGCAGTTCTCTCCCAATCCGGAAATGGCCTTCGAGCGCAGGATCGTCTATCCGGAATACCTCGAAGCCGATACGCCGGACGAAATCATCAAGGCCGTACGGCAGAACGCCCTCGTCGGCGCTCGCGTGATCAAGATCTGTGTGGACTGCAAGCTGTGGGGCTACACCACCGAGGAGATCAAGCTCGTCATCAGCGAAGCGGCAAAAGCGGGGCTCAGGGTGGAAGGCCATGTACAGTCGGTGGCCGGCGCGCATCGTGCGGTTGATGCCGGGATCTGGTCAATCGCGCATGACAACGGCATGAACGACACGATCCACCGGATCATGGCGCAGAAACACATCTTCCGCGCCGGTACGGAAACTCCCGCGTCGCTGGTTGGGCACACCACCGAGGCGCGCTTCAAGCAGACCGTGGCAATGCTGCGCAACGGATGGGAAAACAAGGTGCCGCTGACGTTCTCGACGGACGCGGACTACTACGTGCCCGGCAAGACGCGCGGTGAAGTTGCGATCGAATTCATCGAGACGTGGAAGGCCGCCGGAATTCCCGCGCCCGACATCCTGCGCGCCATGACGACCGTCGGGTACGAAGTGAGCGAGACGACCAGCACGCGGGGGCCAATCAGCGTGGGGATGTTCGCCGATCTCATCGCCGTGCCCGGCAACCCGCTGCAGAGCATCGACGCGTTGCGAGACGTGCGGTTCGTGTTGAAGAACGGTCTGGTGTTCAAGAGAGATGGCGTGATGACACCGGCCGCATTCTTCAACGGTGGGCCGGTCAACGGCGTGAACGCGCGGTGAGTGTTTCGGATGGTCCGCGACATCGGCGCAGTATCTGGCGGGTGCGGTAGAGCAGG
>ENA-OFCX01000944-OFCX01000944.1-metagenomes-genome-assembly--contig:-NODE-944-length-12939-cov-3.635439_pt1 | contig 12939 bp, 8 predicted proteins | sample MGYA00153384_OFCX01 | MGnify analysis MGYA00153384
CGCTGGATGTTGCCTTGGGCGGCAGGCTGCGCGCCAGCACAAACCAGACCACTTGTGCAAAGCCCACCACCAGCAAGCCATTGAACAAAATGGTGTTCACCGCCACGCTGTCAGGCATATGCCACAAGTGCTGCTCCAGCGTGATTGCTGCCAGCGAGAGCACGATGGCGGTGATCAGCATCATCCAAAAAGCCATGGTCAGCACCGGCACAGGCATGGCGGCACGGCGCATCATTTGTGTACCCATGGCCCAGCACAAGGCGGCAAACAAGATCATGAGTGCGCCGGTGGGCCGGCTGCCCAGCGCACCAAACTCATGCCACAGCAGCAGCAAAACGCCCAGAAAAGCGGCCCCTACGCCACACCAGGCGCGGGCCACCAGTCGGTCGCGGTACACCAAACCGCCAATAACTGCTGAAAAAATAGGCATGGTGTAGCCCAGGATGGCCGCACGCCCGCTGGAGACCATGGGCATGGCCACAATCACCAGACAGTGCCAGATCACCATGTTGAAAAACGTGAGCTTGGCCATAGTGCCCCAGTGCTCGCGTGCGATGAACAAAGGCTGCTTTTGCAGCAGCAGCACGCAAGAGACCACGCCCAGCCCTATCCACATGGAAAGCGCCCGGAAGCTCAGCGGCGGAAAGTGCATGACTCCCAGCTTCATGATGGGCCAGTTCACCCCCCAAATCAGCGTTAGGAGCACCAGAAGAATCAGTTGTCGGGGGGTAAAGGAAGGCATAGGGTTGTAGATTGTGCCTGCCACCTACAATTGCTGCTCATGACTTTTCTCGACATGCTGCGCGACGCGTCCACGCGCAACAACTCCATGCTCTGCGTGGGGCTGGACCCAGAACCTTCCAAGTTCCCTGCAGCCATGCGTGGCGATGCTTCCAAGATCTACGACTTCTGCGCTGCCATTGTCGATGCCACTGCCGATCTGGTGAACTCTTTCAAGCCTCAGATCGCCTACTTCGCTGCGCACCGCGCTGAAGACCAGCTGGAAAAACTGATGGAGCACATGCGCCGTGTCGCGCCCCACGTGCCCGTCATTTTGGATGCCAAGCGTGGTGACATTGGCTCCACCGCTGAGCAGTACGCCAAGGAAGCCTTTGAACGCTACGGTGCCGATGCCGTGACGCTCTCGCCGTTCATGGGCTTTGACTCCATCACGCCCTATCTGAAGTACGAAGGCAAAGGCGCTTTCCTGCTGTGCCGCACCTCCAACCCCGGTGGTGACGACCTGCAGGCGCAGCATCTGGCCGATCTGCCTGGCCAGCCAGCCATGTTCGAACACGTGGCCAAACTGGCGCAAGGCCCCTGGAACACCAACGGCCAGCTCGGTCTGGTGGTAGGTGCCACACGCCCCCATGAAATTGAGCGTGTGCGTGCAGTGGCTCCGTCGCTGCCGCTGCTGATTCCCGGTGTGGGCGCACAGGGTGGTGACGCCGTTGCCACCGTGAAGGCTGCGCGCATGGGTGGTGGCCCCATCATCATCAACTCCTCTCGCGCCGTTCTGTATGCCTCGCAAGGTGCAGACTTTGCAGCCGCTGCGCGCCAAGCAGCCATGGATACCCGTGACACGCTCAATCGCGCCGCACAAATCGCCTGAGCACCAGACACACACTTTCACCACACACCCGCCCACATTGCGCAAGCCATGTGGGCTTTTTCATGCGCCACCCATCCTCCCGTGATTGATACCTATCAAAGCGCAACGCCAAAAAACGCACTGCCGTTCGTTTTTTAGCAAAACAGATACTCGTATCACTAAAAACCTAGGGTTTGCACAGAGACGTGCCTTTTCTCCCTCCCTCCACAATTCTGGCAAAGGGCCTAGACCCTGGGCATGGGGGAGGTGCCATCCGTCGCCATGTCTGTCAATTTCCGATTAACAACGACAATTGAACGGAGACAACAGCATGAGTGAGCGTCCATGGCTAACGGCCTATCCTGAAGGCGTACCTGCAGATATCGACCCCGGCAGCTATCACTCCCTGGTGGAGCTGATGGAGCACGCGTTCAAGGCTTATGCCCCACGCTCTGCCTATTCCTTCATGGGCAAGGACATGAGCTTTGGCGACGTAGACCGCCAAAGTCAGGCCTTCGCAGCGTACTTTCAGTCTCTGGGCCTGCAAGCAGGTGACCGCATCGCCATCATGATGCCCAACGTGCCGCAGTACCCCGTGGCCGTCGCTGCCATCTTGCGTGCTGGCTTTGTGGTGGTCAACGTCAATCCGCTGTACACCGCACGGGAGCTGGAACACCAGCTCAAAGACTCTGGCGCCAAAGCCATCGTCATCATCGAAAACTTCGCCCACACCTTGCAGCAATGCATCGACAAAACCGCTGTAGAGCACGTGGTTCTGTGCGCCATGGGCGATGAGCTGAGTACGCTCAAAGGCTGCCTGGTCAACTACGTGGTGCGCAATGTCAAAAAAATGGTGCCCGCCTTTGATCTGCCCAAGGCGGTGCGCTACAAAGATGCCATTCGCCGTGGCAACAGCGGCCATTTCAAGAAACCCGGCATAGGCCCCAACGATATTGCCGTGCTGCAGTACACCGGAGGCACCACAGGTGTGAGCAAAGGCGCGGTACTGCTGCACCGCCACATCATTGCCAACACCTTGCAGTGCGAAGCATGGTTTAACCCCGTGGTGACTGACCTGCGCAACAGCGGTGAGCAAGTGACCAGCGTGTGCGCGCTGCCCCTTTATCACATCTTCGCGTTCACGGTGAACATGATGCTGTCCATGCACACCGGGGGCAAAAACATTCTGATTCCCAATCCGCGTGACATCAAAGCCACGCTCAAGGAACTGTCCAACCACAAGTTTCACAGCTTTCCGGCCGTGAACACGCTGTTCAACGGCCTGGCACACCACGCAGACTTTAATTCTGTGGACTGGAGCCACCTGAAGGTGTCTGTCGGCGGTGGCATGGCAGTGCAAGGAGCGGTTGCCAAGCTGTGGCTGGAAAAGACCGGATGTCCGATTGTGGAAGGCTATGGCTTGTCAGAAACCAGCCCTGTAGTGAGCTGCAACCCCGTCACAGCCAAAGAATTCACCGGCACGATTGGTGTCCCGCTCCCCAGCACCTACGTGAAGCTGGTCAGCGATGACGGCCAGACCGTGACCGAGGTGGGCAAGACTGGCGAAATTGCTGTCAAAGGCCCGCAAGTGATGGCTGGCTACTGGCAGCGCCCTGATGAAACCGCCAAGGTCATGACCGCAGATGGTTACTTCCTGACAGGAGATATCGGCACCATTGATGAGCGCAGCTTCATCAAGATCGTGGACCGCAAAAAGGACATGGTGCTGGTCAGTGGCTTCAACGTCTACCCCAACGAAGTGGAAGAGGTGGTCGCCATGTGTCCCGGTGTTCTGGAGTGTGCTGTCGTGGGCGTTCCGGACGAAAAGACCGGAGAGGCGGTAAAGCTGGTGGTCGTCAAGAAGGACGACAGTCTGAACGAGGAAACCCTGCGCAAGTTCTGCAAGGAAAATCTCACAGGCTACAAACAGCCACGGATCATTGAGTTCCGCACCGAGCTGCCCAAAACACCCGTAGGGAAAATTTTGCGCCGCGAATTGCGCTAAAAAAGCAGCCGCTACACTGGCACGCATTCAACGGCCCCTCGGGGCCGTTTTCTATGCTCCATGAGTAACCTGCCCCATGACGACTGCTATTTTGAGCGCACTTGCCCAAGAACAACAGGGCCTGGCCCATGCTTTGGATCAGCGCCAGACCATCACACACGCCGGCCGCCAGTTTGAAGTGGGGGCACTGCACGGGCAGCCCGTAGTACTGGCCCTGTCGGGCATTGGCAAAGTAGCCGCTGCCACCACCACGGCAGCGTTGATCGAGCGTTTTGGCGCACAACGCCTGGTGTTTACCGGGGTCGCGGGAGGGATGGGGGCAGATGTGCATGTAGGCGATGTCGTGGTGGCAAAGCAATTTTTGCAGCACGACATGGATGCACGCCCCCTGTTTGCACGCTGGCAGGTGCCCGGCTACGCCACGCCCGCGTTTGACTGCGACCCCAGCCTTACGCGCGATCTGCTGCAGGCGGCACAAGATTGCGTGGCCACAGCTGGCAGCTGGCAAGAGCCCATGCTCGCTGGCCTGCAACTGCGGGCCCACTGCGGCTTGATTGCCAGTGGCGACCAGTTCATTGTGTCCGCCCAGACCAGCCACCTGATTTGCCAGGATCTGCAAACCGCTGGGTACCAGCCCCTGGCCGTGGAAATGGAAGGCGCCGCCATTGCCCAGACATGCGCTGATTACGCTGTACCCTTTGCCGCAGTACGCACCATTTCAGACCGAGCCGATGACAACGCACACGTAGATTTCCCGGCATTTGTGAACGCGGTAGCCAGCCGCTATGCGCAGCACATCATTGCGCACTGGCTGCAACACCAAGCAAGCACTGGCTCAGCCTGACAGGCCCTATTGCTTTGGGTGGGCTATTAGCCGCACGCACAGCTCTTTCATCTTTTCTTACAATGCCCGTCCGCCACTAACCGGTCGCAAGGACTTCAGTCACCACCACCCACCAGCGCAGTGCCTTGCGGCCTTTGGGGCTATACCTACACCTGCCAGGCCATTCATGAACTTTTTGTCTACAAGCGCTGCTCGCACTTCCATTCAATCGGCTTCAAACGGCCGATCTGTCGCACGGCGGGTCACCGCCATTGGTATAGGCATGATGGCGGTGGTACTGCTGGCCCTGAGCCTGGCCGTGTCTTACATCAGCACCCAGACCGCCCGTGAGCAGTTGCAAGCCAGCGTGACCCACGCCACGGAGGGTTTGGTGGCCTCCATCGACACGGTAGAGCAAGCCAACCGCCGCTTGGTCGAGCGCGCTTCCGCCGCTTTTGGCCGCTACTTCGCCGGCACTGTGCACCTGGATATGTCTACTGGTGTGCTGTCCGTAGCGGAAACAGCGCTGAATGAAAATTTTGACGTGGTCGACAAATTCAGTGATGACACCGGGGGGGTGGCCACCGTGTTTGCGCGAAAAGGTGACGACTTTGTGCGCATCACCACCTCGCTGCGCAACCTGCAAGGCGAGCGGGTCATGCATACCCTGCTGGATCGCAACCACCCGGCCTACGCGCTCATGCTGGATGGCAAACCGTATGTGGGTCGTGCCAATCTGTTTGGCAAACCCTACATGACAGCCTACGAGCCCATGCGCGATGCATCCGGGCAAGTGGTGGGCATCTTGTTTGTCGGCACCGACCTGAGCGCCTTCCAAGAAGGCATGCAGCAGCAGGTGGCCAGCACCCGCTTGTTTGAGCATGGTGGTGCCATGGTGATTGCACCCGGCACCAGCCTGGAGCAGGCCGTGTTCGTGGCACACCGCACGCATGCGGGCAAGAAAGTGCTGGAGCTGTATCCACAGGCGCGCGCATCACTGGAACATCTGGCTGCAGATGCTGGCGGTTTTTCCCGTGATGTCATCGCCTTATTGCCCGACCAGGGCCTTCATCCCTGGGCCGTTTTGCGTAAAACGCAGGCCGGCTGGTGGGTGATTACCGAGGTGTCAGACGATGAGGCCATGGCTGTACAGCGCAAAGCCCTGGTCCTTTTATGGGTGGCCATGGCGGTGGCACTGGCCGTGCTGGCTGCCGGGCTGCTGTTCACCCTGCGCCGTGGTGTAACGGCGCCTTTGCGCGAGCTGACCCAAGCCATCACCTTGATTGCCCAGGGCGATCTGACCCGGCCCTTTCACAGCCAGCGCCGCGACGAAATCGGTGATCTGGTGCGCGAAGTGGAGGGTATGCGCCAGCGCTATGTCGGCATGCTCCAGCAAGTGAACACGGCCGCGCACAACATTGCCACAGCCAGCAGCCAAATTGCCCAAGGCAATGCGGATTTGGCAGAGCGCACCGAAAACACCGCCAGCAGCCTGGCGCGCTCCGCCCAAAGCATTGAAGAAGTTACGCACGGCGTGCACCAGTCTGCCGTGGCCGCCCAGCAAGCCCATGCACTGTCCGTGTCTGCAGCGCAAGTGGCCTCTCGCGGCGGGCAGGTTGTGGGCGATGTGGTCAGCACCATGGGTGAGATCAATGACAGCAGCCGCAAGATTGGCGACATCATTGGCGTGATTGATGGCATTGCCTTTCAGACCAACATTCTGGCGTTGAATGCGGCAGTGGAAGCCGCCCGTGCCGGCGAGCAGGGCCGGGGCTTTGCCGTGGTGGCCGCCGAAGTGCGCACCCTGGCGCAGCGCAGTGCACAGGCAGCCAAAGAGGTCAAGACCTTGATCAGCACCTCGGTCAACAAGGTGGAGTCCGGTGCCCGCCTGGTGCAAAACGCCGGCTGCACCATGGAGGAAATCGTTGGCTCTGTGCAGCGTGTGGGCGACATCATTGGCGAAATCTCTGCCGCGGCAACCGAGCAGTCCACGCGCATCAGCCAGGTCAACCAGGACGTGGCGCAACTGGACCAGATGACCCAGCAAAACGCAGCGCTGGTGGAAGAGTCTGCCGCCGCATCACAAAGCATGCGCGAGCAGGCAACGCGGCTGGAAGACGCCGTCAGTGTGTTCAAGCTCTGTGAACACGCAACAACCCACCAGAGCTCTCTCGCAACTGCGTATCCAGCCTTGCCTCAGCGCGAGACAGGCGCATTCTTCTCAGGCCCACCTAATAATCGCTGAATGGGCTTTTTGATTGACGCACAATGCCTGAATCTGCAGCCCCTGCACCGCCATGTTTTCGGAGGTTCGCCATGAACGCACGCATTCCATCCCATGCTTTAAACACCACCCAGGCACTGGAACAAGTCAGCCAAAAGTGGGACAACGACATTGTTGGTCAGCTCAAGGACTACATTGCCATTCCTGCCAAATCGCCCATGTTTGCGCCCGACTGGGCCGAGCAGGGTCTGCTGGATACGGTTTTGCGCAATGCCGCCGCGTGGGTAGAAGCCCAGAAGGTGCAAGGGCTGAAGCTGGAAATCGTGCGCATGGAAGGCCGCACCCCCGTGCTGTTCTTTGAGGTTGAAGGCACACAGCCCAACGCCAATGCTGCCAGCAGCCCCACGGTGCTGATGTACGGCCACCTGGACAAACAGCCTGAGTTCGAAGGCTGGCGCAGCGATCTGGGCCCTTGGACGCCCAAGTACGAGGACGACAAGCTGTATGGCCGCGGTGGTGCGGACGATGGCTACGCGGTCTACGCCAGCATTGCAGCGGTGCAGGCGCTGAAAAGCCAGAACGTACCCCATCCGCGCATCGTCGGCATCATCGAAACAGCCGAAGAAAGTGGCTCGCGTGACCTGCTGCCTTATGTAGATGCATTGCGCCACAGGCTCGGACAGGTTGAGCTGGTGATTTGCCTGGACAGTGGGGCTGGCAACTACGACCAGCTGTGGCTGACTACCAGCCTGCGCGGTATGGCCAGCGGTACGCTGAAGGTGGAAATTCTCACCGAAGGCATTCACTCCGGCGACGCATCAGGCCTGGTGCCCTCGTCATTTCGCATCATGCGCCAGGTGCTGGACCGCCTGGAAGACTCTGCCACCGGGCGCATGCTGCCAGCCAGCTTTCACTGCGATGTGCCCGCCGAGCGCCTGGCGCAGGCCAAGGCCACCGCAGGCATTCTGGGTGATGCCACCTACAGCCGTTTTCCATGGGCGCACCACGACTGCGGTGGCTCCACCCTGGTGGCATTGCCCACCACGACAGACCCCGTGCAGGCGCTGATCAAGCGCACCTGGGAGCCCACCTTGAGCGTCACCGGCGCCGAGGGCTTTCCAACGCTGCAAAACGCTGGCAACGTGCTGCGTCCCTACACCGCATTCAAGCTCAGCCTGCGCCTGCCGCCCCTGGTGGATGCAGCCTCTTGCGTGCAGGAGATGAAGCGCCTGCTGGAAGACAATGCGCCTTATCAGGCCAAAGTGACGTGGGAGGGGCTGTCCAGCTCCAGCGGCTGGAATGCTCCGGCCATGACCCACTGGTTTGAGGGTGCACTCAACGCCGCCAGCCGCGCCCACTTTGGTGCGGACTGCGGCTACATTGGTCAAGGCGGCACAATTCCGTTGATGAATTTGCTCAGCCAGGGCTTTCCCAAGGCACAAATGATGGTTTGCGGCGTTCTCGGCCCCAAGAGCAATGCACACGGTCCCAACGAGTTCCTGCATGTGCCCTATGCCAAGAAGCTGACCGCTGCCGTAGCCCAGGTGATTGCGGCCATGCCCGCCACGCAGACAGAGACTGCTGCGGTGTAAATCTGCGCCGCGTTTATCAAAAAGAAAGCACCTCAGGCAGGTGCTTTCTTCATTTCAGAGCCACTCGTCACCAGGGGCCTGACGAATGTGCGTGCGATGCTCATTTTTCATGCCCGTCCCCGGTTCACTGTGCCTGCATGCTGTCCATCTCGGGGCTAGGATGCACTGGCGCTCGCTCGCCCAGCACCACCTGATTGCGCCCCGCTCGCTTGGCACAGTACAGCGCCTTGTCTGCACGGTCCAGCGTCACCTCCAGCGCCTCTCCTGCAATGTGTGCTGCCAGCCCGATAGACACCGTCATCTGCAGATCAGAAGGCCCGCCCTCCACCTCAGCGACCTGCACAGCCTGCCGCACGCGGTTGAGGGTGAGCAAGGCACCATCCACGTCGGTATCGCTGATCAGCAGCACAAACTCCTCGCCACCCCAGCGTGACAGCACATCAGAGCTGCGGATGTTCTCGCGCACCACATCGGCAAACGTTTGCAAGGCCAGGTCACCCACACCGTGGCCGTAGGTGTCATTGATGCTTTTGAAGTGGTCAATGTCCATCTGCGCCAGCAGCATGACACGCACGCCGCGCAGGCAACGGCGCTGCTCCAGATGCAGCAGCTCCAGCATGTGGCGGCGATTGATCAGGCCAGTCAGCAGATCGCGTGAGGCCAGCTCCCGGTTCTCGGCCAGGGCTGTTGCCAGCTCCTGGCGCTGCTTGCGCAAGCGCCCACGCAGTTGGTACAGACGCAGGCTCAGCAACATACAGCCCAGCAGCATGATGACCAGCACGGCCGCGTAGGCCACTTCCATGGCAGGCTCTGGCTGGGGCCCGTGTGCCAGCTCCATGGCAAACAAAATGGCCAAAGAAAACGCACCGAAAGCATACAAAGACACCGCAACAATTTGCTTGGCCTTCAAGTTAAGCGCCGCAAACAGCAACGTTACAGCCAGCAGGCCAGGTACCACGCCCTTGGCTTCATGGGCCAGCACATAGGCCACGGCACTGCAGGTGATGGCCCACAGGATCTGCTGGAAAGTCAGCGAGGGGTCTCTCCACATGGCACTCAAGCCGCAGCGCACCATGCAGGCCAGCACCAGTTGCCCACCCACCGAGATCCCCGCCCACCAGGCAATCATGACCGGTGCGCCATAACCGGCATAGGCCAGCCACAGCATGACGCCAGCGCTGCTCGCCATCAGCAGCACTGCCAACATCGCCATACTGGAACGTACGCGCAGCATCGGATCCACTGAAAACAGCAAATCCGTACTGCGCTGCAAAAGGCTGCGCAAAGGGTGTCCTCGTCATCAAACACCCACGTCAATTTAGTGCATGGGCATGTGTTTTGTAAGTATTCGTTACAATTGATTCTGGACTGAGTCTAAGTGCAGCGTTCGCGGGTTTCTTCTAGGCAATCTTCAATAAATGTCATCACCCACCCAGGAGCGACACGTGGCTGGCCTGCGCAGCCGGGCTGGGCTCTACATGGTGGACAGCACCAGTGCCGCCAGCGGCGCTGTTTCTGCACGCAAAGTGCGCAGCCCCAAGGTCACGGGCACAAAGCCGCTGGAACGCGCCAGCGCCTCTTCTGCGCCAGTCAGTCCGCCTTCGGGGCCAGACAGAAAGACCACTGCGCGGTCTGAAGCGCTGCCCAGCACTTGCTGCAGTGGCCGTGTGCCCTCGGCCAGCGACAGTACTGCGCGCAGACTGTCATCGGGCTGTGCATGCTTTTGCTGCCACTGGGCCAAAGAGACGGCCTCGTGAATCACTGGCACACGGTTGCGCCCGCACTGCTCACAGGCAGCCACGGCCACAGCCTGCCAGTGGGCACGTTTTTTGTCGCCCCGCTCACCTTTGAGCTTGAGCACACTGCGCTCAGCCAGCATGGGGGTGATGCTGGTCACACCCAGTTCGGTCGCTTTTTCGACCAGCCAGTCCATGCGCTCATTGGCCGTAATGCCTGCCAGCAAGTGCACGGGGCGCTGGTTTTCGCGGTCTGCGGGCACATGGTGGTCAATGCGCACCTGCACATCGCTGCGTCCCATGCGCAAGATGGTGGCCTGCCATTCACCACCCACGCCGTCTATGCGGCCTTCAAACAAGGTGATGGTGTCACCCGGCTGCATGCGCAGCACCTGCACATGGCGTGCCGCACCTGCGGGTAAGTCAATCTCTGCGCCAGCAGCCAGCGGCATTGGACAATGGAAACGGGGCATAAAAGCCTAAAAAAGAAGCTACTAACGCTTACTGTGCATAGTTTTCAGATACTTATCTATTTGAAAACCATATACAGCAAGCGATAGAAGCTATTGTTTTACATTCGCCCGTAGGCGTAGCCAACTTGCGGCTGGATGTTCTCGATCTCGTCGATCACCTTGAGCATGGGGCCCAGCTGGCGATAGCGGTCACAGGTGGTACGGATGTAGTGGATAAAGCGCGGCGCATCGGCCAGGTATTTGGGCTTGCCGTCGCGCAGCGTAAGGCGCGCGAAAATACCGGCTACTTTCAGGTGGCGCTGCAAGCCCATCCACTCCACACCGCGGTAAAACTCGCCAAAGTCATCGCCCCAGCCACTGGCACTGGTGGCCCCCACCAGTCCGGCCTTGCGGGCCTTTTCCCAGTAACGCACGGTAATGTCGATGACAAAATCTTCTTCCCACGTGATGAAGGCATCGCGCAGCAAACTGGCAATGTCATACGTCACGGGGCCATAGACGGCGTCCTGGAAGTCCAGAATCGACAGCCTGCCGCCTTCTTGCGCGGGCAGCATCAGGTTGCGCGTCATGAAGTCGCGGTGCACATAGACGCTGGGCGCAGCCAGGTTGTGCGCCACGATGGCATCAAACGCCTTGGCTAAAGTGGATTGCTGGGCGTCGTTCAGGCTGAACTGGCGGTGCTTGTCGATGTACCAGTCCGGAAACAGCTGTATCTCGCGGCGCAGCAGGGCCTCGTCATAGGCGGGCAGCACCCCGGGCTTGGAAGCCAGCTGCCAGCGCAGCAGCAAATCCGTAGCCTCGAGGTACCAGGCCTGAGCATCGCGGGGGGTTTCGGGGTTCAGCACCTCAATCAGCGTGCGGCTGCCCATGTCGGTCAGCAGCATGAAACCGTTGGCCTCATCCCATGCCAGCACCTGCGGTACGGGCAATCCCGCCTGAGCCATCAGGCTTTGCACGTGCACAAAAGGCTGACAATTTTCCTTGTCCGGCGGTGCATCCATGACAATCAGACTTTGACCGCCTTGCGTATCGACACGCAAGTAACGCCGAAAGCTTGCGTCTGCCGAAGCTGCGCGTAGACTGTCAGGCCGCAGCGCATGGGGCTGCGTCAAGCCGGCCAGCCATTGTTCAAACAATGTTTGGCGAGCGGCGTCGGCCCAAACAACGGGAGATGTGGGGAAAATAGGATCGCTCATGGATAATCCGATTCTACAAACGGCATGGATTCCCTCCGCGCTTGTCCTTTATCTCCGCCTTGACTGAATGCGCCTGTGAGCCCACACGCTTTTTCTTTGACCTCGCCACTCTCCTCGTACCGCCTACGCCCGCTGGCAGCGTCATTGGCCATGGCATGGGCCGCCACCACTGCGTACAACGCACAGGCACAGAGCAAAGAAAGCAGCCTGTGGGATGCGTCAATGCCCGCACTGCAGCTGAAATCAAGCACGCGGCTGGAAGAAGTGATTGCGCCCGCCTTGCGTGATCAACTGCCCTCCTACATCAAGGCCGAACAAATCACAGGGCAGGCCGACATCAACTCGGTCCTGGAAGGTGGCGCTGAGCTGCGCCGCGCAGACACCGTGATCCGCGCAGACCGTGTGGAATACACCGTCGCCGACGACACCGTGAATGCCCAGGGCAATGTGCACATCAACCGCGGCGGCAATGTCTACCAGGGCACCGCCCTGAAACTGCAGGTAGATGCTTTTCAAGGTGATTTCACCGACGCCACTTACCAGTTTCTGGAAACACAGGGCCACGGCAATGCTGATCGCATCGAGTTTATCGACCGCGATAACACGATCGTCTACCAAGCCACCTACACCACGTGCCTGCGCGATGATGCTGCCAGCTGGACGCCCGACTGGGTGATCCGCGCCAAGCGCATTGAGCTGGACCGCGTAGAAGATGTGGGAGTGGCCTATGGCGGCACCTTGGAGTTCAAGGGCGTGCCCATCATTCCAGTTCCAGCAATGAGCTTTCCGCTGTCAGACAAACGCAAGTCGGGTCTGCTGCCACCAACGATTGGCATCGACAGCGTCAGCGGCGTGGAATATAGCCAGCCTTATTACTGGAACATTGCACCCAACCGGGATGCCACCATCACGCCCACACTCATGTCCAAACGGGGCGTCAGTCTGGGCACAGAGTTTCGATATCTGGAGCCCACCTATCGTGGGGCGCTGGATTTGGAATTTACGCCCAATGACAAACTCCGGGACCGTGACCGCTGGGCCTATAACTGGAAGCACGCAACTTCTTTGGCCACCCCTATCGGGGGGATCGGTCTGAACTGGAACCTGACCCGCGTCAGCGATGACAACTATTGGCGTGACTTCAGCCGCATGCCCGGCAACAGCGACTCTTTCGGCCAATCCAACCAGCGCCTATTGAGCAGTGACGGCTATCTGTCCTGGTCATCGGGCAAGCACAGCGTGTCACTGTACGCACAAAAGTGGCAAGTACTGCAAGACATTGATGCGCCAATTGCCCCC
>ENA-OFCX01000945-OFCX01000945.1-metagenomes-genome-assembly--contig:-NODE-945-length-12936-cov-3.076469_pt1 | contig 12936 bp, 4 predicted proteins | sample MGYA00153384_OFCX01 | MGnify analysis MGYA00153384
CGTGTCCTGACTTTGGGTAATATTAATTCCGATGCTACCGGATTTGATATTACATCTCCAAGGCAACGGTTTAAACATTAATCTGATATCTAAAATTTGCAGTGGCTTTGGCGCGCCGAAATCTGGCTGCTTTCAAACGTTGGTTTCGCCATAAGATAACCTCGCTGGCGGTGCGAGGTCAAGTTTTGTTGGACTAATTTTTGCTGGTTTGTCGGCTGTTGCAGGGGCTGCGGTGGCGCGCCCCTACTCGGAGGGCGAGATTTCCCGTTTATTCCATGTCTCTGCGGTTGGGGTTCCGGGCTGGGTCATTGGACAAAAACCCAAATATGAACAGGGAAACAAAAAATAAAACAACTACATTAACGACGATTTTGAGGGTTAGCACTGTGGGAGTCTCCAAAGATGGCATAATACTGAGCTGATTTGCTGCTGTTGCCGCAGCTTTTTTATCATAAGCTAAAGCTTAGTCAATTTTCTCTTTGCTTTTGAGGATTTTTGGCAAGTTGCTTTTGGCCCAATTCCACAGTTGCTCCGCGATGTTTTCTAGTCGCAGCATGAGTACATCGAGCCATTCGAGCACTTGTTCTAGTGGGTGCTTGATATATCCCATTGATTCTGCTTTTGTTTCTAAGTATTCGCTCTCGGGCGGCGGGCCGGAGTTCTGAGTTTTTGGCTGTACGGCGGTGTATCTGCTGGTCTGTGGCGCGATTGCTGCTGGGGATTGGCTGTTTTGTGCGGTGTTGGGGTTTGTGTATTTTGGCACTTGGGTTTCCGGCGCACGCCCTGGGGTTGATGCTGCTGCGAGTGCAGAGCTATTTTCTTGAGTAATTGCTGAATTTGCTGCTGGTTGGGGTTGACTTGGGGAACTTTTTGTGAGCAAGCTCTGTTTTAGCTGCCCGAGCATCCGATGAATGGCTTGGGGGTAAGGGGATATTGAGACTGCGGTCGATCCTGTTAATTGTTCTATTTTGGGCTTGACTTTTGGGCTAACTTGTGCTTCCTCGGGCTCGGAACTTCCTGCGATTAATTGCTGCGGTGCTGTTTCCCCGAATAAGTCTTGCCAATTCAACCACGGTCGATCGACCTCTGGGATATTTTCCGTGTCTTCTTGTGATTGTCGCTGTTTTAAATAATACTGAATTGCCACCGATTTCTCCGTATTATTACTGGCTGCGGTTTCTTTGCCCAAAAGTTGGTCTACCGACGACCAAATCATTTGTTCGATGTTTCGAGCGTATTTTTCGAGGATGTCGCGGGCGGAAAAATCTAAATTAGTTTGCGGGACTGATGTATCAATTTTTACTTTGAATTGCGGTGTGGGTTCGGCGGTTGTTTTTGCTGATGGGGGTAGGGTAAATTCTTCGAGGTTGACGGCGGCACGATCGAGTAAGGTTACAAATGACAGAGGCATGGGAGATCGATCGAGCTTGCTGTTAAAATGAGTTTCTAATTTTGGGATGTTTTGGTCGATCGAATTTGATGCAGCAATTGAGGGCTGTGGGATTTTTGGATGGTCGATCGGCGCGATCGCTTTTTGGACTAAAATTAGATTGCGGTCGATCGACTTCTTAACCGCGAAGATTGATTCTCCAAACTGATTTCTTTTCAGAGCAACCGGACTCGTCTGAAGCCAAGCCATCAATTCCCAAAAACGGCGTACCGGCGGAAGCTGAGATTTTTTAGCAGCAGACTCCAAACCGAGATTAAATTTTAATTCTTTTTGGGCAATTTCCCGCCGTTCGGGCCCGCCGTTTGCAACTTCCCAAGTTATGCGACCTTCGAGCAGTTCTTGCTGTTCGGGTGTCAAAATATCTAATATCTGATTTTCATGTCCGATTAAGACTAAAGTCCGGGCTGGGATAAAACTGGCGATTCCCTCAACTTTCAGTTGCGGTTTTAATTGAGTCTTAGCCAGCGAGTGTTCTAAGACAGAAGTTGTTTGATGCTTTGCGGTTTTTTCGCTAAGATTGATTGCCGGATTTACTAACAGCGGGAGGCGGGCTAAAGTTGTCGCGGTTTGCGACGAGTTTAGCAAATTTTCGGCGAGGTTTAAGATTTGGGCGATCGAGCTTTCCTCCGAAACTTCCCCAAACCAATTTTGTGGCAAATCGGAATTTTCGTCGCCCTCAAATTCTTGCAGTTCGGGTAAATCTACTGTTTTGCCCGATTCCCGCAACTGTCGCCCTAACATTCTGGAACTTTGCACGAGCAAGTAAGCTGGGTAAAGTAAAATTTGGGTGGCGGTGAGAGTTCCTTGTTTAATTTGTCGCCAAGTTCGATCGCAATTATCAGCGACTTGGCGGGACTGTTTGGATATAAAATTTAATAGTCGGCTTTGGTATGGGCCGTAATAACCGTTGGACATAAGTTTAATTATTGAATTTTGATTTTTAGATTCGCGCCGGAATTGCCGAAAATTGCTGTAAAATCAAAGCGAGATATTAACCGCAGTTTCAAACCCTCTGAAATCTTTATTCCTTCGCGTTTTTCGCGTTTTCGCGGTTCAATCCGATCTTTGATTCCTACGCAAGTCCTATTTTAGCCAAAAATGAGCGCTTCTGTGTCACCTGCAAGCAATAATATTTCTAAAGTTGTAGATAAGTTGCGCCGCCTGGGCCAAGTGGAGGTTCAGTCTGGTTGGAGATATGGCGATTCTGACTGTGCTGTCTCTTCGGTAAGTATTTGTAACTTGCCAATTGCTGAGCTTAATGGGAAAGGACATATTGCTTGGCCGTCTGGGAAGCAAGTTGTTTATTTGGGACAGCAATTTGTAATTCCTGACAATTTGCACGGCTATCCTATCATTGGTTTGCGGTTGCTACTAAGTTTGACTTGGTGGGCCGAAGATGCTCAGATTTTTGTGAACGGTGAGTTAGTCGGACAGGGCGATTTATTTGATTGTAGCGATCGAGTTTTGTTGAGTAAGTCGGCCAATCCCGGAGATGAATTTTTAGTTATCTTGCGACTGGTAAGTCCCGGTCACGATTGCGGTGCTTTAGTGCGATCGATTTGTTTGTACGAAGCTGCTGATTCTGCTTGTTTCGATCCGGGTTTTGTGGCTGCGGAATTAGAGATTTTGCAAAATTCGCTGTCGGGAAATCTGGAAAATTTAAATTTCCCATACCTCGCCACTGAAATAATAGCCGACCGCGCAATTCTTGTCAAGGGGGAAATGCTGAAATCTCAGATTGATTTGGCAGTTGGTTTGATTGATTGGTCTGTTGTGTGCGATCGACAAAAGTTCGATCGCTCGCTGTCTGTTTTGCGGCACAATTTACTGGGATATCTGCGGGCTTTTTCTGTTGATTTAGATGATGGAACCGCAGAGAGCACAGAGGGCACAGAGAGGGAAGGAAAGAATCAGATTTTTGGTACTGGAGAAAGTGGGGACACTACATCTATATATATAGGAGAAAGCGGCCAACTGACATCTATATATAAAGGTAAAATCTATTTGGTCGGTCACGCTCATTTAGACTTAGCTTGGCTGTGGCCTGTCCCGGAAACTTGGGAAGCCGCAGAGCGAACTTTTGAGTCGGTGTTGAAATTGCAATCGGAGTTTCCCGATTTGATTTTCTGCCATTCAACTCCAGCACTTTATGCTTGGATGGAAGAACATCGGCCGGACTTATTTGCAGAGATTAAAAAACAGGTGGCCGTCGGACGTTGGGAAGTTATTGGTGGGATGTGGGTTGAACCGGATTTAAACTTGATTTGTGCTGAATCAATGGTGCGACAAGTTTTTTACGGACAGCGTTATGCCAAGGAAAAGTTTGGGGAATTGATGCGGGTGGCTTGGCTACCGGATACTTTCGGTTTTGGGTGGCAATTGCCTCAGATTTTGCGCGGTGGCGGCGTAGAATATTTTGTGACGCAGAAGCTGCGGTGGAACGATTCAACCGAGTTTCCCCACGGTGTGTTTTGGTGGGAAGGGTTGGACGGTACTAAAATATTTAGCATGATGTCTGGTGCGATCGGCGAAAGTATAGAATCTGTAAAAATGGCAAGTCATGTTTTTGACTGGCAAGTTAAAACTAATTTACAAGATGCTCTTTGGTTGCCGGGAGTTGGCGACCACGGCGGCGGCCCGACTCGTGATATGTTGGAAGTGGCGAAACGCTGGAAACTGTCGCCTTTTTTCCCAAGGATGGAGTTTGCGAAAGCGGTTGATTATTTGTCTTTGATTGAGAGTCAGTTTTTGCCGGAAATCTCCGAGTTGGAGTCTCAAGGCGATAGTTCAATTCGGGAAAGTCATCCGATTTTGAGACAAGACAAAGTTGTCCGAAATTTGGATGAGTTTGAATCTGCCAATTTTTCGACAAATGTAGAGTCTGAGCATCTGAAAGGCGATGTTTCGACTCTTCCTCCTCTGCCAATTTGGAAAGACGAACTTTACTTAGAATTTCACCGGGGTTGCTATACGACTCGCGCTGACCAAAAACGCCAAAACCGCCGCTGCGAAGAGTTGCTCTACCAAGCTGAGTTACTTTCGTCTCTCGCCACAATCTGCACTGGTGCGGTTTATCCGAAATTTGAGTTAGAATCAGCTTGGAAACAAGTTTTGTTTAACCAGTTCCACGATATTCTGCCCGGTTCTGCGATCGCCCAAGTCTACACAGATGCTAATCTAGCCTTTGCCCAGGTCGATCGTACTTGTCGCCAAATTCTGCTACAATCTTTGGATGCCATAGCCGATCGCATTTCTTTGCCGAATCCTCCTCCGCCCAACGCTCAACCGATTCTGATTTTCAATACTCTCAATTGGTCGCGCTCTCAGGTTGTCGCCGTACCGCTTCCCGATTCCGCTGATTCAGCTTGGCAAATTTACGATTTGGCGGGACACCGGCTGACTTCGCAGATGGAAACGGGCGATTTACCGGAATCCCAATTTAGACTGTTATTTTGGGCAAATCATCTACCGGCGATCGGCTATCGAGTCTTTTGGCTGTGTCGCGAAGACGCTCAAACCGTAGATAATGCGTCCGCCAGCCCTGAAACCAAAAACACGATAGATTTATCAAAACTTACATACGGTATAGCACAAAAAAACACGCCTTGTCAAGAAACGAATTTTGCAGCCGCAAGAATGGTGTTGGAAAATGAATTGATTTTGGCAAAAATAGACGCAAAAACTGGTAATTTATCCAGCCTTTGGGATAAAGTAAATAATAGAGAAGTCCTGAATGCAGCCGGGGGAAATCAACTGCAAGCATTTCAAGATAGCGGTCAATATTGGGATGCTTGGAACATCGATCCGAACTATCAAAAACATCCCTTACCCGCACCGATACTCAAAGAGATTTCTTGGCTAGAGCGGGGAGAATTGCGGCAGAGTTTGCGCGTAATTCTGCAAATTGGCAAATCGGAGTTTTGTCAAGATTATATAGTAGAAATAGGTTCACCACTGCTGAAAATCAAGACAGTTGTAAATTGGCAAGAAACTCACGTTTTAGTAAAAGCAGCCTTTGGGTTAAATGTCGAAGCAGATTTTGCAACTTGCGAAATTCCCGGTGGTGCGATCGCCCGCACAACCAGACCACAAACAGCCACCGAAAAAGCCAAATGGGAAGTGCCGATTTTGCGCTGGGTCGATATCAGCAATCACGGTTTTGGAGTGAGTTTGCTCAACGATTGCAAATACGGTTGCGATATTCAACCAAATCAAATCCGGCTGACATTACTCCGGGGTTCGACTTGGCCCGATGAACAAGCAGATATAGGAGTTTCCGAATTTACTTGTGCAGTCTATCCCCACGCTGGAAATTGGCAAGAAGCCGACACAGTTCGGCGCGGGTACGAGTTGAATTTGCCTCTGCTAGTACAAGTCTTACCAAAGTTAGAGGAAAATTGCCATAAGACTCTGCCAGCAGTTGGCAAGTTGTTGGATTTGTCCGCCGAAAATTTAGTGCTGATGGCATTCAAACAGTCGGAAGATGATGCTAATATGTGGATTTTGCGGTGTTACGAATCCGAGGGGAAAGAAGCTGTGCTAGAATTGGATAGTGATTTTGGTTTGGCGATTAGTCAGCCCGTCGATTTATTAGAACAACCCATAACTTTACCCCTGAAGTCAGACAATGAGAAAGGTTTCAGAATATCACCGTGGAAAATAGCCAGTTTTGCAGTAGACTTATCATAAATAGTCCTGGACGCATCAACTAATTATGTACAGTGTATGCACCTTACCGCTACAAATTGAGAATGATACCCCATCACAAATTTATCCCACCTTTTGAGACTTTGTGAACTTGGTGCGAACAAAATTTGCCAACCTGCGCCAATTAGCCCTGACAACTTTCTTCTGAGCTAAAATATGCAAAATCATCAACGCTAAAAACGTGTACGCGAGCCAAAAATGCAAACTCCTTCCCACCTCAACCATTACGGAATTCTGGGGAAACACATCCGGTAAAACAATTCCGAAAAATTTCACATTGTTACTTTTGAAAGAGTTAGAAAAAAAGAAACCTGTCACCGGAACTAGCCACATAAAAACATACAAAGTTGCGTGCAAAGCAAAATTTTTGTACCATTCCTTCGTAAACTTTGGCAGGCGTTTCGTATATTTTTTCCACCCTACTCGCAGCAGAGTCAAAATCCGCAAAGTCAGCAAAGCCATTGCCAGCACTCCTACAGATTTGTGAAAATCGTAAAGGGGGCCTCGAATCAACAATTCTCTCGGCAATTGAGCCATAAACGTACCGCCAACAAACAGCACTAAATAGCCAACTGACATCACCCAGTGCAAGGACATCAGTTGTTTGAAGGCAGAATTAAGTCGGGGTTTAGTAACGGGTTTTAGGGTAGTCACTCTTTTTTACCTCCTTAGCGTTTGCTGCACAAGATTCAGTATAAACTATAGGACTAAAGCCTGTGGCACCGAATTTACTGAATTTAATTATTGCCAATATTTATTAAACAGTCGAATTAACTATATTCACGATCGCCATTGCCAACAAAAAACGATCGTACCGAGGTCGATCGCCCGCTAAGCAGTTTTCAGGTCGAGTATGCCCAAAGCCACCGCACTCATCTGACCCGACAATTGCCACCGCCGCCCGATTCATCCGCAGCCCGGGCAAATATCCCAAACCGAAACCGGAGTAAGTCAGTCCCAACACTAGATATTTGAGTGTTATCATAGATAGTTAAAACCATTGGTTGCCGATTTTTTCCATAGTCGGGGGATACTACAAGTACAAACGGGGTAATTGCAGCTTGCACCTGCTAGTACCGCAACGAGGGAGAAATATCGTCGGCAGATGGCCTACCATTACAAACAAACACAGGGATTGCTTTGGCAAAGCCGAAATCAGGGCGCTCGACAAGTTGTATTTTTGTGAGAAGTTGTAACTTTTTCAAATAACAGGTTTAATTTAGTTTCACAAAAAAGTTAAATTCCAGAAAGTAAAACTAATTACAGTCGAGTTAAGCTAAAAGTGTTTGCTAAAAAAAGTCATTCAAGTAACTCAGAAACCAACAATTCTCACTTGACCGGTACGGGCGACGAACTCGCGGGAGTAAAACTTTCGTCCAGCCAACAAGTTGAACAGGATTGGTATCGAACTCTCTACGACCATTTTCCGGGCATTTACTTCGTTCTAGATGCTTTGGGAAGAGTATTTTCGCTAAATCAATTCGGCGAATCTCGTCTCGCCTACAGGTCGCAGGAATTAATTTGTCATTCAATTTTTAACATATTTTACTGCGAAAATCAAGGGAAAATGCAGGCAGAATTTGCGGGATTGGCATATCCGAAAAACGGTACGACGCCAAGTCCAAAACTTGCCTCTTGGGAAGGTCGCTTGACTTGCAAAGACGGCAGCATTATCTCCGTAAAAGCAACCGCGCACGGAATGCCTGCGGTAGATTGGAAAATAGAGCAAAATAATAGCGACGGTCGGTCAATTGCCAATTTCCTACGGCCGGCGGTACTGTTAGTTTGCCAAGAAATTAAGGTTAAGGTGGCTTCACCCGTAAGTGCGCCACCCAATCAAAGAGGAAATTGGCGTAGCCCTACTTTGGCGATCGCAAAATTAGCCAAAAGTCAAGTTAAAGAACGCAATAATCTAGAACAATTCATTCGCGAAGTCACAGAAACCGCTGTTAGTATTGTCAAGTGCGATCGAGCCAGCATTTGGCTATATGGCGAAAACAAAACGCAGCTTCACTGCATCGACCTTTACGAACAAAATACGAAACTGCATTCAGTACAAATAATCATCACAGCAGCCGACTGTCCGCTGTATTTTCAAGCCTTAAAATCCGAAAGTACGATCGCCACAGTGGCCGCCGAAAATGACCCGAGAACCCGAGAACTTGCTAGTCTTTATTTTGCCAGAGGTCGCACGACTTCCCTGTTAAACGTACCGATTATGCTGGCCGGTCAAAGGTTGGGAATAGTCAGCGTCGAACGCCCGGGTTCGGGCAGTGAGTGGACGGAAGAAGAACACGAATTAACCGAAATATTAGCAGACTTTGTATCGTCAAGTTTGTCAGATAGCGAAAGCTTAAAATTAGAAGTAATGCGGCGCGAACAGCAGCAAAACTTGCTTAGCCAATACTACGACCAACTAGAAGAAAGAGTAGAACGACGGACTGCTGAACTCAAAAAAGCCAACCAAAAACTGCAACAAGAAATAATTAAAAGAAAACAAGCAGAAGCAGAAATGCGCCTACAGCATCAAGAACAGCAAATTATTTTTGATTCCGTGCCGGCAATGATTTGGTACAAAGATACGGAAAGCCGCCTGTTGCGAATTAATCAAGCCGCCGCTACATCCAGGGGTTTACCCGCAGCTCAATTAGAAGGAAAATCTTATTATGAAATCTATCCCGACGAAGCAGAGCAATATTATTTAGATGATTTGGAAGTAATTAATTCCGGCGTTGCCAAACTGGGAAAAATCGAACTACTGCCAACTGCATCCGGTCAAAAATGCTGGGTGCGGAAAGATACAATACCTTACCACGACGAAACAGGTCAAGTTGTTGGCGTGATCGTATTTGCAGTAGATATTACAGATTTAATGCGAGTCGAAAAAGAACTGCGAGAATATCGCGATCGCCTCGCCGAAAAAGTCGAGAAACGCACTGCCATGTATCGGCAGGCAATGGCAGCTTTGTATTCTGCAAATACGCAAATGCAACAGCTAATGAACAATAGCTATTCCGGTGAAAATGGCAGCAGCACAGCAGCAGCGAGCTTGCTCGAATGCGAAGCTTATTTTGAATCAGTTGCCGTCGCTGACCGTGACACAATTTTGAGCGTCAGCAGCGATTTTGCCGCGCTATTCGGCTATGAACCTGCGGAAATGGTGGGAATGAGCTTGCTGGAACTGCTGTCGCCGAAATCTTACAAAGTGGCACCGCAAATGATTTCCGCAGCCAGCAATACAGTCTGTGAAGCGATTTTTCTCAGGCGGGATGGGACTGCTTTTCCCGCTGATGTGCGCAGCAAATTCGCACTTTGTGAAGGTCGTTTAGTGCAGGTGAAAGCAGTCAGAAACCTCACAGAACGCAAATTAATAGCAGCAGAATTAGATCGATCGCGCTCTTTGCTGCACGCTACCCTGGAAGCAACAGCAGACGGCATTCTCGCCGTTACTACCGCCGGAGAATTGATTAGTTTTAACGAAAAGTTAGTCCAAATGTGGGGAATTTATGAAGAAGTTAGAAACTCGATGGATAGAACGGTGCGGCTGACATTTCTCACCAAGCAAGTTAGAGATCCGAGGGCTTTTTTGCAGAGAGTTAAAGAAATTTATAGTGATGCAGAGTCCGAAGGCTGTGATATTCTCGATTTTAAAGACGGTCGGACTTTTGAGCGCTACACGCAGCCGATTCGAGTCGGACAAAATATTATTGGTAGGGTGTGGCGCTTCCGCGATATTACTTCTCGCGAAAAGGTAACGGCAATGTTGGGAGATAGTCAAAGACGCTTTCGGGCAATTTTTGATTCTTCTTTCCAATTTGTAACTCTGCTGAAACCGGACGGTACTTTGCTGGAAGCTAACCAAACTTCTCTGGATTTCGCGGGAATTAAGCTGCGAGATGTGGCAAATAAGCCGTTTTGGGAAGGGCCTTGGTGGGGAGGTTCTCAGGAAGTTCGAGAACAGCTACAAGAGGCGATTTCTCGATCGGCAAAAGGTGAATTTGTCCGCTATGAAGTGGAACTTCAAGGTGCAAATCGGACAGCAACTGTTGATTTTTCTCTCAAACCAGTGGCGGATGAAACTGGCAAAATTGTCTTGCTGCTGCCCGAAGGTCGAGATATTACTGAAAGCAAACAGGTGCAAGTCGCCCTGCGGCAGCAAGTTGAGCGGGAACGCCTGATTGCGCAGATACAATCGCGCATCCGTTCTTCTCTGGATCTCACAGATATTCTCAATACTACAGTAGCGGAAGTGCGGGAGTTTTTGGCAACCGATCGCGTGATTATTTTCCGCTTCCGCCCAGATTGGAACGGAGATGTGGTGGTGGAGTCGGTTGGTGCAGAATGGAAGCCGCTGATGGGTATGGAGGTGGAGGATTGCTGTTTTGCTAATACTTACATCGGACAATATTTGAAGGGCAGAATTCGATCGATCGAGGATATTCACGCCTCTAATTTTGCCGAATGCCACGTCAATTTTTTGGCCGAGTGTCAGGTGAAAGCGAATTTAGTCGTACCCATTGTCCAGCAGGGAATCGAACACCGCGATGGCAATTCTTCTTGTCAATTGCCGAAGTTGTGGGGTTTGCTGATTGCCCACCACTGTTCGGCACCCCGTCAGTGGCAACAGTTTGATATGGATTTGCTGAGTCAGTTGGCTACTCAAGTGGCGATCGCGATCGAACAATCTTTACTTTACCAACAGTTAGCCGCTGCTAACCAGCGGTTGGACGGGTTGGCGAATATGGACAGCCTGACTCAGCTAGCTAACCGCCGCCGATTTGACGAGGTGATTAACCGGGAATGGGAACAGTCGAGCAGTTCGCAACCGCTATCTTTGATTATGTGCGACATTGACTGTTTTAAACTTTATAACGACAATTACGGCCACCAAGCCGGGGACGCTTGTTTGCAGCAAGTGGCGCGGGCGATCGGGGATGCTTGCACGAACGCACCCGCAGAACGCCTTTATTTGGCTGCCAGGTACGGTGGCGAGGAATTTGGGGTTATTTTGCCAAAGACGGACACCGCGACTGCACAGGCGATTGCTGAGGGAATCCGCCAGCGTGTGAAAGCTCTGGCAATTCCCCATATCAAATCTGTTGTCACCGATTCGGTGACTCTCAGTATGGGAGTGGCGACAATTTCTGAACATCAAAATTCGCCGAAAATGCTGATTGAAGCTGCTGATAAGGCGCTTTATCGGGCTAAGTCTGGCGGGCGCGATCGAGTGGAGGTGAGTCAGTAGTCATCATCAGCCCTGGAGGCATACACTTTATCTGTTGATATTCTTAATCGCTGAAACCATTGCTGTTATTTCTTCTTCCTTCTTCCTTCTTCCTTCTTCCTTCTTCCTTCTGCAAAAAAAAACGATCGCCCTAACTGGCATAAATAAAGTTAGGGCGATCGCGCTACTATGAATCAGCATTTATCTATCAGACTCTGCGCGGATTTTTTACGCATTTTCAGGGATTTTGTTACAAAACTTTACTTATGGTTGACTGTTGACTGTTGACGGTGCAGACTAAGTTATGGGTTATTGGTTATTAGCGGCCTCAAACCAGTAACAAATAACAAATAACCCATAACAAATAACAAATAACACTCAACCGTCAACCGTGAACCGTCAACAGTTTTTGAAACACTTCATACATCTCCTCAGCCAACTTTTTAGGATTCCACAAAGGTGCGAGATGTTCTGGCTGTTTCGACTTTACCAAATGCTGTTTCACCGCATTTCTGAAACTAGCATCGCGGCCAAACTTAACTCCCCACTGTGTGTATTCTTCCCAACTCCAAGCCGCACCGACATCAAGATTTGCACTTTTCAGAAATGCGTAACCCATCCGCGACAGATATTGGTCGCCGGATCTCGTTACTACTGGCAAATTCGCCCACAAAGCCTCTAAATTGTGAGTCCCGCCGTTGTAAGGATAGGAATCTAAAAGCACGTCGGCTACATAATAAATAGCCCGGTGTTCTTCCTCAGTTCTAGTTTGCCCGATAAACTTAATCCGACCAAAATCTACTCCCTGAATTTCGCATTCTTCCCGGTAAGTGCTGTGAATCACATCGGCGTCGCCTTGACCTTTGCGGATTAACAAACTATCTGGTACTTCCTTAAGTATTTTAACTTGAGCTTGTACCATTTCGGGATTTGTTTTTCTCCCAGGCGCAACGCACAGATAAGTCATCTGATTCAATCCGATCCCGAGAGCATTTCTAATCGCTTCTCGATTTACAGGAATGCTTTGGAGTTCGCCAATTGCTACCGAACAAACTGGCAATCTGACTAACTGTTCTAAGTAATTTTTTTCAACACCAGGCGGGTGAGTGTGTTCGTCACAAAGAAAGTAGTGATTGTCTGAAATATATGGCGCATCAAATCCTAGCCAAGAAACGCAAATTCCCGCAGGATATTGATACAGCACTTCGACATTTGTCGGTACTGTCATCGAGTCTAAGTCTATTAAAACATCCAAATCGTCTTGCACTACTTCCGCGAGGATTTCGCCACCGTCAGCAAAGCCGTTTGGATATTTTTTGGGCCAGTAAAACTTGCCCGCCATTTCTTCAAACCGCTGCGTAACTTCATCTCGGTGGAGTTTGCCGGTGACGTACAGGTGAACGTGGGGCGTGATCCGGCTCAATTCCCGAATTAAGGCTTCGCTGCACCAACCTACCGAGTGGCGGCGGAAGTGTTTGGAAAGGAAGCCGATTTTTAAAGGTTTTTGTCCCGGATAATTTGCGGATTTGATTCTATTAACCGGGCGATGTGGCAC
>ENA-OFCX01000946-OFCX01000946.1-metagenomes-genome-assembly--contig:-NODE-946-length-12936-cov-3.064436_pt1 | contig 12936 bp, 11 predicted proteins | sample MGYA00153384_OFCX01 | MGnify analysis MGYA00153384
CGCCCCAGGCCGGCCAGCTGCGGGCTGTAGATGGCGCTGGCGTTTTTGCCCTGCGCCTTCACCGAATACATGGCCACGTCGCTGTTGCGCAGCAGGTCAACGACCGAATTGCCGTCACGCGGAAAGATGGCCACGCCGACGCTGGCGGTGACGAAACACTCCTGGCCCGAAACGAAAATGGCCTCACGCAGGGATTCGAGAATGCGCTGCGCAACACGCTCGGCGTCGGCATCCGTGACGATCTCGGGCAGCAACGCCACAAACTCATCGCCACCCAGGCGGCCCACGGCCTCCAGCGCACGGTGTGAACGTGCGCCGACGGCCTCGATCTGCCCTTCCATCAATTGGTCGCTATGGCGCACGCAGGCGCGCAGTCGCCGGCCCACTTCTACCAGCAGTTCATCCCCCGCGCCGTGGCCCAACGTGTCGTTGATGATCTTGAAGCGGTCGAGGTCGATGAGGAGCAGCGCGCACTGGTGCTGCATGCGGCGCGCCTGCTCCAGCGCCCGTTCGGCGCGCCAAATCAGCTGGCGGCGGTTGGGCAGGCCCGTCAGCGCGTCGAAGTTGGCGAGCTGGCGGATCTTGTCTTCGGCATGCCGGCGCTCGGTCACGTCCTGCAGGATGCCGGTGTAGCCCGCGTACTGACCGTGGTCGTTGAACTCGGGTTCGGCTTCGGCATGGATGATGCGCTGGCGGCCGTCGAACAGCACGATGGGCACATCGGTGGCCAACACCGAGTTCTGCCGCAACGAGTCGTGCAGCAGCCGCAGCAGCGCGCACCGCTCGTCTTGCGGCACCATGCGCAACAGGCTGCGCAACGTGACGGCGTCCTGTGGGCCAAAACCGAACACGCGCAAGGCCTCGGGCGACAACAGCATGCCTCCACCCTGGCGCCGCCAGTCAAAACTGCCCATGCGCGCCAGGCTTTGCGCGCGTGCCAGTTTGGATTTGCTGCGCTCCAGTTCGATGCGGGTGCGCGAGGCACGCAGCAGGTAATGCAGGCGGCCGGTCAGCAGGCTCCACTGCGGGGCCTTGACGTAGAAGTCAGACGCCCCGACCTCGTAGGCCCGGGCAATCGACGCGTCGTCGTCCAGCCCGGTCAGCATCAGCACCGGAACGTTCTCGAAGCCGGGCATGCGGCGCAGTGCCGAGCAGGTGGCAAAACCGTCCAGGCCCGGCATCAAGGCGTCCAGCACGATGATGTCCGGCGTCCAGTCGCGCAACAGCGCCAGCGCCTGTTCGCCACTGCTGGCCTCCACCAGCGTGAAGCCGCGTTCGCGCAGCGCCAACGCGGTCAGCAACAGGTTGACCTCGTCGTCGTCGACCAGCAGCACCCCAGGCTGGGGGGACAGGTTGGTGTCGACGAAGGCGATGGAGGGCAGCATTCGGAGGCAGGAGGTCAGGCGCGCAGCATAGCCCGGACGGCGCCCAGCGCGGCGTGTCCCAGGGCGACCAGGCGGTCGGTTTCAGCCGGCAAATCAAGTGCCTCGCTGGCGCTCAGGCGGCGTTCGAGGTCGGCGCAGGCCTGTGCCAGGTCCGTGGCACCCACACTGCCTGCCGAGGACTTCAGCGTGTGGGCGATGTGGTTCACCGTGCCCGGGTCGGACTGAATGCGCTGGTCTTCAAGCTGGACCAGCCAGCGCGCCAGCGACGACTCGAACGCGATCAGCACCCGCGCCACCACGCTGCGGCGGCCATCGGGGTCCAGTTCGCGCAACTTCGCCAGCGCCGCGTCGTCCAGGCGGGTCGTCGCAGCGGGGCCCGGGCCGCCGGCGCCTGCCGTCGCGTTGCCTCGTTCATCGGTCATGCGGCTGCTCCACCCTAAAAGGCCGGCCCGGCACCACACCCACTCCCGCGCCCCCAGCCATGCCAAGACAGGCAAGCTGGCGCGCGGTGGAACATGCCCGGCCACAGCTGCTTCTTCGGCGCTGTGAACGGCAACTTGAGCCCATGCGGACGGCGCGCATCAATCCAGCCGCTGCGCCGCGCCCAGCGCCGACAGCAGCGCCTTGTTGACTTCTGCCGGCCCCATGAACAGGCGTTCGGCGCATGCGCGGATGTCGATCACCGACTCCTGTTCGATGGCCGCAGCCAGTTCCAGGTACGGCGCATACGGGCCGCCCTGGCCACACAGCGCCTGGTTCACGCGTTCGGGCATCGGCACGCTTTGCAGCAGGTTGGCCATGGGTTGATTCAGCAGCCGGTCCAGCAGCGAAAAGATGCCGCAGATGAACATCTCGCCGCGCAACCCGCCGTCGTCGCTGTCGCCCGTCAACGCTTCCAGCAGCAGGCCGCGCCGCAGCGCGCCGAACAGCATCGGGCGGGCGTTGCTGTCCTTGCTGGACGACGCCAGCAGCACCGCCAGCCAGCGCTTGAGCCGCTGGTGGCCCAACAGCATCAAGGCGTGGCCAAATGACGTCACTTCTACCGACAGCCCGAAGCTTGGTGAGTTGAGGTAGCGCAGCAGCCGGAAGGCCAGCGTCGGGTCGCGTTTGAGAATGCCTTCCAGCCGCGCCACCGGCATGTCGCGGTCCACACCGTTCATCAGCTCGACCACCAGGCCCACGTCGGGCGGCACCGTGTTGCGGCCGGCGCTGCGGGCGGGGGCGTCGCCGAAAGGCCAGCCGAAGGCGGCCACGGCGCCGCGGCTGAAGGCAGCTTCCAGTTCGGTCGGCGTGGTGGCACTGGCCTGCACGGTGCTGACCTGGCGCATGCCCGGGCGGGCGTCGGCGCTGCTGCGGCGGTCATCAGAGGCATCGACGATGCTGTGCGCAAAACACGCCAGCATCTCGGGCGCCAACGGGGCCAGTGGCCGCCCCTTGATCATCAGCAGGCTGCCGGCCGCGTGCAGCGCCTGGATCGCCCGGGCATGCGCCGGGTCGGCGGCCATGAAGGCCGGCACTTCCAGCATCAGCTGCGGCGGTGGCGCCTGGGCCAGCGCGGCTTGCAGCATGCCTTCACCGGCAATGTTCAGCGACACCGGCCAGCGCAGGCCGCCGGGCACGGCATCGGGCGTGCGTGGCGCGGCCAGCGGCGTGGCGGGCGCCTCCAGAGGCCACACCTGGCTGACCACCTGCAGCAACGCGGCCACATCCGGCAGCACATCGGGGCGGGCCGGAAACACCGTCAGCCGGGTGGCCACCACGCTGCGCTGTCGGTTGACCATGGGGCTGTACCCCAGCACCACCTGACCAAGCACGGGATGGTCTTGCATTCCGGGGTCGGCGCCCTGCGGCTCGGTCTTCACTTCAGGTAGTCGACCAGCGACATGCGTTGCACGATGGAGTAGGTGCGCAGAGCGGCATCGTAGCCCGTCTGCTTGGCTTGAAAGTCGGAGATGGCCGCCAGCATGTCCAGGTCTTCGGCCTTCGAGCGTTCAGTCTGCGCGTCGAGCTTGCTCTGGCCCAAGCGCCCCTCGATGCCGTCGGCGCGCACCAGCGATTCGCCGGCCCGCGCGCGCCAGTTGGAAAGGTTGCCGGCGACGGCATCCAGGTCGCGCAGGCCGGCGGTCACCGACTGCGAGATCACCGGGCCCGGCCGGCCGGGCGTGTTCAGTTCGCTGATCAACCGGTCCATCACGTCGAACACCGACAACACGCCCCCCGGGTTGGCCGGGTCGGGCGCGCGCAGCCAGGTCTGATCGCCGTCGAAAGTCAGCATGGCCGCTTCACCGGCCGAGGCCTGCAACTGCCCGGCGGTGCCGGCGTAAACCACGCCGGCCGGGCCGTCCACCAGCGGCGGCGCGTTGCTGCCCTGGCCGCTGAACAGGTAGCGGCCCGCGCCGTCGCTGCGGTTCGCCACCGACAGCAGGTCGCCGCGTAAACCGGCCAGCTTGGCAGCCAGCGATTTGCGGTCACTGTCTGAATAGCTGCCGTTGCCGGCGCCCACCATCACTTCGCGGGCCTGCTGCAGCATCTCGCCGGCGTCGCCCAGCGCGGCTTCGGTGAACATCGTCATGCTGCGGCTCACGTCCAGCCCGCGCATGCTGGCCTCGGCGCGGGCCATGGCGGCCATCGCGCGTTCGGCGCGTGCGGCGGCCGCCGGGTCGTCGCTGGCGCGCTGCACCCGCTTGCCGCTGGTCAGCTGCGTTTGCGCGTCGCTCATCGCCTGCTGGCGCTTTTGCAGCTGGACGATGGCGGCGTCGAACGATTGGGCGGTGTTGATACGCATGGGAATCGGAAGGCCAAAGGCAACGGGGAAGAAAACGGAAACCGGGGGTACGGCAACTTCAGGCACAAGGTGGTGGTGTCGTTCAGCGTGCCGCTGTCTGCAGCAGCACGTCGAACAGCGTCTGCGCCACCTGCAGCATCTTGGCCGCCGCCTGGTAGCTTTGCTGGAACTGGATCAGCCGGGCGGCTTCTTCGTCGAGATTCACGCCGGTGACCGCACCCAGCGCCGCGTTGGCCTGGGCCGACACGGCGCCCGACAGGTCGGCGGCCGTGCGCCCGCTTTGCACACGCACGCCCACGTCGGACATGGCCAGCGCATAGGCGTCGGTGGCGGTGTGGCCGTCCACCAGCGCGGCGTCGCGCAGCGCCAGCAACGCAATGGCGTTGCCGTTGTTGGTGCTGATGGCCGAGGCCGGGGTCGGTTGCACCGTCAGCACATCGCCCTCGCCGGGCACGCCGTCAAGCTGGATCTCGAAGCCATTCGTGCCGCGAACCGGGCTGCCGGCATTCCAGAGCACCGGCGCGCCGCCCAGGCTGGACGTGTGGGTGAAATTGAAGCCGTCCTGCGGCGGCACCAAGCGGTTGAAGGTGATGGTTTCGGTCTGGCCCGGAAACGGCAACGGCACGGCGGTGGCGGTCAGCGCACCGACTCGGCCGGTGCCGGTGTTGCTGGCAGCCATCGTCGCCACCAGCGGCGACGCCACGGCCAGGTCGCGCGGGTCGTCCATCAGGCGTGTCATGTTCGCCGCCACCTGGCCCACGGGTCGCAGCAAAAAGCGGTCGCCCTCTTGCGGGCCGATGGCGCCGAAGCTGATCTTCACGCCGTCCACCACGTCGCCATCGGCCAGCGGGCTGGCTGCGCCATCAGGCAGGCGGCGGATGGTGGCCACGCCGGCGGTCATTTCGATCTGGTAGTCGCTGGCTTGCAGCAGCGCCGGGTTGGTGATGGAGAAGGACACGCTGCCCAGTGGCGGGGCACCGGGCGCGGCAAGGTCGCGCACATTGCTGGCGTGGGCGATGGCCGCCTGCGGCCCGGCGGCACCAAAACCCGCCCCCAGGCCGAACATCAGCGGCGCCCCTTCGGCGCCCTGCGGCTTCAGGCTCAGCCCGCGCTGCTGCTGCGCATTGACCGCCGCACCCACCGTGGCGGCCAGGCGGCCGACCAGGTTGGCACCGTCAACGAGGTCGCGATTCTGAAAGCGCAGCAACCCGGCCACCTCGCCGCTGCCCAGCATCTTGTCCTGCAACCGCCGCACATTGGGGCCGTCCTGAATACCCACCGCCACGCGCGACGGGTTGCTCTGGTCCGGAACCACCACCAACTGGCTGGCCTGCGCGCCCAGCACCAGCCCCTGGCCGCCGCCGATGAAGACGCCCACGGTGCCGTCGGTGGCCGGCACCAGGCTGACCTGAAACTTCTCGCTCAACTTGGCGATGAGGCGGTCGCGTTCGTCCATCAGGTCATTCGCCGGCTGGCCGAGTCCCTTGACCGCGGCGATGCGCTGGTTGGCCTGCGCAATGCCTTGCGCCAGGCCGTTGGTCTCGGCCACCGCGGCCCGGATGTCATTGCTGACACCAATCTGCAATTCGTTGATGGCCGCGCCAGCCGTGTTGAAGCGTGCTGTCAACTCACCGGCGCGGGCCAGCACCACCTGGCGCGCAGAGCCATCGCCGGGCCGGCTGCTCACGTCCACCATTGAATTCAGGAACTGGCTGATGGCGTGGCCCATGCCCGATTCGCCGGGCTTGAAGATGGACTCCAGGCGGCTGAGTTGCGCCAGGCGCGCGGCGTCCATCGCCGTCAGCGACCTGGCGCCGGCTGCCTCGCGCCCCAGCAGCGCGTCGTGGGCACGGCTGACCGTGACCACACTGACCCCGCGCCCGAAGTAACCGCTGCCCGTGAACTGGCCTGGCGTGGTGGCCAGTTCGGCCTGCTGGCGCGAATAACCCGCCACGTTGGCGTTGGCGATGTTGTTGCCGGTGGTCTGCAGGGCCGCGAAATTGGCATTCATGGCGCGGATGCCCAGAGACATCAAAGGTGAACCGCTCATGCAACCCCCGTTCTCTGCAGCCTGATCGTCGTGTTGATGACCCGGCTCAACTTGTCGGCGTAAGCCGGGTCGGTGGCGTAGCCGGCGCGTTGCAGGCCTTGTGCAAAGCCCTGCGCCGTGCCAGCGCCGGCGACCACGCCGGCGTAACGCGGGCTGTTCTTCATCAACCGCGCGTAGTCGGCGAACGACTCGGCGTAACTGCCGTAGGCGCGAAACTGCGCCACCACCTTCTGTGCACGGCCGTTGATGAATTCAGTCGTCACCACCTCGGCCACCGGGCCCTTCCATGCGCCGCCGGCCTTGATGCCGAACAGGTTGAACGACGGGCTGCCGTCGACATGGCGAATCTCCTTGCGGCCCCAGCCGGTTTCCAGCGCCGCCTGCGACACCATGAACGCGGCCGGGATGCCGGTGGCTGCCTCGGCCATTTTCGCCGCGCCGTCGTGCTGCTGCACGAAGCCCGCCGCACCGATCTGCGGCAGGCGCGTGGGCGCCGGTGGTGGAGCTGGTGGAACGGCCAGTGAGGTGACCGATGAGGTGGCCGGTGCGACCAACGGCGCGGGTGTGTTGTTGGCCGACCCGGTGACGGGGATGGGCCCCGGCGTCATGCCCATCTGGCGTTCCAGCTGGCGCATGATGGCTTCGGACAGGCCGCCCTTCATGCCTGTCAGCTGGTGCGCGTACTGCTGGTCCAGCATGTCGCTGCCCAGGTTCGATGCGGCGTTGTCCTGCGTGCCTGAATCAGGCACCGCGGCGCGCATGCTCTTCATCAGCTCGTTCATGAACAGCGCCTCGAACTGGCGAGCGGCCTCGCGCACCGTGCCCTTGGGGTCGGTGGCGGCGCGCGCGCGCACGACGTCCAGCGAACGGCTGTCGATGGCCAGGCCGCGCGGGGGGCCCAGCGGATGGTCGAATGTGGCGGGATTGATCATGGCCGCTCAGATGACTTCGATCTCGGCGTGCAGCGCGCCGGCGCTCTTCATGGCTTGCAGGATGGCGAGCAGGTCCATCGGCGTGGCGCCGAGCGCGTTCAGCGCCTTCACCACGTCGCTCAACTTGGTGCCGGCCGGCATCTGCACCAGGGCGTTGCCTTCCTGGGCGATGGCGATGTCGGACTTTTGTGCCTGCACCGTCTGCCCCTGGGCCAGGGCGTTGGGCTGGCTGACCAGCGGCGTGGTGCTGATGGTGACGGTGAGGTTGCCATGGGCCACCGCGCATGAACCCAGCGTGACGGCTTCGTTGAACACCACCGAGCCGGTGCGCGCGTTCAAAACGATGCGGGCCGCCGGCCGGGCCAGTTCGAACGACAGGTTCTCGACATCGGCCAGGAAAGCGATGCGGTCCCCACCCGCCGGCGGGCGCAGGCGCACGGTGCGGCCGTCCAGCGCCGTGGCAGTGCCGGCGCCCTTGGCCGCGTTGATGGCCGCGGCCACGGCGCGCGCGGTGTTGAAATCGCTGGCCGACAGACCCAGCGTCAGCGTGTCGCCGTCCATCAGCGGGGTGGGCACGGCGCGTTCCACGGTGGCGCCATCGGGGATGCGGCCGGCCGACAGGTGGTTGATCTGCACCTTGGAGCCGTTGGCCGACGCACCCGCACCACCGACGATGAGGTTGCCTTGCGCCAACGCGTAGATCTGGCCGTCAGCGCCTTTCAGCGCCGATGCGATCAGCGTGCCGCCGCGCAGGCTCTTGGCGTTGCCCACCGACGACACGTTCACGTCGATGGCCTGGCCCGGCTGCGCAAAAGGCGGCAATTGCGCGGTGATCATCACCGCGGCCACGTTGCGCAGCTGCATCGTGGTGCCGGCCGGCACCGTCACGCCCAACTGCTGCAGCATGGCGTTCAGGCTTTGCGTGGTGAACGGCGTCTGCGTCGTCTGGTCGCCGCTGCCGTCCAGCCCCACCACCAGCCCGTAGCCCACCAGCGGGTTGCTGCGCACGCCCTGCACGGCGGCCACTTCCTTGATGCGCACGGCGGCCGTGGCCGGCACCGGCCACCACAGCGCGGCGCTGGCGGCCACAGCAGCCAGCAAGATGGCGCCGCGAATTCCGCGGTCAACAAAACCGGGCGTCATATCGGCAACACCGACAGGAACACCCGCGACAACCAGCCGACGGCTTGGGCGTCGGCCTGTGCGCCGCGGCCGCGGTGCTCAAGCCGCACATTGGCTACTTGCGCGCTTTGCACGCTGTTGCCGGCCAGGATGGCGCGCGGGTCGACCTGGCCCGAGAAGCGCAGCACATCGACGTTTTCGTTCACGCCGATCTGTTTTTCGCCCGCAATCAGCAGGTGGCCGTTGGGCAGCACTCCGCGCACCACCGCGGTGATGGTGCCGCTGAAGTCGTTGCTGTTTTCCGTGGCGCCCTGGCCTTCAAAGGCGCTGGCCGAAGTGCCCGAGGCGGTGCCGCGCACAAACACCTTGGGGTTGATGCCCGGCAGCGCACTCACGCTCGCGGACAGGCTGCCCGACTTGTCGACTTTGCTCGTGCTCTTGGCCGTGGCCGTCACCTTCTCGACAATCTGCACCGTCAACGTATCGCCCACCAATCGCGCGCGGTGGTCTTCGAACAGCGGCCGGTAGCTGCCGGCCTGGAAGATGGCGCCATTGCCCGCGGTGGGCACGGCGGCCACGGCTTCGGGCACGGGCAGCGTTTCGGCCACTTCCACGCGTGGGTAGAGCATGCCGCAGCCCGACACGCAGGCGGCCACCCACAGCAGCACCAGCCGTTGGCTAATTTTCATGACCATGGCCTACAGCTGGGCCAGGCGCTGCAGCATCTGGTCTGATGTCTGCACGGCCTTGGAATTGAGTTCGTAAGCGCGCTGCGTGGCGATCATCGACACCAGCTCTTCGATCACGTTGACGTTGCTGCCTTCCACGAACCCCTGCTGCAACGCGCCCAGGCCGTTGGTGCCGGGCGCGCCGGCGTTGGGCGTGCCCGACGCGGCGGTTTCGCCAAACAGGTTGCCGCCGCGCGGGTCCAGCCCGGCCGGGTTGACGAACGACACCAGCTGCAACTGGCCCAGCACTTGAGGCGCCACCTGACCGGGTACGCTGACGTTGACGGTGCCGTCATTGGCCACGGTGACGTTCTGCGCGTTGGCCGGGATGGTGATGCCGGGCTGCACCGGGTAGCCCGCGCTGGTGACCAGCTGGCCATTGGCGTCGACCTGGAAGGCACCGTCGCGCGTGTAGCCGGTGCTGCCGTCGGGCAACTGCACCTGAAAGAAGCCCTGGCCCTTGATGGCCATGTCCAGGTTGTTGGTGGTCTGCTGCAGCGCGCCCTGCGCAAAGTTGCGCGTGGTGCCGGCGGCGCGCACCCCCAGCCCCACTTGCAACCCCGTGGGCAGCGTGCTTTGGTCTGAGGTGGCCGCACCGGCCTGGCGCAGGTTCTGGTACATCAGGTCTTCGAACACCACACCACCGCGCTTGAAGCCATTGGTGCCCGTGTTGGCCAGGTTGTTGGCGATGGAGTCCAGCTTGGTCTGCTGGCCTTCCATGCCGGTTTTGGCAATCCACAGTGATCGGATCATGGTGCGCTACCCTTTTTCCTGCGTTTGAGCACGCATCTTCGCGTGGACTTGAGCCCGGCCAGCGCCGGAAAAGCGGGGCCATCGTCGGCATGTTCGTTGGCTTGTTCGGCGCCGACCGTGCCTTTGGGCGTCACGGCGGCAATCACGCCGACAACAGCTTGGCAGCACCCTGCTCACGCTGCTCGGCACCTTGCAGCATCTTCATCTGGTGCTCGAACTGGCGCGCCGCGCTGATCATGGCCACCATGGTTTCCACCGGGCTGACGTTGCTGCCTTCCAGCGCCCCGCCCTGCACGCGCGCGGCGGGGTCGGCAGTCAGGTCGCCCTCAGCGGCTCGGAACAGTCCGTCGGTACCGCGCAGCAGCGGGGCTTCCGGGCTGACCAGCTTCAACCGCCCGGCTTGCTGTGGCCGGCCGTTGCCCACGGTGGCGCTGATGCTGCCGTCGGCGGCCACTTCCACCGAGGCACCGGTGGGCACAGTGATGGGGCCGCCATCGCCCAGCACCGGCAGGCCTGTGCCGGTGACGAGCTGGCCTTGCGCGTCGACCTGGAACGAGCCGTTGCGCGTGTAGGCCTCGGTGCCGTCCAGCGCCTGCACGGCAAACCACGCGTTGCCCTGCGCTGCCACGTCCAGCCCGCGCCCGGTCTGCTGCAAGGGCCCGGGCCGGGTGTCGTTGCCGATGGTCGATTCCAGGGCGTACACCCGCGTGCTGGCGCCGTCGCCGCGCACCGGCACGGCCCGAAAAGCCTGCAACTCGGCGCGAAACCCGGTGGTCGACGCGTTGGCCAGGTTGTTGGCCAGCACGTCTTGCCGCTGCATGGTGGCCTTGGCCCCGGCCATGGCCAGATAGATGAGGCGGTCCATGGGTGTCAGCTAAAAAGGGACTAGCGCAGGTTGACCAGCGTTTGCAGGATCTGGTCCTGCGTTTTCACCGTCTGTGCGTTGGCCTGGTACATGCGCTGGGTGGTGATCATGTTCACCAGCTCGGCGGTCAGGTCGACGTTGGACTCTTCCAGCGCACCGGCCTGCACCGCGCCGACGATGCCGTCGCCGGGCCGCCCGGGCACCACGTCGCCGGACTGCGGCGTTTGACGCCAGGCGTTGTCGCCCATCGGCGCCAGGCCTTGCGGGTTGCGAAAGTTGGCCAGCATCAAAACGCCCGCGGCGCGCGTTTCGCCGTTGGAATAGCGCGCCGAAATCTCACCGTTCTTCTCCACCGCCACCGCCGTCAGCTGGCCGGCACTGAAGCCGTCCTGTCGAAGGTCGGAGATGGCGAAACCGGCACCGAACTGGGTGGCTTTCGTCATGTCCAGCTTCAGGGTTCGTGCCAGGCCGCCGGCGCTGGTGACGGGCAGGTCGAACGGCACCAGCGGATCCGTTGGCGCACTACCGTCGACGGCAAACACCAGCGCAGCCAGCGGCGCCGTGGGGTCGTTGACCGAAACGCCGTTCTGCGTGCCGTAGACGTCCCAGGTGTTGGGCGCGGCGGACTTGCGAAAGTACAGCGTGACGGCCGAATCGATGCCCTGTGCGTCATACACCGTGACCATGGTGGCGCCGTTGTAGGTGCTGGTGTCGTTGAAGTTGATGGGCTGCGTGGGCGCGGCGGTGCGCGCATCGAGGTTGAACTCGACATTCACTTTGGTGGTGGGCTGGGGTGGCAGCATGCGACCGGTGGGCAGCGTCAGTGCGGCCGGCTCCGCGCCTGCCATGGTGTCGGCCGGGATGCCCATCAGCCGCTGGCCGCTGTTGGTGACGATGAAGCCGTCCACGTCCACCTTGAACTGGCCGTTGCGTGAAAAGCTGCGGTTGGCGCCAGCCGGGTCGATGAGCTGGAAGAAGCCTGCGCCGTTGATGGCCAGGTCCATCGGGTTGGTGGTGGTGGTGATGCCGCCCTGGCTGAACTGCTGCGACACGGCGGCCAGCCTGGTGCCGATACCGATGACGTTTTCGCCCCCGCTGCCCAGTGACGCGGCGTACATGTCGGCAAATTCGGCGCGCGCCACCTTCGAGCCGTAGGTGTTGGCGTTGGCGATGTTGTTGCCGATGACGTCCAGACTCTTGCTGGTGGAATTGAGTCCGGAGAGGCCTTGCTGAAAGCTCATGGGATGTCCTTGTCGGGTGCGGTGAAAGGGGATTTCAGTTGATGGCCTTGACGTCGCCGTAAGGCACCCGTCCGGCAAATTCGGTTTCCAGCATCAGCCGGTCCCCATCCAGGCTGACGGCGCGCACGCGGTCCCGCATCAGCGGCTCGACGCCCACACGCGCGGTGCCACTGGTGGCAGTGACGCGGAATGTGTATGTGTCGCCAGGCAGTGCGCTTTTAGTGTCCGTGGGCGTCCAGTTGAAGGCACCGCGGCCAGCGCCCTGGGCGCCCAGGTTCAGCGTGTCCACGACCCGGCCCGACGCGGCCAGCACCTCAACCGTCACGCGGTCGGCGGGGTTGGCCAGCTCGAAGCCGCCGCTGGCGTTGCCTTCGTCCAGCACCAGCTTGTTGCCGGGCAGGGTCACGTCGCGCCCCACCAGCGCCGCGCCTTGCAGCACCTGCATCTGCATGAACTGGCCGTTCAGCCCCTGCACCGTGGTGTTTAGTTTCTCGATGCCGCTGACGGTGTTGATCTGCGCCATCTGGCTGGTGATCTGCGCGTTGTCCAACGGGTTCAGCGGGTCCTGGTTTTGCAACTGCGTGACCAGCAGCTTCAGGAAGCGGTCGGCACTGCCGGCGTCGTTGGCGGTCTTCACGCTGTTGCCGGCGGGGTTGCCCGAAAGCGGGTTGATCGTGCTGCTGATGGCGGTCATGGCGCGTGTCCTTCAAAAATCGATGCTTCGGTCGATCAGCTCTGGCCGATCTGCAAGGTCTTGAGGAGCAGGCTGCGCGCCGTGTTCATGACCTCGACGTTGTTCTGATACGAACGCGAGGCCGACATCATGTTGACCATCTCTTCCACCGTGTTCACGTTGCTGTAGGTCACGTAACCCTCGGCGTCGGCGCGCGGGTGCTTGGGGTCGTGCATGCGCCGGCCCTCGGCCTGGCTTTCGGTGATTTCCGACACCCGCACGCCCGCGGCGCTGGCCGGCTGATGCGGCCCGCCCATCAACAGCGTCTGGAACACCACCTGGCGCGCCTTGTAGGCCTGGCCGTCGGGCCCGGCCACGGTGTCGGCGTTGCTGAGGTTGGAG
>ENA-OFCX01000947-OFCX01000947.1-metagenomes-genome-assembly--contig:-NODE-947-length-12927-cov-2.790398_pt1 | contig 12927 bp, 18 predicted proteins | sample MGYA00153384_OFCX01 | MGnify analysis MGYA00153384
AAGCCGAACGCTGGAAAGATTCGTGTATCAGGATCAACGGCGGGCTTAACGGGTACGCCGAAAGAATGGATTTGCTTGATACAGCCTTGCAACATTTGGGAGTCCGATCATGATTACGTTTCTCCTCTTCCTGAGTTTCGGCCTCGCCGCGCTCGTTTTGGGCGCGTACTGCGAAGCGCCTATTAAAAACACGGTCGAAGCCGCGATTGATTGGGCAAAAGCCCGGATCAAAAAGCCGTGATAGCGCTGCTGCTCAACCGCTACGTGATCGGTGTAATCGCATCGCTCGCATTGGCCGCTGGCGGATACTTCGCTTGGCAACACTACGTAGCAGGGCCTTATCGGGCGCAGGGCCGCTTAGAGATGGTGCCCGCACTGGTGAGTGCCACCAACCAATTGGAGCGCGATATTGCGGCGTTTAAAGAGGTCGACGCAGCGTTCGCTGTTATCAAAAAAGACGGCGAACGAGTGAAAAGACAGATCGCCATTGCCCAAGCCGCGAATGCAAATCGCCGGACAATCGAAACGACGCGCATTGAATACATCGACCGCGTCGTGCCGACCGGCAATACCGAGTGCGAGCGCACCACGGACGCGATTAAAAAGGTGCTGCGGTGAGAACCATTGCGCTGCTTTTGACAATCTGCTTGACCGGGTGCGAAACAGTACGCTACAAAACAGTAGAGGTGCCCATCCGCATTGCTTGCGTCGCTGCAGCACCAGCTAAACCGGCGCGCCTGACGCCGTGTTCTGAAACGATTACGGACAGTCAGTGCGTCAAGCGCTCGGGCGTTGATATTGAGCGGCTACAGAGTGCGGTTGACCAGCTCACTGCTGATTTGGAGGCGTGCCGGTAGCGCGGTGTGCCGCGATCAGCTCGCGGAACGCTTGAGACGGCGTAACAAAGTGTTTACGGGCATAGTCGATGTCTGCCGTCTGGATCGACATGGAGTAGCGCACCGCGTCAACGAGGAACGCGGTACGGCCTACCTTAGGTTTGGCCATCACATTGTCGCTTTGTATGCTTCGTCAAACCCGATTATTTTTGCCGTTTTCGTAGTTCCTGAGAATTGCGCGAAACGCAGAGATGTTGTTGCGTCCATTAGGCAATCGTCCATTTGGCAGTTTTTAAACGCCATTCCGCGCAGGTCTTTTCCGCAAAAGTTGTAGCCCCTCAAATCAGCATCTTCAAAATCTATGCTGTTTCGGATATTTGCTGCAATAGTATTTGGGCTCATTTTTGTATCTCCTGTTAATCGGCAAAACCGCCGCCTGATGCACCCAGAGGATGCAGCGTGGCGAGGGTCTTATTTGATTGCTGCGCGAAAGTCGATTTCAAATTGCGAAAGACCAGCGACTCCATCGTTTAGATATTTGTCGGTCGTCAGGTTGTAGCGGTTGGAGGGCATCGTTAACTGTTGCCCAGCGTGCATTACTACGGTGCCGTCGGCTGTTTGCGAGACACCGTGGCCGGTAGCCGCGCCGTCAAGGATGATTTCGTTATTGGTCGCGAATTGAATTGTCATTTTGTGGACTCCGTGTGTTGTTTGATTAAGCGGCGGGGGTCTAGGCGGCAGCTACCGCGTCTGAATAGCGAATGTCAATGTATTCATCTGGCACAACAGCCGCGTCGAGAACGTTTGTGAGCCGCGTAGCGGTTCCGTACAGTGAGCAAAACCCGCTTGCGTCGTGGAAATGTCCCGGATCGGACGTGAATTCGTAGACGATACGTGCGCCATCGGCGCATTGCACGAGATGAACAATCGCGGCGCTGCGGACGTTAGTTGATTTGGTGATGTTCATGTTGTTCTCCGTGTTGTTTGATTCGATAAGTTAATTCTACACACATTAAATGTGCAGTCAACTCATTTATCAGTTATTTGTACCGAATTTAGTAATTTATGTCGATTTCCCTAGGAAAACCATGAAAAATATCATCGTTTTATGCCTGATCCCGCTCGCTGGATGCGCCTCGACGGCCGAAATTCAGCGCGAAATGTATTCGCAGCGAGTGTCGGAGCAGTCAAAAATTGACCAGTCGAAAACGCAACTAGAAGCCGCGCGCTACGTGTACGGCTCAAAACTAACCGACCCGTCGGCTCAACTCGCATTTGCGATCAGCGATGGTATTGCGAGCGCACTACGTGCAACGGGTGCAGGACAGACACAGCTCCCGCCAATGCCTGTTATCGAGGGCTGGGATGACAAGCTCCTTAAATTTGCTGGCATCCTCGCCCCGGTCGCGGCCAACGTCGCAGGCTCGGTCATGCAGTACAAAACGGGCATTGCTCAAACCCTCGCAAGCAGAGACATCGCACTCGGCGATCAACGCGCGCGAGTGGACACAATCGCAGCGGTATCGAGCGGCATGGGCGCGGCTGGTGCAAGCGCAGTGAGCGCCAACGCGGCAACAGCGCAGGCCGGGTACGCAGCTATCGGCACTGTAGCCACTGCCGGATTTGCGACGGCCACAAGCATCTCCGCGTCCGGATCCGTAGCAGCGACAACCATCGCATCGGCAGGGCTCACGACCGCCAACAGCATCGCCACGACCGGACTTAATGCCGTGCGTGATACCGCAGGCGCGGGCTTTGCGTCAAACGCCACAATAGCAGTAGCAGGCACCACGGCTAACGCATCTATCGCAGCGAGCGGGTCAACCGCGGCATCCAACATCGCGGCATCTGGATTTGGCGCGATGGCTACGAGCGCAACGGCAGCACTAAACACCGCGTCAAATATCGCCAACGCAGGATTCGCGACAGCCACGACATTGGGCGCGCGTGTCACGAACGTCACGACTACGAACGTCACAGGCAATCACAACGCGGTAGCGCTACAAAGCTCAACCGCAACCGTGACGGCACCGACGATCAACACCAACAACTGTCCGGGTGCAAGCGGTGGCAACGGTGCACCAAGCGGCAACACCGGCAACACAGGCAACGGCGGTGGCACAGGTAACACCGGCAACGGTGGATCGGGTAGCAGCACAACGGGTACATCACCCGGCGCACCTAGTGGCGTATCAGGGCCGGGTGCACCTAGCGGTACATCAGGCGCAACGGGCACAGGCGGCGCAGGTACGGCGGGCGCAGTGAATTGCACCAACACACCACCAGCACAGCCTCCGCTCAAACAGTGAGCGCTGTATTTTTGATCGCTGTAATGATTTGGCACGACGGCGGCGGACATATTGCGCGAGCAGTGGCAGCGCGAGGTAGCGCACGCAACGATCAGCATTGAGTGTGTACCTGTGGTGCGGATGGTGAGAGCGTGAATGCCACTATCCAGATCGCGCACGGAATCAGCGAGCGTTTTGCTGTTGTGATTTGGAGCGACATCAACAACCAGTACACCAGCAACATCTGTGATGTGTGTGACGGTAAGACTCGTGCACCCAAAGCAGTGGTGCAATTTGCGAAAGGATGGCTGGGCCTGTGAGCGACGCGACACCGCAACAATACTCAGCAGGGCCACCCTACCGATTGTTTAAATTCGACGAAAGCTCGCAGCCGCATAACGACGGGTACGGCATCTATGACTGCGCCGGGGTGAACAGGTTGACATTCACAGATGCACCGGGCCGTGTGTGGTGCATCGGCTATGACGAGGCAAAACGCATCGAAGACCAATTCAACGGTGTTGCACAAAAAGGGCAAGCGAACTTATGAAAACAACGATTTGCACCGCATCAGTGCGCGCCACAGCCTCTACAACGCATCGGATTGATGCGGGTGATAGGTTGGTATCAGGGAAAACGGACTCGCAATTCATTACGGAAGAGCGAGCGCGCCGAATAGCCGAGCGAGAGCGAATAAAGGCATGCGACGAGGCCACAGATAAGTTGAGCGACAAGCTCAAGGCAATGGCGGAAGAAGATGAGTTTATCGTCGAAGGCCGCAAGGTGACGCACAAGCAGACAGGATATGAGATGGAGTTTCCGTCAGTCGGCGACACTAAATATTGTGGGCCACCGAAAGTGAGGGGATGGTTGCGAGTTGACGGTAAATTACCTTCGCCCTTCCTGATGTCTATGAGCTTCGAGGTTCGCGTTGCAGATCGCTTCGGGCTGTTAAAGGCAGCTTGAGAGCAGGATAGAACAAGATGGCAAACCTAACAGGCAAGGGAGGCTTCCAGAAGGGCCAGAGCGGCTCACCCGGCGGTCGCGCGAAGAAGACTGAGGCAGAGGTAACACTAGAGCAAATGTGTCGCGAGAAGACGCCCGAAGCGCTGGCAATCATCCTCGAAATCATGACAGAGGGTGACGGCCACAAGGTCAAACTCAGCGCGGCACAGTACGTTATCGACCGTGGTTGGGGCAAAGCGGCGCAGTCTCTGACGCTTGAAGGCGGAACCAAGCCGATACAAACTGCTCTCGAAGTGCGTTTTGTTGATATTAAGTAGCTGAGTGAGTGCTGATTTTCCTGACAAACTGCGGTTCCTCTTCCAGCCCACACGCTATAAAGTTGCGCACGGCGGTCGGGGCGGGGCTAAATCATGGGGTTTTGCTCGTGCTCTACTGATTCAAGCGGCAACCAAACCACTGCGCATTCTCTGCGCGCGCGAGGTGCAGAACTCAATCAAGGATTCGGTTCACCGCTTGCTGTCCGACCAGATACAAGCGTTGAGCCTCGGCGAGTACTACAACGTGCTGGAAACTGAGATACGTGGCCGGAACGGTTCGCTGTTCCTGTTTTCGGGGTTGAGCACTCACACGGCAGAGTCGATTAAATCGTTTGAGGGCATCGACATCTGTTGGGTAGAGGAAGCGGTCAGCGTGACCAAGCGGTCATGGGACATCCTGACGCCCACCATACGTCGTGAGAACAGTGAAATCTGGATCACGCTGAACGCGGATATGGAAACCGACGAAACCTATCAACGGTTCGTGGTCAAGCCTCCCGCGAACTGCAAGACGGTAGAGATCAACTGGCGAGACAACCCGTGGTTCGGCAAGGTGCTGGAGCTGGAACGTCTAGCCACCCTCGCCCGCGATCCGGATGGCTACAAGAACATTTGGGACGGCGTACCCAAGCGCGTCAGCGAGGGCGCAATCTACAAGACTGAGGTTGAGGCGTTGTACGCAGACAAGCGCGTGCGCCCGGTGCCGTACGACCCGTTGCTGCGTGTTCACACGGTGTGGGACCTAGGCTGGAACGACGCCATGACCATCGGCCTGTGGCAACGCTCAGGCTCGGAGGTGCGCTGTATTGACTACATCGAGGACAGCCACCGCACGCTCGACAGCTACGTCGCAGAGCTTGAAAAGAAGCCGTATCGCTACGGCAAGCACTTCATCCCGCACGACGGCGCGGCCAAGAACATCCAGACCGGAAAGAGCACGGAGGAAATGCTCAAGCTCATGCTCGGCAGCGATAAAGTGAAGGTCGGCACCGCGGATGGAATCGAGGAAGGTATCAAAGCCGCTCGCATGATGTTCCCGCGCGTCTACTTCGATGAGACCAAGACAGTGCGGCTGTTGGAGTGTTTGAAGCGCTACAAGCGGCACATCAACAAGGCGACCAACGAACCCGGTGCACCGCTGCACGACGAGTACAGCCACGGCGCTGACATGTTTCGCTATGCCGGGATGGTGGTCGAGAAGATGACCAACGCCAACACCACACAACAAGCGCTCCCCTACGTCGCAAGCAAGGGCGGCCGAACAGGATATTAGATGCAGATGAATGACGATCCCGGACTCGAACAAGAAATCGACCCGGCTGAGGAGGCACGTCTGCTCGTTGAGCGTCAGTCGCGCATTGATGCGTTGGGTCTGGAGAAGTACGCAGAGCTGGGCCGTCGCAAGCGCCTGAAGAGCGCGCTCGAAAAGGAGTGGCTGAACAGCGAGTATGCGTTTGAGGGTGAGTACACGCCCGATCAGTCTGGTGAGATCAGGGGCACGCGGACCTTCTCCAACATCACGCGGCCAAAGACTATAGCGTTCGCCGCGCACATCTCCGACATGTTGATGCCGACCGATGACAAGTGCTACGCGGTGGAGGCTCGACCCAAGCCATTGCTATCACGCACAGCGGGCAACGCCAACATCATCGGCAAGACGCCCGAAGGCGCAGACATGCAGATGGGTCAAAGGCCATCACCGCCGAGGCCAGAGAGCGGGCCGAGGCGATGGAACTGTTGATCGACGATCAGTTCGCACAGTGCAAGTACAACGCAGAATTCCGCAAGGCCATCACGTACGGTGCAAAGCGCGGCACGATCATCATGCGTGGCCCCACCAAAAACATCATCACAACACCAAGGTGGAAGCAGGTAGACGGTGCGACGTACACGCTGGATGAGCCCGACACCGACAGTGCGATGCAGTTCGCGGCGGTTGATCCGTTGCACTTCTACCCCGACCCAGCCGCGCGCAACATCGAGGACAGCGACGGCAACTTCGAGATCATGTTCTTCACCGCCAAGCGTCTACGTCAAATGGCGAAGTCAGGGTTCAACCCGGACGCTATCAAGCGCGTACTGAACGGCGACAAGAACACCGGCAGCTTGCCCGATTGGTACGTCAAGCTGGGCTCTATCAACGCAGGAATGGCGGGGCAAGAGCTGTTCGCGCAGTCGGGCTTATATGAAGCATGGCTGTGGAGCGGCGAGCTGACCGGCGAGACGCTGGTTGACTTTTTCGGCGATCAGGTTGACGTTGACCTAGACGCAATATCCGCAACGTTGTGGGGTGTGGGCGACATCGTTATCAAGGCGGAGCTGTCGCTGATGGAGACGGGCGAATGCCTGTACAGCGTCTGCCCGCTGATTGAAAACGAAGCATCTCTGTTCGGTCATGGCATTCCGTGGGCGGGACGCAACGCACAGGAAAGTCTGAACGCTGCATGGCGCATGATTATCGACAACGCCGCAGCGTCAGCGGTGCCGGGTGTGCTGGTTGATCGAGTGCGTATCAAGCCAGCCAACGGGTCATGGTCACACGAACCCGGCAAAACGTGGTACGCCACACAGGGTGAGGACGACCCGTCTGGCATCGACGTGCGCAAGACGCTGCAGTACATCGACTTCCCTGTCAAGCTCGACCAGCTCATGACGGTGATGACAGCCGCCAAGCAGATGTTTGATGAGGAGGTGAACTTCTCACTGGTAATGCAGGGCGAGACTGGTCCCAACACGCCTGAGACTGCGCAAGGCACGTCGATTCATTTCAACGCTGGCCGCGTAGTAATCAAGGGCTTGATAAGCGCCATCGACGACCGCATCACCGTTCCCAACGTGGGACGTGCGATCAACTGGAATATGCAGTTCTCGGACGACGAATCAGTCAAAACGGACCTCGTGTCAATCGCCAAAGGCAGCTCTGTGTTGATGGAGCGCCGCGAGCAAATGCAGATCATGAACGGTGCGATGCAGTTGCTGCTCGACCCGAGATATTCGTACATGATCGACGAGGAACTCGTGATCGAAGAGTACGTGAAAAACGGTCGACTCGGCAACATGCTGCGCACACCAGAAGAGCGCAAGGCCAAGCAGAAAGAAATGCAGGAGCAAGGCGCGCAACAGGAGCAAGGCGACCCAGCGCGGATGATGCTCGCACAGATTGCGGGCGAACGGCTCAAGCTCGACGCGCAGGAATCTCAGGCTCGTCTACAGCTTGAGGCGAAGATTCACGAAGACGACCAGACGCTCAAAGCCAAGGAGTTGCTGTTCAAGATTCACGACGGCGGGATGAGCATGGAAACGGTGTACCAAAAGCTGGGCATAGAGGAAAAGAAGGTCGGCCTGAGTGCAAAACAGATTGACTCGAACAACCAAAAGTTCAACACCGAAGTCGCCGTGAAGCAGCAGCAAGGCAGCGGGATATGACCGATGACGCACCTATCGACAGCATGGCACCGCTACGTTTGCTGGAGCACGCGGTATTCGATGAAGCCAAGCGCGCGCAGTCACTGACCGAAGCGCTGCTTTCACTGCTGGCGTACGAAGCGGCCTATCACCAACGGCGAATCAATTCACTGAAAACCACAGAGCGCGATGCTGATTTCGCTCGTGGGTCACTCATGACGTGCAAGAAAACAGCTCAACGACTCAAAGGCGAATTCAAAAATGACCACTGACACCATCATCGAAGACACGCCCATAGAGGCAACAGCGTGGGACAAAGGGGTGCAAGCACTAGACCCCAACAACCCGCCCCCAGAACCTGAAGCAGCGCCCTCTACGGAGGGCGTTGTCACATCTGAGACACCAGAACCTGAAGCACCGAAACCCAAGATAAATCTGGGCGGGCTATCTACCAAGGATCTGATCGCTTTCACGCTCGACCCGGACGTCGACCCAGCGGACAAAGAACGAGCGCTGCGATTGCGCTCTGCCCGCATAGAGAAAAGCCCACAGGCGGCTGACCGACAAAACAGGATTGAGCAGCTTCAAAAAGAACACGCAATTATCGACGCCGCCGACAACAGGCGTCGTCAAGACTATCCAGAAATACAAGAGATTGAGCAGCCCCGAAGTGATTTGGAGCGAGCAAAAATTACCAGAGAGATACAGGCCGAAAAGCAGCGCATTGCCGACGAAGAATTTAAGTCCGCGTACGCATACCTTGACGACAAGTATCCCGACTTTGTGGGCGTGCGTGACTCCCCCGGTTTCCGGGAATGGTTTGCAGCACAGCCGCAGAGTGTTCAACAGGACACCAACAGAGGCGGTGTAGTCGGTGCAGAACGCACCCTCGCCGCTTATGAAAACCATGTCCTGAATCAAGGTACACGTTCTCCATTCATGTCGTCTCAGGAACCGCCCGCGCCTAGTGCTGCTGATGCCGTTCGCGCTGAGACCGCACGACTTATCGAGCGACGCGCCACCGCCTTGAAAAACAGCGCAGTGATCCCCTCCGGGGCTCGCTCAGCGCAACCCACCCCCGAATCCGACGCAGCCTCCGCCTGGAATGCAGGTGTTGCGCTCGTCAATCAGTCCCGAAGGAATTGATAAATGAGTAATACGTACGTCAACCAAGCCCCGCGCGTTACGATTTCCCCCGTACCGAAGCTACTGGCCCGTGTTTTGCCGGGTGAAATCCTGCAAAAAATGGGCAGCGTCTACAACATCGGTGAGAACAAATCTGACACGGCTCGTTACAAACGCTACAACCCGCTTTCTGCGCTCACCGCAGCAGCAACCGAAGGCGTAACACCCGCCTCGCAAACCGTCACCACCACCGACGTGGATATGGTGCTCCAGCAATGGATCGGCATTGTTCGCTATACCGACAAGCTCAAGAAAATGGGCGAGTCCGAAGCCATTGAACAGTACGGCAAATTGCTGGCCGATCAGCAGATGGAATCGCGTGAATTGCAGGCGTTCTACGCACTGCGCGCAGGCACTAACGTTGCGTTTGCAACGGGTGTTGCTCGCGCATCGACCAACGCGGTTATTACCATCGGTAAGCAACGCGCCATGGTTCGCACGCTGAACGCAGGTCGCGCTCGCAAAATCACTGAAGTGTTGGCCAGCACGCCCAACTACGACACCCGCAACGTCGAAGCGGCATTCGTCGCAGTCTGTAGCACCGATATGGATGGTGACATTCGTTCGTTGGCCGGATTTGTTCCGGTGGCTGACTACGGTAATCGCAAAACCATTTGCGACGCTGAACTCGGCTCGGTCGATGACGTGCGCTACATCACGCACAGCATGTACACGCCTTTCCTGAACGCAGGCGCAGCCAACAACCCAGCGCTTTTGTGTGGCGGCGGCACGACCGGCGCGGTGGACGTTTATCCCGTCCTTATGTTCGGCGAAGAGGCGTTTGGCCACACTGCATTGCGCGGCCAATTCGGCTTGGAAATGAAACACAACCAACCACAGGGATCAGACGCCGATCCTGCGGGTCAACGTGGCTCATTGGCCGCAATGTCGTGGTATCGCTGCGGCATTCTCAACCAAAACTGGCTTGTTCGCGGCGAATTCGCTGCGTCGGCTTAATCGAAAGGAACCCTGAATCATGGGAAAACTTAATAGTTTCAACGTAGGCCCGCACCGCGAGGTCATCGGCAATATGTGCTTCAACTCCGGCTTGTGTGTCGCAGGCACGACCGGAATCACGACTACTGTAGCAATCCAGTATTCGGTCAACGGCACCTTTGCAGTAGCTAGAGCGGCTTTGACAAACAACATCATCACCAATATTGCCGGTCCGCTTAACGGTGTATCGGTGACGAGTTACACCGCACCCGCTGGCGTGACGTTCTATCTGGTGTTTTGCTTGGACGCTGCTGGTCTTGTGAGCGTCGTTCAAGGCAGCTTTGCAGGGCAAGCGCTCGGCGGTGGCGCTATCGGTGACGGCGCTGTTCCTGATATCGCGTCTACGTTAACTGCGTTTGCAATGGCTAGGGTTGTGACAACCGGGCCGTTTACCGCAGGTACTACTGCGTTTGGCACCTTAAACACAGCAACGTTTTTCAATCTGAGCTGCTTGCCACCCAATAACCCGTAAGCGTTTGTCGCTTCAGCCCCGCTTCGGCGGGGTTTTTCATTTCAGGAATCTCAATCATGCCTAGACCACTCAAATCGCAAGACGCACCCGCCATTGTGGGGCTTGAACAGTTGCCACCGCGCGAACAGCGCACCTATCAAAGGGTCATTTTTTCTAAAAGTGACAAGAACGCAGACGCGACCGTACCGGCTGTTTTGAACGGTCAGTTTTTCCGCTACCCGCGTGGCGTTGAGTGCCTAGTCCCTAACGAGGTGATTGACGTGCTCAATAACGCCGTGATACGCAACATTGACACCACCGATGGCACAGCAACCATCGAAACCGAAGAGCAGGCTTACACGTTCCAGATCAAAGGCGTTGCTTCGCCGTCTGAGGTTGCCGAGCACTTTGCCCAATGACATCGACCATCAATCGCGCGATACCAGTACAGCTTTCCCTGCCGGTCAGCGCAGAAATGCGCGCGCAGTTTGGCGCTGCGGCTGATGATATTGAGCTGCTTCAGTCGGGCAAACAGGCAACGCTGGTCAGTGCAAGCAATATCAAAACCATCAACGGATTATCCATCGTTGGCGCGGGTGATTTGGTTGTTTCTGGCGGCGGTGGGGGCGGAACAGTCACGTCTATTTCAGTCACCGCAGCAAACGGCGTATCAGGAACGGTCGCAACCGCTTCAACTACGCCCGCTATCACGTTGGCGCTGGGTGCAATCACGCCTACGTCAGTGGTTGCCAGCGGTACGGTGACGGGATCAAACCTGAGCAACACTAACACCGGCGACAACGCGATCAACTCGCAGTACAGCGGACTCGTATCAAACGCCACACACACCGGAGACGCAACCGGCGCAACCGCGCTCACGCTTGCAACCGTCAATGCCAACGTCGGCACCTTTGGCTCCGGGACGCTCATTCCTGTGGTCACGACCAACGCAAAAGGGTTGATTACTGCGATTTCGACAGTAGCTGTAACGTCTGGCGGCTCGGGCGATATGGTGCTCGCGTCAGCGCAGACCAACACCGGTGCGAAAACGTACAACGCTGCCACGCTACTTTTGCGCAACGTCGCAAACACGATCTCGTCGCTGTTTACAAACGCCGCAACCGTTGCGCGGACGTGGACGCTACCCGATAAAGACGGCACGGTCGCGATGACCAGCGACATCGTTGTCACTGGTTTGACCGGCCCGATCACCTCAACCGGCAACGCCACAGCCGTCGCAGCGCAGACCGGCACCGGCACCACGTTTGTCATGCAGGCAAGCCCGACGCTCACGACGCCAAACCTCGGCACGCCGTCAGCGGGTGTGCTCACCAACGCGACGGGCACGGCGGCAGGGTTGACCGCTGGCACCGTCACGACAAACGCCAATTTAACCGGCGAAGTCACCTCGACGGGTAACGCGGCAACGCTAACTAACAGCGCGGTTATCGGCAAAGTCATAACCGGCTATGTCTCTGGCGCGGGTGTAGTCGCTGCGACCGATTCGATTCTCGCTGTGTTGCAAAAGCTCAACGGCAACGACGCGAGCAGGGCCCCTCAAGGGCTCATCACCGCGTCCGGTTTAACGCAATCCACAGCGCGCCTGCTAGGCCGCAGCACCGCAGCAACTGGCGCAATCGAGGAAATCATCCTCGGGACGAATTTGAGCTTTACCGGCACCACGCTAAACGCGGCTGGCGGAGGCGGCTCAGGCTTGCCGACTGACGGCAGCGGCACCATGACCGGCGCGATTGCGACGACCGTCGGCACGCTTACGAGTTCGGTCGCAAACGGCGCGGCGGCGAAGGGTTTTACGCTTAACACGCCGTCGTACACGACAGCCGGAGCAAAGCTGCTAGCGGTGCAAAACAATGCCGTTGAAAAAGCCTCTATTGACAAAGACGGGTATTTTGAGTCAACCAAAAACGGAACGCTAGCTTACGGGATAAACGTAGGCGCAGTGAAAATTGGCATTGGGCGAAACAGCGGAACCGGAGGCTTAAATTTACACGGCACCACCGACTCAGCGGACGGCGCGGCCAGTGCTAATCTAACCGATACGGCCTTGATGCTGCAATCCGGCGTAATCATAAAGTGGGCGTCGTCTGCAAACGTAAACGTCGCAGCTGACATTGGGATGGTTAGAAATGCCGCAGGCGTTACTGAAGTCAACAACGGTACAGCGGGCGTTTTCCGCGACCTTAGACTCCGCAACCTAATCGTATCCGCTGGCGTAATCGCAACAGACGCAGCCGCGCCAACACTCGCGAGCGCAGCGACCATCGCGCCCGTAACCAGCATTGCGTTTGTCTCAGGCGTCGTGGCAATTAACACGATCACCGCACCTTCGCCAATCTCCGCAGGCGGCGGACAAATCACGCTCATCCCAACGGGATTATTTTCGACAACCACTGCTGGAAATATCGCGCTCGCGACCACCGCAGTTGTCAGCCGCGCGCTGATTTTGAGCTACGACGTGACCA
>ENA-OFCX01000948-OFCX01000948.1-metagenomes-genome-assembly--contig:-NODE-948-length-12925-cov-4.591686_pt1 | contig 12925 bp, 12 predicted proteins | sample MGYA00153384_OFCX01 | MGnify analysis MGYA00153384
AGCGTGAAGTAACGCCCGCTCGGGTCGGTGTGGGCGTTGTATTCCTCGAAGCAATGGCGGATGTAGTCGGTCTCACCTTCCACCGTGACCCACACGCCCATCCGGATGTCGTACGGAATCTTGCGGCCGTCGGCCTCCAGCGACGAGATCACCTCGACCATGCCCTTGCGCTCGAGCACGCCGCCTTCGCCGATCGGGCGTGTCACGAACGGGATGTCTTCGACGCTGGCAGGCGGGTACAGCAGGCCGTTGCTTGGCACCGTCAGGCCGGTGGCGTTGGCCACTGCCGTGCATTCGATCGACGGCTTCGAGCCGTCGAGAAAGCTGTTGAACATCTTCGGGTTGAGCCCGCCGCGCGTGGCCTGCTCGGGTGTCAGGCCGTAGTTTCCCCACACCGTGTCAGGCGTCGATTCGCTGAAGTGAGGCAACCACTTGTGGCCACGCCCGGCCGCCACGACCGGGAATCCGCAGGTGCGCGCCCAGTCGACCAGATCGCAGATCAGCGCCGGCTGGTCGCCGAACGCCAGCGAATAGATCACGCCCGCTTCCGACGCCCGGCGGGCGAGCAGCGGGCCGCAGAAGGCGTCGGCCTCGACCGTCACGTTGACGACATGCTTGCCGTGCGCGAACGCCTCGAGGCAATGGTCGACCGCCGCCACCGGGTGGCCGGTGCATTCGACGATCACGTCGATCGCCGGGTGCCGCACCAGCGTCTCCCAGTCGGCACCGATGTGGGTCGTGCCGGTCTGAATGGCCCGATCGAGCGACGTGGCTTGGCAACGCTCGGCGTCCCAGCCGACACGCGCCAGATTGGTGCGCGCCGCGCCCGGATTCAGGTCGGCAATGCCAACCAGATGCACCCCGGGAGTGCGCGGAATCTGGGCCAGGTACATCGACCCGAACTTGCCGGCACCGATCAGGCCGATGCGCACCGGCCGACCGTCGGCGGCGCGTTTCTGCAATTGAGCGTAAAGGCTCATGCCGTCACCGCCAGTTCATCGGTCGAACATTCGAGCGCGCTGGCGGGCAGACCGTCTTTCCACGGCAGGTCGACCGGGTACGGCTTCAGCAGGCAATCGTCGGGCAGGCACTCGATCGGCGTGAAGTCGCGGTGCGCGATGTATTCGGGGCGCTTGAAGCGGCGGATGTGGTTGCCCACCGCACACAGGCTGAGGTAGACGCTGACCCGATTGAACGGCGACAGGTTGCTGCTCGACGCATGCACCAGGCACGAATGGAACAGGATCATCGAGCCGGCCGGTCCCTTGGGCGAGACGATGCCACCACCGACATGACGCCCTTCGGCATCGAAGCTGCCGCGCCCGCCGGCCCGGTCGACCAACTGGCGGATCAGGTCGTGGTCGACGGTCCACAGCGGATAGCTGGTGGTGGTCAGATCGTGCCGGGCGTCGATCACGCCCTTCTTGTGGCTGCCCGGAATGAACATCAGCGGGCCGTTGTATTCGGTCACGTCGTCCAGGAAGATCGCCACGTTCATGGCGCGCTCGGTGGGCATCAGGTCGTCGTTCAGCCAGGTGCCGTAATCCTGGTGCCACTGCCAGACATCGCCCTCGAAGGCCATCTTGCCGTTGATCTTGAACTGGTGCATGTAGAGCTGCTCGCCGAACAGCGCCTCGACCGGCTCGATCATGCGCGGGTGCCGGGCCAGCCGCGCGAATGGCTCGCTGTACAGGTGGGCGGCGAAATTGGTGCGTACCGCGTCCTTGCCCTTCTCGCGAACGTTGTAGGCCTCGCGGCGGCTGTACAACTCGGGCACCGCATCCACCAAATTGCGGCTTTCATCGGGCGTGAACAGTCCCGGAAAGAACAGGTAGCCCTCGCGGTCGAACTGCTCGATTTGCTGCGCTGTGAGTTTCATCGTTGGGCTCCTTCGGTTTTCAGTACGTGGTTCAGCCTGGTTGCCAGGCTCTGGCCGGCCTGCAGGCTGTGCCGGTCGATCAATTGCACGGCGCGATCGGCCTGTCCGGCGCCGATGGCTCGTGCGATGTCCTCGTGTTCGTCCCACACCGACTCGCGCCGGCCCGCGGACTGCAACACCGCGCCCATCACCCGGCGCAAGTGGGCCCAATGCAACTGCGCACTCGGCCCGATGAGCGGATTGCCGCTGGCCGCGTAGATCGCGACGTGAAAAACCATGTCGGCCTCGACCATGGCCTGGATGTCGTCACTGCGGGCGGCCCGCCGGCCCTGCTCGATCAGCGCCGGATCGATCTGGGCCTGCCGTTCCGCGGCCAGCCGCGCCGCCAGTGCATCGAGCGCGCCGCGCACCTGGTACACGTCGGCGATCCGGCCCACGCTCAACGGCGCTACCAGCAAGCCGCGGCCGGGTGCGTCGAGCACGAAGCCGTCTTTTTTCAGCAGCCGCAGCGCTTGCATGACGGGTTGCCGTGACACCGCCAGCTGGGCTGCCAGGTCTTCCTGGGTGATGCGTGCGCCCGGGGCGAGCGCGCCGGTGCTGATGGCGTCCAGCAGTGCGCGGTACACCTGATCGACCAGATCGGGCGCAGCGCTGAGCTTGAGCAATAGAGCGGTCATTCGGCGTATTCTGTACTCTGTATACAGAATAAGACCGACCGCTGCGATGTTCTGTAGCGTGAACCCGCGCCAGCCTGCGAACGTTGAATCAGCGCCGACCGTCGGTCACGCGGATTCACGAACGGCGGTGCCTTCTACCGTGCCTGCTACAGCGATTGCTGGCCGGCACGCTGGCTGGGCAAGCCGCCAAGTTCAGGAGGGACACAACCCCAGCACGCGTTCCTGAGCATTGCAGGCCGCGACTTTCGGCTTTTGCTTCGCGGCCGCCAGACAACCGCGCAGTTCGCGCGTGGTGGGCGGGTAATAGAGCCAGCCGCGGCCCAATTCGGGCAGCGCCAACTCGACCTCGCGCCATTTCGGGTGCGCCTCAGACTGCAGTGTCGGGAACGCCTGGCACAGCGCACGGGCGAAGCGGCCCATCACGGCGGCCGTGTCCCCCCTCGTGTAGTCGTATGTCACCAGAAACGCCTTGACCGCCAGACCGGGCAAGTCCTCGGTCAGCAGGTTCGGGTAGCTCGTGGCACGCACCGTCGCCGGAAAGTAGGTCGCCAGCGCAGCCTTGCTGGCGGGGTGGTCGGGGTCGAGCTTGAGCAGCTTGACCAGCTCGCGCGCCTCCGGCTTCATGTCGGCCAGCAGCTTGGCGGGCTGCCCGGCAACCACCACCACCACGTCGAGCGTCTTGTCGCTGATGAGCTTGACCAGCGCGTCTTCATTGGGCAGGTAGCTGGCATTCTCTTCGGGGATCGCGGCTTTGAACATCTGCCGATACAGCGTGGTGGCCGACAACGCGGTGCCGCTGCGCAGCGGCCCGACATTGATCTTGACGTTGCGAATCTCGTGGACGTAGTTGATGTCGGCGTCGGAGCGGGCAAGAAAATAGATTTCCTCGTTGTACAGCGGCATCACGACGCGCAGCGGCCGGATCATCTCCTTGGCCTTGGCATTGCCGGCCGCCGCCTGGTCGAGGAAGGCCTGGTAGACGTCGGACTGCACGAACGCGAACTTGACGCCAGGCTCCTCGCGCAGGCGCTGCACGTTTTCGGCCGATCCGGCCGAGGGCAGCACTTCCAGATTGACGCCGGCGTTCGGCGCGACGTACTTCGCGAGGTCGCGCCCGACCTGGATGTAGGTGCCGCGCTCAGATGCCGTGACGACCTTGTAGTTCACCTCCGCCGTAGCGGCAAAAACCTGCAACGCAAGCATCAAGGCGAAACAGGTGGCAACGAATGGGCGGCTCATGGTCAGGGTCTCCGTGGGTCACTGTAGGCGGGTGGTCAGGGGGCTTCGAGAGTGCACAGCCCGAGCGCTGCAATCGCACGGGTGCACGGCGCGTTCACGGCTTGCGCGGCCCGGGCCGGCTGCGCCGCGCTGCGGGCCGGCGGGACCACCGTGCGCGCCATGGCCACCGGCGGCGGCGCTGGCGAAACCCTCGCGCGGCCGGTGCCTGCCCGGCTGGCGCGCGGCGCCGGTTCGGCCTTGGCCACCACGGCGCGGTCGGCATCTGGCACATCGGGTGTGACAACGGGCGGCGCCGCAGGTGGTGCGGCCGCCACGGGTTCACCGGGGCTGATCTCGGCCATCGCCGCGCCCGCACCCGCGGGCATGGCCTCCGGACCCGTGACCGGCGCTGACGCAGACGCAGACGCAGACGCAAACTCAGACGCAGACGCAGACGCAGATGCCGCGTCAGGCCGTGCGTCCTGCAGTGCCACACCTGCCGCCGGGGGCGCGCTGGCCATCTGCTCGGCGGCCCGTGCGACGGCCGTGCGGGCGTCGGCGGCGCTGCGGGCCGACGACTCCGCCGCCGCCGACGATGCCGGCGCTGCGCTGATGGCCGGTGCACCGGCCGGGCCGGGCGCGAAAGACCGGAACATCCAGACCAACGCCACCGTCAGCACGGCGGCCGGTAGGCCATAAATCAGCCACGGAGAGCGGCGCGCAGCAGGCGTCACCACGTCGGTCAGACGCGGCATGCGATCGGCCTCGGGACGGGGTCGCTCTGGCACCGCCAGCGCGTCGGGCTGCGTTGCCACCTGGCCTGTCCGCAGCTCGGAGCGCGACGGCCCGCCGGGTTGGGGCGCCCGAAAACCGGCCGCGTCCGCGGGCGCCAGCAGGCGGTCGATCAGCGCGCGCCGCTGCACCTGGTTCCGGTCTTCGGTGGTCTTGCCAGGTCGCTCGGACTCGTTCCGGTCGGCATCGACCGCGGCGTCACCCGGTGGCGCGATCGCCCAGCGGGCGTAGGAATCGGTGCGGCGCAGGCCGCTGGCATCTGCCGACGCCTGACGCATGGCACCCAGCATGGCACTGCCGCAAGCCGCGCATTCGGGCGCGGCCAGATCGTTCATCTCGCCGCAGCGCGGGCACGCGACCATCGGCAACGGACTTCCGCAGGCATTGCAGAATTTGGAATTCGCCGGATTGATGTGTTCGCAAAGCGGACAAGGATTCAGAGCCATGGGCGTCGCGGTGCTTGGTCGCGGGGGTCGGCATTGACCCTGCAGGAACGAAAGGGAAACAGATCAAAGTTAGCTTAGCGCCCCGGGCAGGCCGGATTCGCCTGGCGACCCCGACGGTGCGCGGCCCTTTTGATTTCAATCAACGACAGTTCAGGCCCGCGGCGCCGCCGCTGCCAAAGACGACCGGTGGCCGGTCACGCCGGCGCCGTCAGCAGCCGTTGCGCCTTGATGCCGTCGAGCGCCTTGCCCTTGCGGGCGCGCTTGCCGACGTGCGCTGCCAGAGCCGCGCCGCGCAGCGCTTCTTCCTTCGGCTTGCCGCCGCGACCGGTGCCCGACACCTGCAGGACGCCGGAAAACGCGATCACGCCGAGCAGGGTGTCGGCCGCGTCGAGGTCCATCAGCGTGAGGCCACGCCCGCCGCCGGGCTGCAGCTTCAGTTCGTCGAGGCCGAACACCAGCAGCCGATTCGACGAGGACAGGCAGGCCACCTGCGTGGCCTTGTCGGCCAGAGCCGGCGCCAGCAGCAACTCGCCGGCCTCGAGCGTCAGGAATGACTTGCCTCCACGCTGGCGCGACATCAGGTCACCGACGCGCGCCAGCAGCCCGTAGCCGCCGCTCCCGGCGAGCAGCAACACGTGCTGCGCGTGGCCGGCGAAACAGTGCGCCGGCCGGGTGCCGCTTTCGAGGTCGATCAGCGACGTGATCGGCTGACCGTCGCCACGGCCACCGGGCAGCAGCGCGACCGGCACCGAATAGACGCGGCCGGTGCTGCCGAACACGAGCAAGGTGTCGACGCTGCGGCACGGGAACGTGGACTGCAGCGCGTCTCCCGCCTTGAAGCCCAGCGTGGCCGGTTCGAGCTCGTGCCCCTTGAGCGCTCGCACCCAGCCTTTCTGGCTGACCACCACGGTGACCGGCTCGTCGATCACCTTCACCTCGGCCACCGACCGCTTCTCTTCCTGGATCAGCGTGCGGCGCTCGTCGCCATGCTGCCTGGCGTCGAGCTCGATTTCGCGGATCACGGTGCGTTTCAGCGTGCCCGGGTTGGCCAGGATGTCTTCGAGCCGTCCCTGCTCGATGCGCAGCTCCTTCAATTCCTGCTCGATCTTGATGGCTTCCAGCCGCGCGAGCTGACGCAGCCGGATCTCCAGGATGTCCTCGGCCTGCCGGTCGCTCAGGCCGAAGCGTTCGATCAACGCCGATTTCGGCTCGTCGGCCTGCCGGATGATGCGGATTACCTCGTCGATGTTGAGCAGCACCAGCTGCCGGCCCTCCAGGATGTGGATGCGGGCAAGCACGCGCCCCAACCGGAACTGCGTGCGCAGCTGCACCGTGGCGAGCCGAAAGCCGGTCCATTCGACCAGGATTTGCCGCAGGCTCTTTTGCGTCGGCCGGCCGTCGGCGCCGACCATCGTCAGGTTGATCGGCGTCGAGCTTTCCAGGCTGGTCTGCGCCAGCAGCGTGGTGATCAGTTCGGCCTGCGACACGGTGCGCGTCTTGGGTTCGAACACCAGCCGCACCGGCGCATCGCGGCTCGATTCGTCGCGCACCGCGTCGAGCACGGCCAGCACCGCCAAGCGCAACTGCTGCTGATCGGCACTCAGTGCCTTCTTGCCGGTCTTGACCTTCGGGTTGGTCAGCTCCTCGATTTCCTCCAGCACCTTTTGCGCGCTGGCGCCGGGCGGCAGTTCGGTGACGATCAGCTGCCACTGACCGCGCGCCAGTTCCTCGATCTTCCAGCGCGCGCGCACCTTCAGGCTGCCGCGCCCCGTGGCGTAGGCAGCACGGAGGTCAGCCGGCGGGCTGATGATCTGGCCGCCGCCGGGGAAATCGGGGCCGGGAAGCAGCGCCGCGAGTTCGTCGTCGGAGAGCTTGTCGTTGCGGATCAGCGCGACCGCGGCCAGGGCGACCTCGCGCAGGTTGTGGCTGGGGATCTCGGTCGCCAGGCCGACGGCGATGCCGCTGGCGCCATTCAGCAGCACGAACGGCAGCCGGCCGGGCAATTGGCGCGGCTCGGTGGTCGAGCCGTCGTAGTTCGGCACGAAGCTCGCCGTGCCTTCGTCGATCTCGTCGAGCAGCAACCGTGCGATTGGCGCGAGGCGCGCCTCGGTGTAGCGCATCGCCGCGGCGCCGTCGCCGTCACGCGAGCCGAAGTTGCCCTGGCCGTCGATCAGCGGGTAGCGCTGGCTGAAATCTTGCGCCATGCGCACCAGCGCGTCGTACGCTGCCTGGTCGCTGTGCGGATGAAAGCGGCCGAGCACATCGCCCACCACGCGCGCGCTCTTGACCGGCTTCGGACCGCTGGCGGTGGTGAACGCCAGCCCCATGCGCTCCATCGCGTAGAGGATGCGTCGCTGCACCGGCTTCTGGCCGTCGCACACGTCGGGCAACGCACGGCCCTTGACGACGCTGAGCGCGTATTCGAGGTAAGCCCGCTCGGCGTAATGCGCCAGCGTGATGGCCTCGGCATCGGCGGGTGGCGGGGGGTTGTCGAAGAGGTCGGGGGTCATGGGCTGTCGGTGCGCCGTCTTCAGCGGAAAGGGTTCATTACAGTGAGTCCGTCGAGCCGTTGCCCGTGCTGGAAATCTTCGGAATACAAGGTGTCGCAGCCCGCTTCCAGCGCGCTGGCCGCGATGTTCGCGTCGCAGATCGGGAGGCTGTAACGCTGGGCCAGCAGCACGGCCTTGTCATGGGTGGCCACGGTCAACGGTTGGACTCGGCAAACGTGACGCAGCACCATCAAGGACTGCTCGACGATGGCCCACGGCACTGCGTGCTTGCGCCGCGCGACCGCGACAAACTCGTTGAGCACTTGCACGCTGATCGTGCCACCGTCGGCCATGAGCTGTTCGGCGCGGCTGGCCTTTGCTGCGTCGCTCGACAGGAAATACAGCGGTAAGTTGGTGTCGAAAAAAGCGCCAGGCATCAACGGCGTTCGTTGGCTTCGAGCCGGTCGAATTTGAAGTCAGCCGGCAGCGTGCCGCGGAATTTGCGCAGGCGTGCCAACACTTCAAGATTACTGGGTGACTTGCTGACCACCAGATGGCTGTCGCCCGCCACCCCGATCTGAATGTCGTCGCCTTCCGAGAGATCGAGAATTTCGACGACCGCCGCAGGCAACCGGATGGCCAGGCTGTTGCCCCATTTGCAGACTTGGATGGTGGATTCCTTTGAGTTGAATACACAGGATTTCAATGTATTTCACGGGCCGTCTTGTCGAAGGCGTTGAGCACCATCGGCCTGTCGCCTGCGAACCATCGCAGCGTAGCGGGGAATCAGTCCGGTGGGGCCCTCTGCTCCGCTCATGCCCAGGGCTTGTACCCCGGGCGTTTGCCAGGCTCAAACCGTCCACCGGACTGTTTGAGTCCGGGCTCGGTCCCCCGGCCGGGCTGCGCCCGACCTCCTTCTTGATTTCGCTGCGCAGAGCGCCCCGCAGCAGGTCAAACGCTCCGTGGGCGGGGGACGGGCGACCAGCCCTTACACATCCACCTCGACCTCGTCGCCATGCAGTTCCATCAGGTCGCGGCGTGCCTGCGCCTCGCCCTTGCCCATCAGCTTGGTGAGCGACAGCCCCGTGTCGGCGAAGTCGAGTGCACCGTAGGCCACGGACAGCAGGCGCCGCGTGTCGGGATTGAGCGTGGTGTCCCACAACTGCACGGCGTTCATCTCGCCCAGCCCCTTGAAGCGACTGATGCTCCACGAGCCTTCGCGCGCGCCTTCCTTGCGCAGCTTGTCGAGCGTGGCGGTCAGTTCGCCCTCGTCGAGCGCGTAAATCTTGGCCGCTGGCTTCTTGCCGCGCGCCGGTGCGTCGACCCGGAACAGCGGCGGCTTGGCGATGTAGATGTTGCCGCGCTCCACCAGCCGCGGAAAGTGCCGAAAGAACAGCGTTAGCAGCAGCACCTGGATGTGCGAGCCGTCGACATCGGCATCGCTCAGGATGCAGATCTTTCCGTAGCGCAGCCCCGACAGGTCGGCCTGACCGTCGCGCCCATGCGGATCGACGCCAATCGCCACCGCAATGTCGTGGATCTCGTTGTTGGCGAACAGCCGGTCGCGCTCCACCTCCCACGCATTGAGCACCTTGCCGCGCAGCGGCAGGATCGCCTGCGTCTCCTTGTTGCGACCCATCTTGGCGCTGCCGCCGGCCGAATCGCCCTCGACCAGAAAGATCTCGTTGAGCGCGAGATCCCGGCTCTCGCAATCGGTCAGCTTACCCGGCAGCACCGCCACGCCCGAGCCCCTGCGCTTCTCCACTTTCTGCGATGCGCGCTGGCGCACCTGAGCCTGCCGGATCACCAGTTCGGCCAGCTTCTTGCCGTGGTCGACATGCTGGCTCAGCCACAGCTCGAGCGTCGGCTTGACGAAGGTCGACACCAGCCGCAATGCGTCGCGGCTGTTCAGACGTTCCTTGATCTGGCCCTGGAACTGCGGGTCGAGCACCTTGGCCGACAGCACGAAGCTGGCGCGCGAGTAGACGTCCTCGGGCATCAGCTTGACGCCCTTGGGCAACAGGCTGTGCAGGTCGATGAATCCCTTCACCGCGCCGAACAGGCCGTCCTTCAACCCCGCCTCGTGCGTGCCGCCGGCCACGGTCGGAATCAGATTCACATAGCTCTCGCGCATCGGTGCGCCGTCGTCGGTGAAGGCCAGCGCCCAGGCGGCGCCCTCGCCGTCGGCAAAGTTATCGCGCGGGCTGGTCTCGTCGCTGCCGCTGGCGTAGTGCGCGCCTTCGAACAGCGGTATCACTGGATCGGCCGGCAGGCTTTGCATCAGGTAATCGCGCAGGCCGCCCTGGTACAGCCAGGTTTGTGGCTCGACGCTTTTGTCCGACGCCTTCTCGACCGCCAGCGTGACCGTCACGCCGGGCATCAGCACCGCCTTGCTGCGCAGCAGGTGGATCAGCGCGGTCCGCGGCAGCTCGGCGCTTTCAAAGTATTTCGGGTCGGGCCACGCGCGCACCGTGGTGCCTTTCTTGCGGTCGCCCGACGCCGCCTTGCGCAGCGTCAGCGGCTCGATCACATCGCCCGCACCAAATACGATACGCGCCACCTGCCCCTCGCGCCACACCATGACCTCGAGCCGCTTCGACAGCGCGTTCGTCACGCTGACACCCACGCCGTGCAGGCCGCCCGAAAAACTGTAAGCGCCGCCCGCGCCCTTGTCGAACTTGCCGCCCGCGTGCAGCCGCGTGAACACGATCTCGACCGCGCTGACGCCTTCGTCCGGGTGCAGACCGAACGGAATGCCGCGGCCGTCGTCCTCGACGCTCACCGAACCATCGGCATGCAGCGTCACGTCGAGCCGCTTGCCATGACCCGCCAAAGCTTCGTCCGCCGCGTTGTCGATCACTTCCTGAACGATGTGCAGCGGGTTGTCGGTGCGCGTGTACATGCCCGGCCGCTGCTTGACGGGCTCCAGGCCCTTCAGGACCCGGATGGAGGATTCGGCGTAGGTGGATGGCTTGGTGGGCATGAGATATTGTAAAAAGCATGGGGCGCTCAGAGCGGCGACCGACTGCAGGAACTCGGAGGTAGATCGCGGCAATTGGGCTTATCGGACGCGGGTGCCTTCAGACCATGCGCCTCTCGCTGCTCGTTTGCCGCTCATCGATTGCGCGCCCAAGACAAAACCGGAGTCAAGACCAGACTCGACCAGATTCAAGCCAACAGGCAACATCTCCGTATGCAAACCGTGAACATCTACGACGCCAAGACCCGCTTCTCGCAACTGATGGACAAGGTCGCCGCCGGCGAATATGTGGTCATCAGCCGCCACGACAAGCTTCTGGTGCGCCTGAACCAACTTGCCGAATCGACGCGCCGTGTGCGCTTCGGCGTCCTGCGAGGCAAGGTCAAGGTGGCGGACGACTTCGATGCGCGCTTGCCAGACCACGTGTTGGCCGAGTTTGAGGGCGGTTGATTGCGGCTGCTGCTCGACACGCACGTCTGTCTGTGGGTGGTGATGGGTAGCCGGCGCCTCACGGCTGCAGCCCGCAGCGTCGTCGAGAGCGCCGAACAGACCTTCGTGTCAGCCGCATCGATCTGAGAGATCGGTATCAAGGCCCGGCTCGGGAAGATCGAAGCCGACACGGATGGGCTGGTGGCGGCGATCGGGCAAAGCGGGTTTATGGAACTACCGGTTCGCACCTTGGATGTCGCGGCAGCGGCGCGCCTGCCACTGCATTACAGCGGCCGGTTCGACCGCCTGCTGGTGGGGCAGGCCATCACCGAGCCGTTGCGGCTGTTGACTGACGACGCGGCGCTGGCGCATTACAGCGATCTGGTGCTGATGGTGTAGCAACGAGGCAGCACAGACACGCCCGACGTGGCCAGACAGGCTCTCGGCACATGCCGATACGCCATGGAGACAGCGCTTTTCGAGCCGGGCACGGCGTCATGGCTTTGGCTGACAAGTTCGTGAGTGCCGGCACGGATCGCCCCTCCAGCTAGCAAAACCCACGCCGCCTGCGCAACTGGCAGGATGGTTTGCACCGATCAGTAAGGGACCGAACCACTTTCGGTCCCATCCTGATTATCCCTCGCACCTCGAAGCATGCGCATACATGCTTCGCCTTGGCATAACGGCTGACAAGCGGCTCGTTCCTGCGATTTATCCTGAGTACGCTAGCCGGCCGATGGCATCGTAATCACACGCCCGCACCAGTCGTACGAGTGCGCATGGCAGGAACTGCCGAAGTCGGGCAAGAGCAAGGACTACTTGCGGCTGTGAGTGGAAATCAGCCACGGCGACGCCCCGCTGTGGATACGGGTGTGCATTTGCAGTCTGTAAATGGTCATACCGCGGCCTGATTGCACGTTGTTAACGCAAGCCTAGGGAATCTCTGCAAAAACCCCGGGCAACCATGGTTGCAGCTGTGCGTGTGACTTGAGACGATGCCGCGCATGAAGCAAGCGAGCCTGGGATTGGGGATCTCGATCAAGCGAACGCGCAAGGCCGTGTTCTTGGCAGAGATGGAGCGGGTCGTGCCGTGGAGCGCGCTGGTGGAACTGGTGGCACCGTTCGCGCCTGAAGGCCGACGCGGACGCCCGCCGTTCTCGGTAGAGACGATGCTGCGTATCCACTTCATGCAGCAGTGGTTCACGCTGAGCGACCCGGCGATGGAAGAGTCGCTTCATGACATGCCGCTGTTGCGGGACTTCGCCGGCTTGGGTGGCTGGAGCGAGCGACTGCCCGACGAGACGACCATCCTGCGCTTTCGCCACTTGCTGGAAAAGCACAAGCTGGCGGCTCTGATTCTCAAGGCCGTCAACGACCTACTGCACAGCAAGGGCCTGCTGCTGAAGGCTGGCACGGTGGTGGACGCCACGTTGATCGCTGCGCCCAGTTCGACCAAAAACAAGTCCGGTGAACGCGACCCGGAGATGCACCAGTCGAAGAAGGGCAACCAGTGGTACTTCGGCATGAAGGCCCACATCGGTGTGGACGCCGAATCCGGCCTTGTGCATACCGTGCGAGGCCAATGCGCTGCTGCACGGCGAGGAGAGCGAGGCCTTCGCTGATGCCGGATACCAGGGCGTGGAAAAGCGCGACGACGCCAATCCAGATGTCCGCTGGAACGTGGCCATGCGCCCGGGCAAGCGAAAGGCACTCGACAAGACCAAGACGGTCGCGCGGTTGAAGGACAAGCTCGAGAAGCTGAAAGCCAGCATCCGGGCGAAGGTCGAACACCCGTTCCGAGTCATCAAGCGTCAGTTCGGGCACGTGAAGGTGCGCTACCGCGGATTAAAGAAGAACACCGCGCAACTGACGACGCTGTTCGCACTTTCGAACCTGTGGATGGCCCGCGGAAGACTGCAAGCACTGGATGGGCTGATCCGCCCGCAAATCGCTAAAGCGGCCTGAAACGGGCCTGAACACGGCCTCAAACGCGTTAAAACGACTCCAGAAACGCG
>ENA-OFCX01000951-OFCX01000951.1-metagenomes-genome-assembly--contig:-NODE-951-length-12902-cov-2.442438_pt1 | contig 12902 bp, 10 predicted proteins | sample MGYA00153384_OFCX01 | MGnify analysis MGYA00153384
CGCATATCGCACAGGCGCTGGCAAGCTTCACCGGTGTGGGTCGACGCTTCCAGCGCTATGGCGAAATTGCCATTGGCGCTGGCGGCACGTTTACGCTGATCGACGATTACGGGCATCACCCCGTCGAGATGGCCGCCGTGCTGGCTGCCGCGCGTGGCGCGTTTCCGGGCAAGCGCATCGTGCTCGCATTTCAGCCGCATCGCTTCACGCGCACACGCGATTTGTTCGAGGATTTCGTGAAAGTCATGTCGACAGCCGACGAATTAATTCTCGCCGATGTCTACCCGGCTGGTGAAGCACCCATCGTCGCCGCCGACGGTCGGGCGCTCGCGCGTGCGTTGCGCGTCACCGGAAAAGTCGAGCCGCTTTTTGTTGAAACGGCCGGCGAGATTCCTGATGCCGTGTTGAGCCGGGTGCGGGATGGCGATGTGGTGATCACGATGGGCGCGGGCTCTGTCGGTGGCGTCGCACCCGCACTCGCTGACATCGGGGGCGGGGAATGAACATGAGCGAAATCGCGACATTCTCGTCAAACATTCGTGGGGAGCTGCGGCGCGACGAGCCGATGTCGCGACACGTGTCGTGGCGTGCGGGCGGCTGTGCAAAGCAATTTTTCAAACCCGTTGATCTGGCTGATCTGCAGGCTTTTCTACCGACGTTGCCAAGAGATGAGCAAGTTTTGTTCGTGGGGCTGGGTAGCAATCTGCTGGTGCGCGACGGCGGCTTCGATGGCACCGTGATCTTGACCACACCGATGTTGCACGGGCTGGTGCTCGATGCGACGGACGCGACCATCGTCTGCGCCGGTGCGGGGGTGGCATCGCCGCACGTTGCAAAATTTGCTGCGAAGCAATCATTAGCCGCCGCAGAGTGGCTGGCCGGTGTCCCCGGCACAGTCGGTGGCGCACTGGCGATGAATGCTGGCTGTTATGGCACCGAAACCTGGGATCAGGTGGTGGATTGCACGACGATTGATCGCGACGGCATGTTGCATACGCGCACCTCCGCTGACTACGAGATTGGCTATCGGCATGTTGCAGCGAAAGTCACGAAGGAAGAATGGTTCGTCGCGGCCCGTTTCCGCTTTCAGGCAGGCGATGCGGCAGCGGCAAAGACGCGCATCAAGGAGCTGCTTGCCAAGCGCATGGCCTCGCAGCCGCTGGACAAACCGAATGCGGGTTCGACGTTCCGCAATCCGCCCGGCGACCACGCGGCACGATTGATTGAATCGTGCGGACTCAAAGGTTTCATCATCGGCGGTGCTCAGGTATCGATCAAGCACGCCAACTTCATCATCAATACCGGCACGGCAACGGCTGCCGATATTGAAAACATGATCGCGCACATGCAGGCTTTGGTGAAAGCAAAGACCGGCGTGGAGCTGGTGCGCGAAGTGAGGATTGTGGGGGACGCGGCATGAGGACGACGGCGTCAAACCCGAAAACCGGAAAAATCTCCGTTCGTGCTGAGCTTGTCGAAGCACCTGCGGGCTGGGCCGTGTACATCACCGGCGACGTGAATCGCTTAAGCCACGCAGGTTGGGTAAGGCGTAGCCGTAACCCAACGCTGTATCGGCGGTTGCGACCGTTATTGGGTTACGACGCTGCGCGTCTAGCCCAACCTGCACAACTAGTTAGTGGTACAAAACAAGCATTGGCGGTCATTTCCAGCCACTTATTGCCTAGAAGCCTCGCCAGTATTGGAGTTTCACTTTGAGTGTGGATGTGAAAAAACTTGGCAAGGTCGCTGTCCTCATGGGCGGCCCCAGTGCTGAACGCGAAATCTCGTTGCTCTCGGGTAACGGCGTACTGGCGGCATTGCGCGAGAAAAGCGTGGACGCGCACGCCTTCGATCCGGTTGTTAATTCACTGTTCGACCTGCCGCGCGAGAAATTTGATCGCGTGTTCATTGCGCTGCACGGCCGCTTTGGCGAAGACGGAACCGTGCAGGGCGTACTCGAAACGTTGCGGATTCCCTACACCGGCTCGGGCGTGATGGGCTCCGCACTGGCGATGGACAAATGGCGCACCAAGCTCATATGGCAGGCGGCGGGAATACCGACGCCGAAATACCGCATGCTCACCGAGGACAGCGATTGGCGGGCTGTTGTTGAAGATTTGAAGTTACCGCTGATCGTGAAGCCGGCACGTGAGGGTTCCAGTATCGGCGTTACGAAGGTCACCACGGCAGGCGATTTAGTCGCTGCGTTTCAGCTCGCTTACAAGCTCGATCCGCTGGTGATCGCTGAGGAATTTATCGCGGGCCAGGAACTGACGGCGTCGGTGATCGGCAATGACGCCTTGCCGCTGATTCGCATCGAAGCGCCCGAAGGAGCCTACGACTACAACAATAAATATTTCACCGATGACGTCAAATATCACTGCCCGTCGGGAATTCGCGCTGACATTGAGGACGATATTCGCGCGATGACGCTGAAAGCATTCCGTGTACTCGGCTGCGAAGGCTGGGGCCGCGCAGACATGATGTTTTCACCAGACGGGGGTGTCAGCTTTCTGGAATTAAACACCTCGCCGGGCATGACCAGCCACTCACTGGTGCCGATGGCTGCGCGCGCAGTCGGGTTGAGTTATCCCGATCTCTGCGTGCGTATTTTGCAAACAGCATCGCTCAAGAGCTGATCACATGGCGCGCCGACCAAAACCTCAACCCAGACACGTACCCGAGCCCGGCGCGCACTTCACCCGCAACCGGGTGGCGGTGATCGCGGTCTCGATGCTGGCAATGTTGATCGCGGCGGTGCTGGTCTGGCTGGCGATGGGATCGTTATCCAACGTTACCGATTCGTCGCCGACGTTTCCGATCAAGCAAGTGACATTTGTTGGTGACATGCAGCGCGTGGATTCGGCAGAGCTTGCGCGTGTGGCTGGCGGCATCCGCGGCAGCATGATGCGGACAAATCTGAGTGATGTGAAGGCTGTCTTCAAGCAAGTGCATTGGGTGCGCAACGCCGATGTTCGCCGCCGCTTTCCGGCAACCCTTGAAGTCAGTGTCGAAGAACATCGTCCGTTTGCAAGATGGAAAGACGGCGAATCAGAACGGGGGTTGCTGGTAAACACCTTTGGCGAAGTATTCGAGGCGCCACTGGATGCACCGTTACCGATGTTCAGCGGCCCCGAGGGCACAGCGAGGGAGGTGCTTGCCACTTACGAGAAATTTGTCGCCCAGCTTGCCGTAATCAGCCAGACACCAACCGTCGTCACGCTTTCTGCCCGACGTGCGTGGGAGCTCAAGCTCGATAACGGTGCATCGCTTGAGCTGGGCCGAACAGAAGTCAGCGAACGACTGGATCGATACGTGAAAGCCTATGCCGCCATACCAGCGTTGCAGCTTGCTAATGCGCAAATCGACCTGCGTTACCAATCGGGAATGGCGCTGAAGGTTGTTGATGCCAACGCCACCAAGCCATTGATTGGTACAGCGACAAAACCTGCAAAAAAAGCGACGGTTAAATTATGAAGAATCGAGTCTATGAATAAGCCGCGCGAAACCAAAAACCTGCTGGTCGCGCTCGACATCGGCACGTCCAAGATTGTCGCCATCGTTGCCGAGATCACGCCTGACGGAGCGCTCGAGATTCTCGGTTTGGGGCAGCATCCTTCCAAAGGTTTGAAAAAGGGCGTGGTCGTTAATATCGAAGCCACCGTCACGGGGATACAGCGCGCATTGGAAGAAGCCGAACTGATGGCCGACGTGAAGATTCGCGATGTGCTCACCGGTATCGCGGGCTCGCACATCAAAAGCTTCAACTCGCACGGCATGGTTGCGATCAAGGATAAAGAAGTCTCGCAATTCGATGTTGATCGCGTGATCGAAACCGCGCGCGCGGTGAACATCCCGATGGACCAGCAAATTCTGCATATTCTCACGCAGGAATTCATCATCGATGGCCAAGAGGATGTGCGCGAACCTGTCGGCATGAGCGGCGTGCGGCTGGAAGTGAAAGTGCATATCGTTACCGGTGCGGTATCGGCGGCGCAGAACATCATGAAGTGCGTCAGGCGTTGCGGACTGGAGGTGCACGATCTTGTATTGCAGCCGCTGGCTTCAGCCATCGCCGTTCTGTCGCAGGACGAAAAAGACTTGGGCGTTTGCCTGGTTGATATCGGCGGCGGCACTACCGACATTGCAATTTTCACGGGCGGCGCGATCCGCCATACGGCCGTCATCCCGATTGCGGGCGACCAGATCACCAATGACATTGCCATGGCCCTGCGCACACCGACCAAGGACGCCGAGGACATCAAGATGGCGCACGGTTGCGCGTTGCGACAACTCGCCAGTGTCAACGACGTAATCGAAGTGCCTGGTGTGGGAGACCGCGAACCACGGCAGATGTCACGGCAGACACTGGCCGAAGTGATCGAGCCGCGTGTTGAAGAACTTTATTCGTTAATTCAGCGCGAATTGCGCGCTAGTGGCTTCGAGGAATTGTTGTCATCGGGCATCGTCTTGACTGGCGGAAGTGCGGCGATGCAAGGCATGGTTGAACTCGGTGAAGAAGTTTTCCATATGCCGGTGCGCCTCGGTGTGCCAAGTTATTCCGGGGGGTTGGCCGAAGTCGTCCGGAATCCGCGATTCTCGACCGGTGTGGGGCTGCTGGTCTCGGGACTGGAGCAGCGCAAGCGCGATGAGCATGTGCGGCTGCATACAGGGAATTTCAAAAGCGTATTCGAGAAGATGGCGAGTTGGTTTAAAGGAAATTTCTAAGGTGTCTACCCCCTCTCCCCAACCCCTCCCCCACGAGTGGGGAGGGGCTAAAGCGCCGCAAGTGTAAGCAGTCGCGCGCTTTTCTTCCCTCCCTCCTCGTGGGGGAGGGACCGAGGGAGAGGGGGAAGGTAGGAAAACTTTTTAAGTTGTTTTTTAGTTGTTTCACAGCAGAGGAGAGTAAACATGATTGAAGTTATTGATACAGAGCAACCGGAAGCGATCATCAAGGTGATCGGTGTTGGCGGCTGCGGCGGCAATGCAGTCGACCACATGATCGGCAATGGCGTGGCGGGGGTGGAATTCATCTGCGCCAATACCGACGCGCAAGCGTTGAAACGCAATCAGGCAAAAGTCACCATGCAGTTAGGTGGCACGGTCACCAAAGGGCTGGGTGCAGGTGCCAATCCGGACGTGGGCCGACAGGCGGCAATTGAAGATCGTGAACGCATCGCTGAGCTGATCCAGGGTGCCGACATGCTTTTCATTACTGCCGGTATGGGTGGTGGCACGGGTACGGGTGCCGCACCGATCATCGCGGAAATCGCGCGTGAAATGGGTGTACTCACCGTCGCGGTGGTGACCAAGCCGTTTGCGTTTGAAGGCAAGCGTAAAAAAATTGCCGAAGCTGGCATCGAGTTGCTGAAGCAGCACGTGGATTCGCTCATCATCATTCCCAATGACCGTCTGATGGAAGTGCTGGGCGACGATGTCACCTATGAAGACGCGTTCAAGGCATCCAACGATGTGTTGAATGGCGCCGTCGCGGGCATCGCTGAAGTGATCAACTGTCCCGGTCTGGTGAACGTTGACTTTGCCGACGTGCGCACCGTCATGAGCGAGAACGGTGTGGCAATGATGGGCTCAGCCATGGCGTCCGGTCCCGACCGCGCGCAGGTTGCCGCAGAGCGCGCCGCAGCATCACCGCTGCTGGAAGACGTGAACCTGACCGGTGCGCGCGGTGTGCTCGTCAACATCACGGCCAGCAAATCGCTGAAACTGAAAGAAGTACATGAAGTTATGAACACCATCCGCAGCTTCACTGCGGAAGATGCCACGGTGATCTTCGGCAGCGTTCTCGACGAGGCGATTGGCGACCAATTGCGGGTGACGATCGTTGCTACCGGTCTCGGTGGATCAGCGTCGAAACGACAGCCGCAGATGGTGTATTCGGCGCAGCCGATGGCGCCGGTTTACGCCAGAACTGGCACAGATGACGCAATGGGAGCGCCGATGCCGACATCTGCAGGTGCTATCAACTATCACGACCTCGATACGCCTGCAGTCACCCGTCGTCGTCGTGATGCAACCGTAAGTGCGATGCAGCAATCGGGTGTTGAGATGTACGACATCCCGGCGTTCTTGAGAAAACAAGCGGACTAAACCTGTCGCTGCAACACCCATCCGGGCGACCCCTCTGCCGCCCGGATGGATTGTTGCCCGCTATTTTATCCGGCGCTGGCAGGTCAGAAAGCTGCGCCAACGCCTGAGTTTGCCCAAGGTCTCGCGGAACTATTTTATGACTGCGTAATCTGCAAGCGTCACAAACTCCGCCACTGACAACGTTTCCGCACGGCGCTTGGGATCGATGCCAAGGGACGCGATCACATCGGCAGAAATAAAAGGCTTCAGCGTATTACCGAGTGTTTTCCGGCGCTGACCGAATCCCGCGCTGACAAAATGCGCGAAGCGTTCTTCATTGACGGCCCGCAAGCGACTTGCAGGCAATGGCACCATGCGCACGATGGCCGAATCGACTTTGGGTGGCGGCGTAAAAGCTCCCGGCGGTACATCGAACATACGCTTCATTTCAAACCGATATTGCAGCATGACCGAGAGTCGCCCGTAAGCCGCGCTATCGGGTGCCGCCACCATGCGATCCACCACCTCCTTTTGCAGCATGAAAGTGCCGTCGATGAGTTGATCTGCGAACGTGCCCAAATGGAACAGGAATGGCGTGGAAATGTTGTACGGCAGGTTGCCGACGGCGCGGAAGCGTGGTCCCAGAACCGAAAAATCGAATTCGAGGACATCAGCCTCATGCAGTGACAGTTTTCCTTCGTCAAAGCGGACGCGTAATGCGCGCGCAAGATCGCGGTCTACTTCCACCGCATGCAGATGATTGAGGCGGTCGATGAGCGGCTCGGTAATGGCGCCGGGGCCCGGGCCGATCTCAACCAGGACATCATCGGACCGGGGTGCGATGGCGCTAATGATGCGGGCGATGTAATGTCGATCCGTCAGGAAATGCTGACCAAAGCGTTTCTTTGCGCGCGGCAACATGACTATCTGTTACGCGCCAATTGAACGGCCAACTCAATTGCCGCCTTCATGCTGCCTGTTTCAATTTTGCCAGTGCCGGCCAAATCGAGCGCGGTACCGTGATCGACCGAGGTGCGAATGATCGGCAAGCCGAGTGTCACGTTGACGGCTTCACCGAAGCTCGCATATTTAAGCACCGGCAGACCCTGATCGTGATACATCGCAAGTACCGCATCGGCATTGTTCAAATGTCTTGGGGTGAACAACGTATCGGCTGGAAGTGGGCCTTCGAGCAACATGCCCTCAACACGCAATTTCTCCAGCACCGGGATGATGACGTCAATTTCTTCGCGGCCCAGATAGCCGCCTTCGCCCGCATGCGGATTCAGGCCGGCAACGACGATGCGCGGCTGTGCGATACCGAATTTGGCGACGAGATCGGCGTGCAATATCCTGAGCGTGCGCATCAGTGAATCATGGGTGATGGCAGCGGGCACGTCCTTGAGCGCCAAATGCGTCGTTGCGAGTGCAACGCGGAGTACCGGCGTTTGACGTCCCAGCAGCATCATCACGACGTGCGGCGTATCGGTCTTCTCGGCGAGGTGTTCGGTGTGACCGGTGAAGTTGATGCCTGCATCGTTGATCACACCTTTGTGGACCGGTGCCGTTACCATCGCGGCGTATTCACCCGAAACACAGCCAGCGATGGCGCGATCTATCAATTGCAAAACGTATTTGCTGTTCGCGCTATTTAGCGCACCCGCTTTGGTCGACACCGCCAGCGGTACGTGTTCAATACGCACGTTGGCAGCGACGACCGGCCACTTGACACGTAACGCGTCGGCGCGCGCCGCGATCAAGTCAGCGTCCGCGAGCAGCGCGTAACTGGTTGACGTGTCCGCAGCGAGACTTTCAGCAATAAGTACGCACAGGTCGGGGCCGATGCCCGCAGGTTCACCCGAGGTGATGGCGATAGTGTCAGGTCTGATTGCGGCCATGGGGGTGTGATCCGATTTTGGGGTGCAATGATCCCGCTGAGATCAACCTCTACCTAACCCCTCCCCTCAAAGCCGAGGGGCTTCTTCTTCCCTCTGCCCTCGAGGGACAGGGGGCTGATCCTTACTTTTCTTCCAGCTTCAGCTCGACAAACGCGCGGTCCTTAGCCTGTCTTAACCAATCTTCTACGGCTTCGTCGGTTTTGCGCAAGCGAATGACGTTGCGCGCGGCGGCACGGCGGCGCTCTTCGGAAACGCCTTCGGTACGGCGCTCTTCGACTTGAATAAGATGCCAGCCGAACTGGCTTTGCATTGGCGCGGAAATTTCATTGTCACGCAGCTGGTTCATGACGCGGTCAAATTCGGGCACGGTATCGCCCGGCGACAGCCAACCCAGTTCGCCGCCTTTTGTGGCAGAGGGGTCATCCGAATGTACCTTGGCCAATTCGGCGAAGTCGGCACCGCCGATGATGCGCTCACGCAGTCTGGAGAGACGTTCGCGTGCGTCGTCGTCGGTCACGCCTTCCTTTGGTTTGATGAGGATGTGGCGCGCGCGCGTTTGCTGGATCGTTGGCTGTTCGTTGCGACCGCGCTTGTCGAGTAATTTGACGATATGAAAGCCGTTAGCGCTACGCAAAATGTCAGTGGTTTCGCCTGCCTTCAAAGCCGATAGCGCTTCCAGAAAAATCGCCGGCAGACGTCCCGCAGGACGCCAGCCCAGATTGCCTCCCTGAAGCGCATCGGGGGCTTCCGAGAATTGTGCCGAGATCTGCGCAAATTCGGCACCCTTACGCAATTCGGAAAGTGCCTGCAGCGCACGCTTGCGTCGCGCTTCAATCTGCACCGACGTGGCCTGCTCCGGCACCAGCACCAGAATGTGTGCCAGCCGAAATTCCTGATCGGTGCTTGCCTCGCGCGTCTCAAGCAACAATTGCGTGTCGATTTCGGCGTCGGTTACGTTGATGTTCCCACCCACTTCCCGTTCACGCAGGCGGGTCTTCATGACTTCAGCACGGATTTCATCGCGAAATTTCGACCAGCGAATGCCGTCCTGCTCAGTCAGGCGGCGAAACTCGGTCATCGACAAACTGTTTTCATCGGCAATGCGCTGCAATGTCTTGTCAAGCGTGTCGTCATCTACCTTGATGCCGGTTTCTTTCGCCTCCTGAACTTCTACGAGGTCAAGCACCATGCGGTCTAGTAGCTGCTTCCTGAGCGCATCCACTGCCGGTAGTTGGGTACCCTGCTTTTTCAGTTGCGCCGAGACGGTCGCCATCCGTTCATTCAAGTCGTTCATGGTGATAACTTCGTTGTTGACCACAGCGACGATTCGGTCGAGCTCGATCACGCCGCCGGGTTTCACAGTGGCCGTGAGACTGGTATCGAGCTTCGGCGCGGGCGGAGTGAACAGCGGATTCGTGGCAGCGCCCGGCGCCAGCGGCGCTTGCGCCGCGACAATCGACACGCTGCCCACAAACAGCGCGGCGGGCACAAGTTGGCAAATGCGTAACAAGCGATGATTCATGACGTACTCTCTACAAAAATTATCGACCGTATTGGTCACCGGCACGGTCGTCAGACCGTCGGTAACCTGGAATGTTCTGTTTTAACGTTTCCAGCGGGTTGACACCCAATTTCGATAGGCCTTTTAACTCCAACTGGAACTGGATCGAGTTCGAATACTTCTCGGCGGCGGTGGCAAATCGATGTGCCACAAGACGAAATTCCCAGCAACCCTGATTATACTCGACACCGAACAAACCCTCGATCAGGCGTGCGTCGCGCAATGAATAATTGGCCCTCGCCACAAGCGTCCAGGCGGGCGCCATGCGCCCGAACGGCCACTGCGTGGAAACGTCGATTTGCTTCAATGATTCGCGCGTAAAGCGGTAGCTGAAATTGAGCAGGCGACCGCCCTCCGCGTTGTAGCGCGCCGAGACGTTGGTTTTCTGGAACTGTCTCGTTGATGCCGAATATTGGAAGCCCGAATCGAGCGTCCAGCTATCTGAAACCTGCCCGGAGAGTGCGGCCAGAAAATCGGAACGACTGACGTTACCCGTCGGCGTCTCCGAAATACCGATTGCCGCGTTCGTCGCCAATGTGACGCGCTGTGGACTGAAGTAATAGCGCTGGCCTATCGCTGCACGCAACCGCTCGACACCGGTCAAGTCGCCGATAAAGCGCGTCGTGACTGCTGCGGTGATCTGGCGTGCATCCGAAATGCGGTCACCACCGACAAACAGGTTCTCGTTGAAAATTTGCGCAAAACTAAAATCAGTTTCGGAAGTGGAAAACAGCGGTAGCCGACTTTGGTCACGAAACGGCACGTGCAGAAAAAACAATCGTGGCTCCAGCGTCTGCGTGATCGACTGTCCAAAAAACGTCGCGGCCCGCTCGAACGCCAATCCGCTATCGACACTCAGGATCGGCAGTGTTCGCGTGCCGCTTAAGAAGCCCGCAGTATTGCGGGTCAAATCGTAGCGCGTCGCGTGGAAGCCGACCTTGGGTGTGATGAAGCCGTATGGGCGCGTGATCGGGTACGAAACAGACGGATACACTAGCCAGCGACGACCGCTGACGAGTGTGGGGTGCTCGAACGCTGTCAATTCACCAAAGGTATTTAGCTCAAAACCGTTCCAGCGATTCGGGCGCGCATTAAACGTCACCTGTGGGGCCAGCCGGTAAGGCGCCAGAATGAGTTCGGCCGTCGGATCCTGCAAGGTCTGAAAGCTCAGATAGCGCGCGGTAAGATTACCGTAATCGCTGGCGTATGTGAGGGAAAGATCCCGTGGCAGATTGGTCTGCGCGGTATTGTTGATGCGCGTGGAGAGATCGCGAAAGTAATTATCGTCCGAGACTTTTTGCGCGTTGATCGAGGCGCTCCAGCCAGGTGCCAGCCACTTTGCCAGGTTTTGATAATGGCGCACCGATGCCAAGTAGCGGTCACGGTCGGCCAGGCGGTCTGCGGGTAGATATTCGGCATCGAGTTGGCCGAGAAAAACACTGTTCAGGTAGCGAAACTCGGCGCCCAACTGCAAACCGCGTCGGGTAAAAATTTTTGGCGTGATGGTCGCATCCAGATTCGGCGCGATGTTCACGTAATACGGCACCGCGAGCTCGAGGCCGCTGTTGGACGAACTGCCGATGGTCGGTGCGAGAAAACCGGATTTACGCTCGTTATTCAACGAAAACGTCATATACGGCATATACAGAATCGGTACGCCTTTGAATTCAACAATTGCATTGGTGCCGGTACCGATATTTCGCGCCCGATCCAGAGATAGCTCAGAGACACGCAAGTACCAGTCATTCTGGTCAAGTTTGCAGGTGGTGTAAAAGGCGTCGTAAAGCCGCTCTTGATTCGGGCCTTCAAAATCCATGCGCTTGGCTGCGCCGCGCGCTTCATATCGTTGGGTGGGTCGATCAGCGCTTTTAGAGAAGAAAAACGTCGGGTCGCCAATGCGCCCGACTTCAGCATCGACTTTTAACGTCAGATCGGCACCGGTCACCACGTCGCCTTCGCGGTTCATCCGAACCTTGCCAGGCGCTGTCGCGGTGTCGGTCGTTTGATCGTAGTCGAGGCGCTCGGCAGTCACGGACATGTTGCCCTGCGTAAGCGAGACATTACCCTTCGCCGAAACGTTCTTTTCGTTCACGCCGTCGATGCTGTCGGCGGCGATAACGCGCGGCCCAATTCTTGGCGGCTTGCCGATCAAGGCGGCAGGCGCAGGCGGGGATTTATCGAGCTTGAGCCCCTCGCGGATGGCGGCATCGAGCTCTCCCTGTGTCGGCGGTAAGGGTTGTTGCGCGTGCACGCCGCCCATTTTCACAACGCCAGCACCCGCCACGATGAGCGCAATAGCCGCGACCAGACGCGAGCGTCTCAGGCGCACAGGCGCAGATAAATCAATCAGCGGGAGAGGGGAGCGGGGCAGGAAAGACAAAGGGGGCGGATGTTAAAATTCGGGCTGTCAAAAATAAAGAAACCACATGATTCACGATGCTTCACCACGCATGCAGGCACTTACTGCGTGGCTACAACCGCTGCTGGCCAGCGAGGGTGTATCGGATTACCAACTTACCCCCGCGTCTGAAGATGCCAGTTTCCGGCGTTATTTTCGCATAACCATCCCGTCCGGTACGCGCATCGTCATGGATGCACCGACGGCGCTGCAGGATTGCCGTCCGTTCATTCGCGTCGCCGGTCTGATGCATGGGGCGGGTGTAAACGCGCCCAAGGTATTGGCACAGGATTTGTCTCAGGGTTTCTTGCTGCTTACCGACTTGGGGCGGCAGACATACCTGGACGTATTGAACGACGACAATTTCGATGCCCTGTTTCGCCCCTGTGCAGATGCACTGGTGAAATGGCAGCTTGCCTCGAAGCCGGATGTGTTGCCGCTGTATGACGTAAAGATACTCAGGCGCGAGTTGAGTCTGTTCCCGGACTGGTATATCGCCAAACACCTGCAGGTGACCTTAAGCAAATCGCAGCAGGAAACGCTCGAGAAGATGTTCGCGCTCATCATCGATGCGGCGCTGGCGCAAGAGCGCGTGTACGTACACGGCGACTACATGCCACGGAACCTGATGGTTTCCGACCGGGACAGTAAAGAAAATCCGGGCGTCATCGCCTTCCAGAATGCCGTTTACGGTCCGATCAGCTACGACATCGCCTCGCTTTACCGTGACGCCTTCATCACATGGAACGAAGAACAGGTGCTCGATGGCACCATCCGCTACTGGGAAAAAGCAAAAAAAGCGGGGCTTCCCGTGCCTGCCGGATTCGACGATTTTTATCGAGATGTCGAGTGGATGGGCCTGCAGCGTCACCTTGGAATCCTCGGTATTTTTGCCCGCCATAACTATCGCGACGGCAAACCGAAATATCTGGCCGACACGCCGCGCTTCATTCACTAC
>ENA-OFCX01000952-OFCX01000952.1-metagenomes-genome-assembly--contig:-NODE-952-length-12899-cov-2.820539_pt1 | contig 12899 bp, 10 predicted proteins | sample MGYA00153384_OFCX01 | MGnify analysis MGYA00153384
GATAAAGTTTGAGTTCTAAGTCTACAGTTGAGGAACGTAGCGTTCTTTCTCAGGAACCACCGTATACTCAGCCATAATCTGACGGAACTCGTCACCGTCGATCGTTTCTTTCTCAATCAGCAAGTCCACCAAGCGATCGATGACTTCCCGATTTTCGCGCATGATTCGACAGGCTTTTTCATAGCATTGGATGACAATATCGTGTACTTGACCGTCAATCCGGGCGGCGATGACCTCGGAATATTCCGATCGATTCGTCCAGCCGCCGCCTAAGAATACTTCGCCTTGCTGACTTTCGAGCGACAGAGGCCCCAGCTCAGACATTCCATAGCGAGTCACCATTTGACGTGCCATCCCTGTCACTTGCTGCAAGTCGTTTCCGGCCCCGGTCGTGATTTCTGCATCACCGAAAATCACTTCTTCAGCCGCCCGTCCACCCAGAGCACCTTGAATTCGGGCCATGATTTGAGCGCGAGAAATTAAACCTTGATCTTCTGAAGGCGTGAACCAGGTCAAACCTTGAGCCTGCCCGCGAGGAACCAGCGTCACTTTTTGCACCGGATCGTGATCCTTGACCAGAGTACCGATCACGGCGTGTCCGATCTCGTGATAAGCGATCAAACGTTTGCTCTTACTATCTACGAGCGGAGTGCCCTCCATACCTGCAACGACCCGATCGACCGCAGCATCAATCTCCAGCATCGTCATCGCTTCTTTGCGGCGACGAGCGGTGAGAATTGCAGCTTCGTTGAGCAAGTTGGCGAGGTCAGCCCCAGAAAATCCAGGGGTACGACGCGCAATCACTTCAAGAGAAACCTCATCCGAGATCTTCTTGTCACGAGCGTGAACCTGCAAAACCTCTAGACGACCCTTAATATCAGGGACATCAACCTGAACCTGACGATCGAATCGACCCGGACGCAGTAAGGCAGAATCGAGAACATCAGCGCGGTTGGTTGCGGCAATGATAATAATGCCAGTGTTGCCCTCGAAGCCATCCATCTCGGTCAGCAACTGGTTAAGCGTCTGCTCTCGCTCGTCGTTGCCGCCACCGATTCCGGTGCCACGCTGACGGCCTACCGCGTCAATTTCATCGATAAAGACAATGCCGTTTTGCTCGAGATTGCTCAGCGCGCGGGTTTTGGTCTCTTCCTCGTTAACAAGCTTGGCGGCCTCTTCATCCACCAATTGCTTGAGTGCATCTTTGATTTTGAGCTTGCGGGTCTTGCGCCGCTCTTGCCCCATCTGGCTGAACATGCCGCGCAATTGCTCAGCCATCTCTTCCATGCCCTGGGGCCCCATGATTTCCAACTGAGGCTTGGCGTCCAGCAGCTCAATTTCAATCTCTTTATCGTCCAGTTGGCCTTCCCGCAACTTCTTGCGGAAAATCTGGCGTGCATTACTGCCTTCTGTTGCCACATCACCTGTGCGCGCTGGGGGCAGCAGTACATCCAAAATACGCTCTTCTGCTGCGTCTTCAGCCCGCATGCGCAGCTTTTTCACCTCGCTCTCGCGCGCTTGCTTGACCGCGATTTCTGCCAAGTCGCGGATGATGGAATCCACATCCTTGCCGACGTAGCCCACTTCAGTGAACTTGGTGGCTTCCACCTTGATGAAAGGCGCATCCGCCAGCCGCGCCAAGCGACGCGCAATCTCGGTCTTGCCGACACCTGTAGGGCCGATCATCAGGATGTTCTTGGGCGTTATTTCCTGGCGCAGTCCATCAGCCACCTGCTGGCGACGCCAGCGATTGCGCAGCGCAATCGCTACCGCACGCTTGGCGCCGGCCTGGCCCACGATGTGGTTGTCCAACTCAGAAACGATTTCCTGGGGGGTCATGGAAGACATATTCAAATATCAATCAAATCAGCGTCTAGCACATACGCAAAAAAGGGCTAGCAGCTATAAATTCTTAGAACGCAGACTTACAAAGTCTCAATGGTGTGGTTCATGTTCGTGTAGATGCACAGCTCGCCAGCGATCTCCAGCGACTTCTTCACGATCTGCTCAGCAGTCAAGTCGGTGTTGTTGAGCAGCGCCTTGGCTGCCGAGTGGGCATAGGCACCGCCAGAGCCAATGGCAACAATCCCCTGCTCGGGTTCGAGCACATCACCATTGCTCGTAATGATGAGCGAAGCGGTGTGATCAGACACTGCCAGCATGGCTTCCAGCTTGCGCAGCACGCGGTCGGTGCGCCATTCCTTGGTCAGCTCAATCGCTGCGCGAGTCAGGTGGCCCTGGTGCTTTTCCAGCTTGGCTTCAAAACGCTCGAACAGCGTGAATGCATCAGCAGTGGCGCCAGCAAAACCTGCCAGCACTTTGCCGTGGTAGAGCTTGCGCACCTTGCGTGCGGTGCCCTTGACCACAATGTGACCCAAGGTCACCTGTCCGTCGCCGCCAATAGCGACCTGAATGCCTTCGGGCGTCTCGCGACGCACGCTGATGATGGTTGTGCCGTGATACTGTTCCATAGCCTCAGCAGATGGGGTCTGCGCCTGTGAATGCAAGCGCACATTCTGCATTTTTTACCCCATCAAGCGAATGTTGCCTGCAGCGTCGCGTGCTCGTAAATGCCGATCACGTGAAAGAACGTTGCCACCAATTGGTGCAACTGCGTAAATCGCAAGGCGTAACCTTGATTTTGCATATCAGCAGCCCAGTTCAAGATGCTGCCGGCCGCTACAAAATCCAGACGAATCAGGTTGCCACAAGCGATGTCCAGCACTTGCCCGCGCTTAGCCTGCGCCGCCAGTGCATTCAACCAGTCTTGAGGGTCACCCTCGATCACGCCAGCCAGACCTTTGCTTCTATCTGGCAGCAACGCTGGCTGCGCAGCGGCACCTTGCTGCTGCAGCATGGAATGCGCTGAAGCCTCTTGCAGCACGGAGATATCGGCCTCCCCCTCTTCCTGCACAAGGCAATAGGAAGCTGGCTCCATCCAGGGCGGTGGAGATACCTCATAGGTGACACAATAGTCAAGCGCAACCTGTTCGTAGGCATCCATGCGATGCATCAAACGCAGCACCGCCAAGCGCAGCAGCCACCATGGCGCTGAGTTTGAATGGTCCTGGGCAAGGGTGTGCTGCTCCAGCACTTGCAGCAACCTGCACGCATCAGAGAACACGAACTGTCCGCGCCCATTGGCCCATTCATCCAGCAACCGGGTCAGCGCTGGCAAAGCCGCTTCATCGATGGATGCCAGGCGCGTCCAAGACATGCTCCAAGGCTGTGGAGCTTGTGCTTGCGCTGTGCGCAAGGCTGTGACAGCTCCAACGGTCAACATGGCAGGACTTCGCCATTGGAACTGGCGTTTCTGCACACCCTGGCGTGAAGTGCAGTGCAAAGCAGGCTCACCAATGCGATCTGGAATGGATGCCCACAGGGGTGCAGAGCGGCCAAAATGCTCTGCATAGTCAATCGCCAGAGGCTCGAATGCGTCTTCATCGCCAATGGCGCGGCACAGATCCAGCACCGCATGCCAGATCACAGCGACTTTCTCTTCATCCACAGGCTGGGCACCGAGAGACTGCAGCAGTTGCTCCAGCAAACGCGTGCGGGCACCTTCCACATCCCCGTGGGCAAACAAAATCGCCGCCTCCTCCAAGTCCGGATGCGGTTTAAACGTGCGCATAGCTGCCACCACAGAGGCAGAAGCAACCGGCGGCGGTGCTGAACTTTTTGGTACAGGCTGCTTTGCAGGCTGCACAGCCGCTACAGATGGCTGCACTACGCTGTCTTCGCCCAATATGGGAAGGTCACTCAGTTGCCTGGAATTGAGCTTGTGATGGGTCAGAGGTTTGCCAACTTTGGCTGCCAGATGGGCTGGCGATCGCCACCACTGACCCGACATTTGCGCTTCGATGGCATCAATCTTTTGCAGCGTTGAGGTGCTGCGGGTCTCCTGGCCGAGCAAAGAAGACAGCGCATCTTCTGGGTGTGCCTGGGCGGCCACCGTATGGACATCTGTCTCATGCCGCTGACGCAGCAGACGCAGTTGTGCAAATTCTTTCTGGCGAATGGCTTCGTTGCGGCGCTTGCGCACCATCGCCTCTTGCAATACCTCACGGGCACTCAGACTGTCTGGGTCTGCAGTGCCTGCTGCACCGGTGGTGGCTGCGCTGCCACGCACCAAGTGCATCACCTTGTTCAAAAAACTGCCTGATTTTCCGCTGTCTGGCTGCATGTGCTGTATTTAAAGCCGTGCGTGAAGCACGGCCCTCCCTCAATCTCCGAACATTTTCTGTTTGAGCTCGCGGCGTTGCTGCGCTTCCAGCGACAAAGTGGCTGTGGGGCGTGCCAGCAAACGAGGGACACCGATTGGCTCTCCCGTCTCATCGCAGTAACCATAGTCACCTGCGTCGATTCGAGCAATCGATTGTTCGATTTTCTTGAGCAATTTGCGCTCACGGTCGCGTGTACGCAACTCCAGCGCGTGCTCTTCTTCAATCGTGGCACGGTCTGCAGGGTCTGGCACGACCACGGTGTCTTCGCGCAGGTTTTCTGCAGTTTCACCCGCGTTTTGGTGCATGTCTTGCTTGAGCTTGACCAGCTTGGCGCGGAAATACGCCAGCTGCACATCGTTCATGTATTCGTCGTCAGACATGGCCACGATTTCAGCGTCGGTCAGCTCTTCCAAAGGCTTGGTCTTCCAATTGTTGGCAAGCTTGGGATCACGTTTGGTCACGAAGGAAGTAGGCGCAGAAGTAGTCGTTGGCATAGTTGTGTTGGAAACGGCCTTGGTAGCTGCAGCAGGGGCTACAGGGGCCTTGGTGGGTTCATGGGTTACTGCACGGGGCTTGCTGCCCGCAGTGGTTTTGGCAGCAGCAGTGCTGGGCTTGGCCGCAGTTTTCTTGGCTGCTGGCTTGCCTTTCTGCTCGACGGTGGTGGCAGCCACTTTGGCTGTGGCTTTTTTCTTGCTCGTTTCGACTGCTGTCACTTCCTGTCTCCTCACAGTACTAGCACGGCCCAATCGGTTCACCCTCACGGCATGAAACTACCGGGTTCTTGTCAGGGGCGCGATTGTATCTATCAGATGCGACCTAGCCCCTAAAGTTGTACATAACGCACAAACTTACCCGGTTAAACCCGTATCAATGCGAAACATTGACCAGGTTCAACCTATTCAAACCAGGCACTGGTCCAGCCCCTGGCGCAGGATGTCTTGCGGCAGGTCAATGCCGATGAATACCATCTTGCTCTGGCGCTTTTCATCGCCCGCCCATTCTGGACCCAGATCGCTGCCCATCAACTGGTGCACGCCCTGAAAAATCACCTTGCGGTTGGTGCCATGCATGTTAAGCACACCTTTATAGCGCAGCATCTTAGGGCCATAAATATTGACGATGGCACCCAGAAAGTCTTCCAGCTTGGCAGGGTCAAAAGCTTTGTCAGCACGGTAGACGAAGCTCTTGACGTCATCGTCATGGTGGTGATGGTGTGCATGGGTGCAGTGCTCGCCATGCGCATGCTCGTGCCCACCACAGTCAGGACCATGCTCGTGGTGCTCATGCTCATGTGCATGGTCGTGATCGCAGTGACCGTGGTCATGGTCACACGCGCTGTGGTCGTGGTCGTCTTCCTTGAGGAAATCAGGATCGATGTCCAGCTTGGCATTCAGATTGAAGCCACGCAGGTCAAATACCTCGTTCAGAGGCACATCACCAAAATGCACAGCCTTGATGGGGGCACGTGGGTTCATGTGCTTGAGGCGGTGGATCAGCGCGTCCTTGTCAGCCTCTGTCACCAAATCGGTTTTGGACAGGAAGATCTGGTCTGCAAAACCCACCTGCCGACGCGCTTCCTGGCGGTCATTGAGCTGGGTGGGCGCGTGTTTGGCATCAACCAAAGTCAGGATGGAGTCCAGCAGATATTGCTCGGCAATTTCCTCATCCATAAAAAACGTTTGCGCCACTGGGCCCGGATCCGCCAGCCCGGTGGTTTCAATCACCACCCGGTCAAACGTCAGCTCGCCCTTGCGCTTTTTTTCAGCCAGTACCTGCAGCGTTTCACGCAAGTCCTCCCGAATTGAGCAGCAAATGCAGCCGTTGTTCATCTGGATGATGTTTTCCTGCGTGTCGTTGACCAGAATCTCGTTGTCAATGTTTTCTTCGCCAAACTCGTTTTCAATCACAGCAATCTTTTGGCCATGCGCTTCGGTCAGAATGCGTTTTAAAAGCGTGGTCTTGCCGGAGCCTAAAAAGCCGGTGAGGATAGTGACAGGAATCAAGCTCATGGGTGTGCCTAGTCAATGCAAGTTGAATGAATTCATGAGTTTAACGACCCCTGCAAGTACGGTCTTGGCACATGGGATTGAATCTTCCAGATGGATAGCAACAACTGCGCTACATTCGCAAAAAAATGAGGCCCTATGACGCATATTGCAAAAACTGACCGATTGATGATGCGGCACATCAGGCCCCTGGACGCAGACTTTTACAGCCATCTGGTCAACGAACCAGCCTGGATCGCCAACATCGGCGACCGTCAGGTGAAGTCTTTGCGGGATGCGCAACAGCAAATTACAGGCAAGCTGATGGCCTCATATGCGCAGCACGGTTTCGGCTTGTATCTGGTCGCCCTGAAAGATACAGGCGAGGCCGTTGGTATTTGCGGGCTGGTTAAGCGTGACTCACTGCAATATCCAGACATTGGTTTTGCCATTTTGCAGGCGCATTGGGGGCAAGGGTATGCATTTGAGGCTGCCAGAGCTGTTTTGGATCACGCGTTTGTCAAATTGGATTTGAGCCGTGTTTTAGGCATCACCACAGCAGCAAATATGCGTTCGGCCAGGTTGCTGATCAAACTCGGCTTGCGGCCTCAAGGACAGATTCAATTGGGTCAGGAGCACCGGGATTTGTATCAGGTGGATACCAGCGCTACGCCAGCAGGAATGCCATAACGTTTAATATTTGCTATTTATTCAATAGCTGCTTGCGCGCGACTTTATTGGCCTAGAGGCCGATTTGGCACTCAAAAACGGACTGCTTTTGGCTTTTCAGCGTTTTCAGGTCGGCTTTCTAACTAGAACCAGCCCCTTCAAATACTCCCCCTCAGGAAAAGTAACCGTCATCGGGTGATCAGGAGCACCACCCATCCGCTCGGTAATATAAGCATCCACACCCGCATCCAGCCCAGCCCCGGCAACGATTTTGTGGAACAAGTCGGCGCTGATGCCGCCGGAGCATGAAAAGGTAAACAGTGCGCCGCCCGGCTCCAGCAGCATCAGCGCCAGGCGGTTGATGTCTTTGTAAGCTCTGGCTGCCCGCTCGGCATGAAAGGCTGTTGGGGCGAACTTGGGGGGGTCCAGCACGATGGCGTCAAACGTCACGCCTTCTTTTAAATATCGGCGCAACTCGGCGTTCACGTCTGCATCCATCATGGTGGTGCGGCTGGCGTCGAAACCGTTCAGTGCCACATTGGCAACAGCGCGTTCAATCGCCGGGCCGGACGAGTCAATCGAGGTGACATGCGCCGCGCCACCCGCCAAGGCTGCAACGGTGAAGCCGCCGGTGTAGCAGTAGCAGTTCAGCACACGCTTGAAACCCATGCGTCGGGTGGTCTGGCTGAATTTGTGGCGGCTGTCGCGCTGGTCCAAATAGAACCCTGTTTTGTGGCCTTCGGCAACATCCAGGCTTAATTTCCAGTCGTGCTCGGTCAAGATCACTTCGGTATTTCCAGATCCGGCGAGCCAACCCGTCGCCTCGGGCAAACCCTCAAGTGAACGAACACTTGCGTCTGATCGCTCATAAAGCCTGGTCAAACCTGTTTGCTCGAGCAGTGCGTCCACAATCACGCCTTTGAAGCGCTCTGACCCGCAACTTGAGAACTGCGCCACCAGCGTGTCGCCGTACCTGTCGACCACCAGGCCAGGCAGGCCATCAGATTCGCCATGAATCAACCGCAGGCCGTTGCTTTGGATGTCAAATAGGCCTCTAGCCGAAATGGCACGGGCGCAAGCAGCTATAAAAAACGGAGCATCGATACGCTTCATTTCGTCAAAGCTCCAGACCCGTGCGCGGATTTTGGACTGCGGGCTGAACGCTGCCCAGCCTAAAAACTGACCGGATGAGCTTTCGATTCGCACCGTTTCACCCGCATCACCCCCGCCGGTGGCAATCGCCCCATCAAACACCCACGGGTGTCGGCGCAGCAGGGATTTTTCTTTACCGGGTTTCAGGCGCAATATTTTCATGGCCGTATTGTCGCGTTCAGCCCGGCTCTTGCCCCAAAACAACAGCGATCTGGTTTTATCCATGAAAACATGGTGACAATGCAGACATGCGTTTGCGTTACTTCATGTCCTGGTTATTGGCACTTTCGTGCTCGGTGGCAGCGGCAGCGCCCATGGTTAACCTGAACCCCGCCAAGCAACCCATTGCACTGGGTGATGCGGGTGAATACTGGATTGATGTGGATGCCCGTCTTCAGTCTGCGCAAATCATCAGCAGCCCCGACATTGAGTGGAAAGCAACCCCGAAAAACGGCATTTACCCACTCAAGCCGCGACAGGCTTTATGGGTCAAATTCACGGTTCCCGCCTCACAGGATGCCGAGCGCTGGGTGATTGAAATCCCTTACCCGGCACTGGACCATGTCTCGCTGTACACCATGCCGCCGTCCGGGCAGATGACCGAGCAAAAAGCCGGCGACCTGCTGGCCGTTAACCGCTGGCTGACGCCGCACCGCTATCCGCTGTTGGTAGTCAGTTTTAACCCACAACAGTCAACACAGTACCTCCTGCGGCTGGACAATGCGCAGGGCTTCAGCGCCCCCATCCGTTTTGTCAATGCCCGCTTTGTGCTGAAAAGTGAGCAAAAAACGTCGCTGTTCCTGGGTTTTTACTTTGGTATGGCGGTGCTGGGTTGCGGCATTGGGCTGATGGGCCTGCTTTGGCTGCGGGACCGCGCCTACCTTTATTACGCTGTGTGCTCTGCCATGCTTGGCTTGACGCTGGCGACCATCACAGGCGCTGCCGCATTGCATTTGTGGCCCGACTCGCCCAACTGGGCCGACAGGTCACTGGCTATTCTGGGCACCTGGACCTTGCTGAGCGTGCTGCTGCTGAGTGCCACTGTGGTGTCGCTGGCAGAGCGGTCCAAGCTTTTGAACCGACTGGTTTGGGTAGTGGCGGGTTTGGGCGTGGTGGTGTCGATTTTGCTGGGCGTCACCGACAGCGCTCTGCGCTTGAAGTTGATCGTGCCTTTCGTTGTCACGGTACCTGTGCTGCTGCTGGGCATCAATTTTTGGGCCTGGCGCCATGGCGACCGACACGGTGGCTGGCTTCTGCTGACGGCTATTCCCTTTGCCGTTGCTTGGGCGATTGCCACGGCGCGCTACCTGGGCTGGATCCCCTTAAGTTTTATTACCGAACAAAGCGGCCTGGCCAGCATGGCGTTTCAGTTGCCCGCGCTACTGGCTGTGCTGGTGCTGCGCAGCCAGCACAGTCGCGAGAACAAACGCCGTATTTTGGGCCTGGACCGGATTGACCCAGCCACAGGCCTGATCAATGAACATGTTTTTGGCGTTCGCCTGATACGCATGGTCGCCCGTTCAGAGCGCCTCCGGCATCAAGCCGCCGTGATGCTGATTGACATCATCAACATTGAACAGATGCAGCGCGACTTTGGCCGCAAAGCGAGCGACGAGTTGCCGCTGCGGGTTGCCTCGCGGCTGCTGTCAACCGCGCGTGAGATTGACAGTGCGGCGCGCCTGTCAGAGCATCGTTTTGGCATGCTGGTCGAAGGCCCATTCAGCGATGAGGATGCGGCCACCCTTGGCCCGCGCATTGTGGCGCGCTGCCTGATGCCCTACCAAGGCTTGCACCCCGAGTGCGTGGCACAGGTGCGTGTGGCTTATGCGCTGGTGCCGTACCAAGGCAATGGCGCGCAAAGCCTGCTGTCAAGGCTTGAAAACCGCCTGGCCACAGCGGCCAGCAGCGATGACAAGCGTGCTGTTTTTGTGCTCTGAAAAGCAGAGCAGTTATCCATTGGTTATTAAGCCTTTCAGCCTTGTGCGCACCCGATCAGAATTTTGCGACAATGTTTCGCGATGCGCTTGTCTGCAACTTTGACCCTGACCTTGAAACTGCTGCGTAAGCTTGCGCTGGCGGGAGCGATTGTTTTGCTGGCAGCAACTGGCATGGCAAGCACCAGCGCCTGGTCGCGCACCGTGCTGGACCTGGACGTTCAGCAGCAACCCGTAGCCCTGAAGGACTGGGGCGACTACATGGTTGACAGCACTGGCCAATTGAACGCTGCGCAGGTTTTTTCTACCGGCCCCAGCAACTGGAAACCCACACAGTCCAATACCATTTACCCCATCAGCTCTGGCCAGGCGCTGTGGATCCGCTTTACCGTACCCCCCGCACCGGATGCTGAACGCTGGTACCTGGAAGTGCCCTACCCTTCCATTAACCGTACGTCGCTATTTACACTCGATTCTGCAGGTCAGTGGGGTGAACAAAAATCTGGCGATCTGGTGGCCGTGAGCAAGTGGCCCGTGCCGCACCGCCACCCGCTGATGCCGATTGCGGTTTCAGCCGAGGTGCCTACAAGCTACTTGCTGCGGCTTGAAAATGGTCACAGTTTCGGCGTGTCGCTGCAATTTTTGAGTGAAAGCCACCTGAACCATTCTGAACAGAGGGTGTCTTTAATTTTGGGAATCTTTTTTGGGCTGGTCGGGCTGGCGGCCGTTGTTTCAGCGCTCAGTGCCCTGTCTTTGCGTGACCCGGCCTATGGTTTTTATGCCGCATCCGTCACCCTGATGGGGTTGACACAGGCCACCGCCACAGGCATTGCGGGCCTGCACTTGTGGCCCAACGCGCCAAGCTGGAATGATGTATCGACCTCTGTATTGCCTACGCTGGAGTTGGTAGCAACGCTGATGTTTGTGTCTGCAGCTGTATCGTTACCGGAGCGTTCGGCCAGGCTGCACCGCCTCTTTATCGGTATGGCTCTGCTCGGCTTGGTGACGGCCGTGGCTGTTGCACTGGTACCGATTGATGAGCGCATGCGGGTACTGATGTCGTATGTTTTTCTGCCGCAGTTGTTGGCGTTTGCAGCGCTGGTCTGGGCCTGGCAAAGAGGCGACCGTTTTGCACCCTGGCTGATTTTGGGTTTTGCACCCATTGCATTGGCAGTGGCTTGTGTTTCAGCACGCAACATGGGTTGGTTGCCCGTCAGTTTTTTAACCAAACATGCATCGCAAATCGGTGTCGCCATTGAGCTGCCGATACTGATGGTGATCCTGATGCTGCGCAGCCAGCAACACCGTGAAAACAAGCGCCGGATTCTCGGGCTGGACCGGATGGACCCGGCCACTGGCCTGATCAATGGGCACGTCTTTGCCGAGCGCCTGATGCGCATGATGGCACGCTCTGAGCGGCTCAAGCAGCAAAGCGCGGTGATGTTGATTGACATTGTGAACACCGAGCAAATCGAGCGCGACTATGGCCGCAAAACTGCTGAAGAGCTGCCCCTTCGCGTGGCTGAACGATTGCTGTCCACCGCTCGAGAAATTGACAGTGCTGCGCGCCTGTCAGAGCGGCGCTTTGGCATGCTTGTCGAAGGCCCGTTTGACGCTGAAGATGCTGGCGCACTGGGTCCACGCATCGTGGCGCGCTGCCTGATGCCCTACAAGGGTTTGCACATCGACTGTGTGGCACAGGTACGCGTCGCCTACGCGCTGGTGCCGCATCAAAGCACGCATGCCCAAAGCCTGTTGAGCCGTCTTGAAGAACGCCTGGCTTGGGCTGCCAGCACCGGGGACAAGCGCGCCGTTTTCATGTTGGTTGACACCTTCACGCCCACAGGAAGCGCCAAAACCTGAAAGGCGGTCGTCAAGGGCCGGGCTGATGAGTTTTGTGGGTCCGGGAAGCCCTGGGGTGAGCCGCGTCATAAGCCTTGGCCAGGTGCTGAAAATCAAGCCGCGTGTAGACCTGTGTGGTGGTGATGTTGGCGTGGCCTAAAAGCTCTTGTACCGCCCGCAAATCGCTGCTGGACTGCAACACATGGCTGGCAAACGAATGCCGCAGCATGTGCGGATGCACGGGTGTCGCCAAACCGGCTTTGAGCGAGCGCTGCTTTAAGCGCACCCGGATGTGCTGCGGCGTGAGCCGATTGCCGCGTGCGCTGATGAACAGCGCCCCATCTTGCCCCGCCCACTGGGGTCGCAGACTTGCCCAGTGCGCCAGCGCCTCAAGCGCTTTGCTGCCCACAGGCACGCTGCGTTTTTTGTTGCCCTTGCCCAGCACATGCGCTTCAGCGGCGGCCATGTCAATCCATCCCAGTGCTCTGACGCTGGCCCGCACATCCAGCCCCACCAGCTCGCCTATGCGCAAGCCACAGCCGTACAGCAGTTCGGTGATGCAGTGGTCACGCGCTTCACGGACCGGGTTCTCATCTTCTGCCACAAAGCTGGCCAGTTGCACTGCTTCTTCAACCCCCAGCGCCTTGGGCAGCGGCTTGGGCACTTTGGGGGCGCGAACGCCTTGCACCGGGTTGCTGGCCACCAAGCCAACTCGGCCCAGCCAGGTGTAAAAGCCGCGCCAGCCCGACAAAATCAACGCAATGCCGCGCGGCGTGCGGCCTGCGCTGTGCATTTGCGCCACCCAGCGCCGCATGTGCGGGTTTTGTACTTCGGTCAGTGCCACGCCGGCCTGGCGGCAGTTGGCCTGAAGCTTTTGCAAGTCCAGGGCATACAGCTCTACCGTGCGCTGGGCCAGGCGTTTTTCAACCCGCACATGTTCGAGGTAACGCTCCACCAGCGGATCGTTGTCATGTGCCGCCTCTGGCACGGCCGGCGCCAGCGATTCGCTGAGTGCCTGCTGCCCGGTCATGGTGTCGCTTAAACCGCCGCCGGCAGCAACCGTGACAGCGCCGCGCCAGCAAGCTCACCAATAC
>ENA-OFCX01000953-OFCX01000953.1-metagenomes-genome-assembly--contig:-NODE-953-length-12873-cov-5.042986_pt1 | contig 12873 bp, 11 predicted proteins | sample MGYA00153384_OFCX01 | MGnify analysis MGYA00153384
ATATCCGCATCGACTACCTCAGCGAGGATGATGAGGTCGCCGTGGTCACCCGCACCACCTCGACCCGACCGGAGCCGATCCAGGCGCTCTTCACCGGCGAGGATTTGTTAGCCTTTCAGGAAATCGTCCGGCGCACGCCCATCGCCGGGGAAACCGCGCGCTACGCCGTCCGACTGGCCGCCGCGTCGCGGCCGAATCGCCCCGGCTCGCCGGATTTCATCAACGAGTGGGTGAACTGGGGCGCCGGCCTCCGCGCCGCGCAGTGCCTCGTCATCGGCGGCAAGGCGCGGGCGCTGTTAGCCGGCCGCACCCACGTCACGCCGGACGACATCCGCGCCCTCGCCCACGCCGTGCTCCGACACCGCGTGCTGGTCAATTTCCGCGCCGAAGCCGACGGCATCACGCCGGATGCCATCGTGGACCGCCTGCTCAAACACGTCCCGCTGCCCTGATGGACGCCGCGCGCAAATCTCCCGCCGCCTTCGCCGATCCCAAATCGCTGATGCGGATCCGCAATCTGGAGCTGCGGGCGCGGTCGGTCGTCGAGGGTTTTTCCAAAGGCCTGCATCGCAGCCCGCGGCATGGCTTCTCCGCGGAGTTTGCCGAGTATCGCTCGTATGTCCCGGGCGATGATATCCGCTATCTCGATTGGAAAGTGCTGGCCCGCCGCGACCGTTGTTTCATCCGGAAATTCCGCGAGGAAACCAATCTCCGCTGCCACGTGCTGCTCGATCTCAGCCGCTCGATGGACTACGGCTCGCTCACCTACACCAAGCTGGAATACGCCCGCACGCTCGCGGCCACGCTGGCGGTTTTTCTCCATCAGCAGGGCGACGAGATCGGACTTCTAACGTATGACGAGGTGCCTCGCGACTACCTGCCGCCGCGCCACCGCAGCGGCCACCTGCATGCGGTGCTCGCCGCGCTGGGCCGGCCGGCCTTGGGGAAATCCGCAGCGCTGCACTCGCCGGTGGAGGCCATCCTCAGCCGCGGGCGGATGCGCGGGCTGATGTTCGTAATTTCCGATTTCCTAACACCCTTGGAGGAACTGAAAGCGCCGCTCGCCTCGCTCGCAGCATGCGGCCATGACGTGACGCTCTTCCAGACACTCGAATCCGGCCGCGTGCTGCCCGCCGATCCCGGGCGGGTGCGGGAAAGCTATTTGAAAAAATTCAACGCGCACCAGCAGGGACTCAAGGCGCTCTGCGATCCGCTCGGCATCATCCACCACCTGTTGCCGACGGACCAACCGCTCGAGTCGGCCCTGCACACCTATCTATCCGATCGTCGCGGCCGCGGCACCCGGGTCTGGCAACCTGGGCGGTTATCCCGGCGGCGCGGCGGTGTATGCCGCCGTGGTGCGCTCGCAGACCACCACCGACCTGAGCCCGGCGCAAATCCACGCCATCGGCTTGCGCCAGGTGGCGCGGCTGCGCGGCGAAATCGACCAGCTGTTCCTGCTGCTGGCCGCGATGCAGGCCGCCCTGGTGGAACTGGCTGCGCGCAGCGCGCAGGATGGCCGGGTCGACCGCGTCGAGGTCGGACTCGCCGAGCGCGTCCGATTCCTTGAGGAATCGGCGCAACCCCTTGTGCGCCGCCTCCATCGAGCGCCGCAGCTCCTCATGCACCCAGGCCAGCGCGCTCAGATCATCGGTGGACTCGGTCATGGTGTCGTTCATCGGCGGTTCATCACATCAGCCACGGCGGCGCGCATTCGCAGGTCGGGGCAATTCGTCGGGACAGATTCATTCGATCTTGAAGCGGGCCACGGACTGGCGCAGTTCCTCGGCCGTGCGCGACAGTTCGCGCACCATTTTTGCGGTCGAGCGCGTGCCCTCGCCGGTCTGTTCGGTCACGGCGAAGATGTGCTGGATGTTGGCCGCCACCACGTTGGCCGACTGCGCCTCGCTCAGGGCCTGGTTCGAGATCTGCCCGATCAGCTCAGCCAACTGGTGCGACACACGGTCGATCTCGCCCAGCGCGGTGCCGGCCGCGTCGGACAGTCTGGCGCCCTCGACCACCCCCATCGTCGAGCGCTCCATCGCGCCGGCGGCGTCCTGCGTGTCGGTCTGGATGGTCTTGATCAGCGCGGCGATCTGGCGCGTGGCGTCGCCCGAGCGCTCGGCCAGCCGCTGCACTTCCTCGGCGACGACGGAAAAACCGCGCCCGGCATCGCCCGCCGAAGCGGCCTGGATCGCGGCATTCAGCGCCAGCACGTTGGTCTGCTCCGTGATGTCGGAGATCAACTCGGTGATCTCGCCGATCTCCTGCGACGACTCGCCGAGCCGCTTGATGCGCTTGGAGGTCTCCTGGATCTGCTCGCGAATCGAATTCATGCCGCCGATGGTGTTCTGCACCGCGCGCAGGCCGGACTCGGCTGCCTGCAGCGACTGCCGCGCCACCAGCGCGGTTTCCTGCGCCTGAGCCGACACGTCGTTGATCCGAACAGCCATCTGCAACACCGACTCGCCGGTGTCGCGGATCTCGCGCAGCTGCTCGGACGAGGCCGCGAGCAGTTCGGTCGACGTGGCCTCGACCTGCTCGGTGGTGTCGGTCACCCGAGCCACCGTGCCCTGCACCTGCGACACCAGGGTGCGCAATTCCTCGACCGTGTAGTTGACCGAGTCGGCAATGGCGCCGGTGATGTCCTCGGTCACGGTGGCCTGTTGGGTCAGGTCGCCCTCGGCGACCGCCTGCAACTCGTTCATGAGGCGCAGGATGGCTGCCTGGTTGGCATCGTTGACGCGCTTGGCGTCACGCTGTTCACGCTCGGCCGAGCGCCGCTGGCCTTCAGCGAGCCGGGCCCGGTCGCGCTGGTCACGCACATAGAGGCGCACGAAGCCAACCGCGCCGACGCCGCACATCACGGTGAACAGCAACAGCAGCGACAGACCGACGGCACCGAGGCCGGTGTCGCTGGCCAACCGGTTTTGCACCGCCTCGAGCCCCGGGCGCAGCGGTTCGCTGTCGGTGACGATGGCCAGCTGCGCTTCGCGCGCGGCCGCCAGCGCCGGCTGGCTGGTCAGCATCGCGTTCGCCGGGGCCCGCACGTCCTCGAACTGCCGCAGCAGTGTGGCGATGCGCTCTCGCGTCTGCGGATCGCGGGTGCCAGGCAGGCGCAGCTCGGTATTGCCGTCCAGCAGGCCTTGGCCGATGACCTGGAACGAGCCCAGGTCCTTGCCCATCAGAAACACCGCCTCGGGACTCGCGCCCGCCGGCGCCAGGAATTCGTTGGCGCTGCGGGCGATGCGCTGGGTCAGCATGACCAGCTGCCCGGCCGCGGCCACCTCGGTCGGCACCGCGTCCTTCTGCAACTTCAACGCGGCCACTTTCTGGGCGCTCTCGAGCAGATCGAAAGACTGCGTGTTGATGCTTCGCATTGCCTGATCGGCCAGCGCAATCGCCTTTTGCTGGGCGATCACGAGGTTGGCGCCTTTTTCGGTCCGATCGACCAGCGGCATCAGCGGGTCGAGCAAGGCGCGCGCGCTCGCCGGCGCCATCGCCAGGTTGGCATCGCCCTCCTTCAGGCCCCGCAGGTTGCGCGCCAGCACCCCGACGCTGTCGCGCACCTCGGCGAACGCCGGCACGCTGCCCAAGAGTGCCTGGGTCGACGCCTTCGCCAGCCGCTGCGACTGCATCAGCGCCTGACCGGTGGCGCGCACCTGCGCCGCACCGCGCTGGGCCGACAGCAGTGTGCTGATGGCCATGAACAGCAGCCCCACCAGCCCGACCGCCAGCACGCTGGCCAGAATGCGCTGCTGACGCAGCGTCGCGGGCTGGTCGACAGTCGGTGCGCCAATGCCCGGCAGGGTTTCATCGGCATCGTCGCCGGGCCGCCGGGAGTCGGAATAGTCCAGCAGACCGGACGGTTCGCCCCCCCGATTCAGCGAGCTGTCGAGCACGGCCGTGCGCTCCATGGCGGACACGTGGAGGTCGGCGGCTCGGCCCGGAAGCGACGCGTGCAGCGAATCGGACCTGGCGCGGCCGGGGTTCAGGTCGTGGTCCGAGGCGTCGAAGCCTTCGTCGTCAGGCGATTGCTGGCCGCGCCGGGAGGCCGACCCCTTGATCCTGTCCAGAAAGCTCATACGCTCCTCGTGCGGTCGGTCTGATGCGAGGCAGACGTTTCGCGGACGCGAACGCTCACTCGACGATCTTCAGGAATGCTTCATCGGCAGCCAACTCGGTCAGCTTGAGTTCCAGCCAGACTTTTCCATCGGCGTCACGCAAGCGCTGCCCGACAAACGCCGGCTTTGGCGCGTCGGACGCGGGCAACGGCGTCAGCACATCGTCGTTGCGCAGGCCGCAAAGGCGGTCCACCAGCAGCGTGCAGTTCAGGTCGAGTGATGCGTTGAAGCCGACCAGCCTGGCCTGCTCGCGCCCGCTGGCGGCTGTTTGCAGGCCGAGGAACCCCGCCAGGTCGACCACGCCGTGCAGGCGGCCGCGCAAATTGACGACGCCCTGAAACCACCGGTGCGTGTGCGGCACAGGCAGGATCGGCGCCAGCGCGAAAATTTCACCGGCTTCGCCCAGCGGCAGCAAGAAGCCGTGCGTGCCGCACTCGACCGCCAGCCAGGAGCGACCGCGCTGCTGTGTCTTGGCGGTGCGCAGTCGCTCGGCCAGTCGGGTCTGAAGGTCGCGCAGGGCTTGTTTGTTCGCCATGGCAGGTCGGTGCCTCGGTCGGGGGTGACGACAGCGCAGGAAGGCGCGTCAGTCGAAGGCGCGGATCTTGGCGATCAGGTCGTCGGCATCGACCGGCTTGACCACGTAGTCGCGCGCGCCTTGGCGCATGCCCCAGACCTTGTCGGTTTCCTGGTTTTTGCTGGTGCACATGATCACCGGCACGTCGACGAAGCGCGGGTCGCGAGTGATGGCGCGCGTCAGCTGGAAACCGTTCTGCCCCGGCATCACCACGTCCATCAAGATCAGATCGGGCTTTTCCTCACCCAACCGACGCATCGCCTCTTCGCCGTTTTGAGCCGTCCGCACCGTGTAGCCGCGCTTGGTCAGCAACTCGGCGACGTGATGCAGCTCGGTTCTCGAATCGTCCACCAGCAGGATTTTCTGGATCGCCATCGTCTGGTCCTCAATCTGCACGTGCCGCAGCGAGCCGCTGCAGGTTGGTCACCGGGATCGAAGCAGCCCGGGCCATGCGCAGGGCTTTCAACGGTCGGTCCGGCAATGCTGCTTGACGGCCTGCAGCAGCTGGTCTTTGGTGAACGGTTTGGTGAGGTAATCCTCCGAGCCCACCATGCGCCCGCGCGCCTTGTCGAACAGCCCGTCCTTGCTGGACAGCATGATCACCGGCACGCCAGCGAAGCGTTCGTTGCGCTTGATGATGGCGCAGGTCTGGTAACCATCGAGGCGCGGCATCAGGATGTCGCAAAAAATCAGGTCGGGATCGTGATCATTGACCTTTGACAGCGCGTCGAAGCCGTCCTCGGCGAGTAGCACGTCATAGCCGCCCTGCTTGAGGAAAATTTCAGCACTGCGACGAATCGTGTTGCTGTCGTCGATGACCAGCACTTTCACGGCGCGTTCATCGGCGGGGTCGGAATGGCTCACCATTGCATCTCCTTGGTGAAGTCGCGCTGCGCGAGCGCGCTGGATAGTGCACCGGTCAGGCTGGCACCATCTCGAAGTCTTCCTTGCGCGCTCCGCATTCGGGGCAAGTCCAATTCATCGGCACAGCCGCCCAGGCAGTGCCGGGCGCGATGCCATGTTCCACATCGCCACTGGCTTCGTCGTAAATCCACCCGCAAATCAGGCACATCCAGGTTCGGTACTCGGTCACGGTGGGTCCAGGCCTTCACTACAATGCAGTCGGATTGTAGCGACGCGAAATATCGAAAAATCAAGCTGCTGCAGGCACATACCCAACATTCCTCTCACCTGCTTAGAGGTGTGGCGTGGCCCGAGCGGCACCCACTGCACACCGGACGGACACCATCCCATGAGCGCTGAATCGACCACCACCGAGAGCGAATCGGCACTGCAGCAGGAACAGACCACACCGGCCTGCGTGATGAGCTTCAACGCCAGCGACCCCAGCGGTGCCAGCGGCGTGGCTGGCGACGTGGCCACGATTTCGGCGATGGGTGCGCACGCGCTGCCGGTCGTCACCAGCATCGTGATGCGCGACACCGCCGAGGTGTTCGATCACCATGCGATCGACGCCGACGTGGTGGTCGAGCAGGCTCGCAGCGTGCTTGAAGACATCACCCTGGCAGCCTGGAAGGTCGGCTTTCTGGGCTCAGCCGAGGGCGTCAGCGCGGTGGCCGAGATCCTGTCCGATTACCCGGACGTGCCGCTGGTGGCCTACATGCCCAACCTGTCGTGGCTCGAGGAGGATGCGCAGCAGGCTTACCTCGACGCTTTTCGCGAACTGATCCTGCCACAGACCGAAGTGCTGGTCGGCAGCCACCAGACCCTCACCAACTTCCTGCTGCCCGACTGGGAAGGCGAGCGACCGGCCTCGCCGCGCGAACTGGCAGTGGCCGCCGGTGAACACGGCACGCGCTTCGTGCTGGTCACCAGCGTGTTGATCACCAGTTCCAAGACGCCCGACCAGTTCCTTGACAACGTGCTGGCCTCGCCGCAGGGAGCCGTCACGGGCGAGAAATTCGAGCGCTTCGAGGTTAGTTTCGTCGGCGCTGGCGACACCTTGTCGGCGGCGCTGGCCTCGCTGCTGGCGTCCGGCTCCGAGTTGCAGGCCGCCGTCGGCGAGGCCCTCACCTTCCTCGACCAAGCGCTCGATGCCGGCTTCCGGCCCGGCATGGGCAATGTCATCCCCGACCGCTTCTTCTGGGCGCTGCCGCCGGGCGACGACGAAGAAGGCGCCGACGGCGCCGACGGCACCGTCAAAGGCGGCGCTGACAAACAACCGCGCCAGGTGCACTGACCCGGCGCACTCGCCAGCCGCACCGGCTGGTAATTTCGTCTCATTTCCGGCAGTTCCCATGTCCACCAACGCAGAGCTTTTTGAACGTGCCCAGAAGGTTATTCCCGGCGGCGTGAATTCGCCAGTGCGGGCATTCCGCGCGGTCGGTGGCACGCCGCGCTTCATCTCTCGCGCCCACGGTCCGTACATGTTCGACGCCGAAGGTCGGCGCTACATCGACTACATCGGCTCATGGGGTCCGATGATTCTCGGCCACGGCCACCCGGCAGTGCTCGAGGCGGTGCAAAAAGCGGCGATGGACGGCTTTTCATTTGGCGCGCCGACCGAGCGTGAAGTCGAACTGGCCGAGGAAATCCTGGGCCTGGTGCCCAGCATGGACCAGGTCCGCCTGGTGAGTTCCGGCACCGAAGCGGCGATGAGCGCACTGCGGCTCGCGCGCGGCGCCACCGGCCGCAGCAAGATCGTCAAGTTCGAAGGCTGTTACCACGGACATGCCGACGCGCTGCTGGTCAAGGCCGGGTCAGGCCTCGCGACATTCGGCTTCCCGACCAGCGCCGGCGTGCCGGCCGAGGTGGTGCAGCACACGCTGGTGCTCGAATACAACAACGTGCAGCAGCTTGAAGAAGCCTTCGCGTTGAATGCGCGGCAGATCGCCTGCGTGATGATCGAGCCGATCGCTGGCAACATGAATTTCGTGCGCGCCAGCGTGCCGTTCATGCGGCGCCTGCGCGAACTTTGCACCGAGCACGGCACCCTGCTGGTGTTCGACGAAGTGATGAGCGGTTTTCGCGTCGCGCTGGGCAGTGCGCAAAGCCTTTATTCGCAAGCGATTCCCGGCTTCGAGCCGGACCTCAGCGTGTTCGGCAAGGTCATCGGCGGCGGCATGCCGCTGGCGGCGTTCGGTGCGAAGCGCGAGGTGATGCAGCAACTGGCACCGCTCGGCCCGGTCTACCAGGCTGGCACGCTGTCGGGCAACCCGGTGGCGACGGCCTGCGGCCTGGCCACGCTGCGCGAGATCCAGAAGCCGGGCTTCTTCGACGCCTTGAGCGCCAGCACACGCAGCCTGGTCGACGGCCTGCTCGGCGCGGCGCGCGAGCATGGCGTGCCGATGGCCGGCGACTGCGAAGGCGGCATGTTCGGTTTCTTTTTCACCGACTCGGCAGACGAAGGCCTGCCGCAAAACTACGCGCAGGTGATGGCCAAAGGCAGCGAGCGGTTCAACCGTTTCTTCCATGCCATGCTCGAGCAGGGCGTTTACCTGGCGCCGGCGATGTACGAAGCCGGCTTCGTCAGCGCGGCGCACAGCAGCCAGGACATCAAGACGACCGTCGACGCGGCGCGGCACGCCCTGCGCTGACCGGCTGCGCACCGGCACGGCGGGCAATGTTGCAGGCGGAGGCGGCATTGCGGCCAGCGTTGCAGGCGCTGTTGACCTCCACGGTCAACCCGGTTCGGTTTCGGCTTCGAGACCGCCTGCACGCTCCGTAGAATCTTTTGATGCATATCCACATCCTCGGCATCTGCGGCACCTTCATGGGTGGCCTGGCGGCGCTGGCGCGCGAAAGCGGGCATCGGGTGACCGGCTGCGATGCCGGTGTCTATCCGCCGATGAGCGATCAGCTGCGAGCGCTCGACATCGCGCTGGTCGAAGGATTCGCTGCCGATCAGTTAGCCCTGAAGCCAGACCTTTATGTGGTTGGCAACGTGGTGGCGCGCGGCAACGAACTGATGGAGGCCATTCTCGACGCCGGCCTGCCCTACACCAGCGGTCCGCAGTGGCTGGCCGAGCACGTGCTGCCGGGCCGGCACGTGCTGGCGGTGGCCGGCACCCATGGCAAGACCAGCACCACCGCGATGCTCGCCTGGGTGCTCGACCAGGCCGGCTTGCAGCCCGGCTTCCTGGTCGGCGGCGTGCCGCTGAACTTCGGCGTGTCGGCGCGGCTGGGCGCGGCCGGTGCGCCGTTCGTGATCGAGGCCGACGAATACGACACCGCCTTCTTCGACAAGCGCAGCAAGTTCGTGCATTACCGGCCGCGCACCGCGGTGCTGAACAACCTCGAGTTCGACCACGCCGACATCTTTGACGACATCGCGGCGATCGAGCGTCAATTCCACCACTTGGTGCGCACCGTGCCGTCGACCGGCCGGCTGGTCGTCAATGCGCGCGAGGAAAGCCTGCGGCGCGTGCTGGCGATGGGATGCTGGAGCGAGGTGCACCGCTTCGGCGCCCGCAAGGAAGGGCCCGGGGAACTGCGCGCGCGCGGCGAGCCGCACGCCTTCGACGTGCTGCGTGGCAGCCTGAAGATGGCGCGGGTCGAATGGTCGCTGTTGGGCGAACACAACCAGCTCAACGCACTGGCCACGTTGGCTGCGGCCGAACATGTGGGCGTGGCGGTCGATGCCGCCGCCCGGGCGCTGGCATCGTTCGGGAACGTGCGCCGCCGCCTCGAACTGATCGGCACGGCCGGTGGTGTCGCGGTCTACGACGATTTCGCCCACCACCCGACCGCCATGCGCAGCACGATCAACGGGTTGCGACGCCGGGTCGACGCGGCGCCGAGCGGCGCGCGCGCGGTGCCGGCGGCCACGCGGCCGCGCCTGCTGGCGGTGTTTGAGCCGCGCACCAACACGATGAAGCAGGGCGCGATGAAGGCGCTGTTGCCGTGGTCGCTCGAAGAAGCCGACCTGGTTTACTGCCACAGCGGCGGGCTGGCGTGGGACGCGGTGCAGGCGCTTGCGCCGCTGCGAGTTGAGGCCGTGGTCTGTGACGGCATCGACGGCCTGATCGCGCGCATCGTCGTCAGCGCGCGGCCGGGCGACCACGTGCTGTGCATGAGCAACGGTGGCTTCGGCGGCCTGCCGGCCAAGCTGCTGGCGGCGCTGGCCGCGCAGTCAGCTGGCTGACGCAGCGCCAGGTCAGCGCCGCTCGACGGCTGCCGACCGCGGGCCTGTTATGGCACCGGAATCGGTGCCGGTGCCGGTTCCAGTGGAGATGCCGGTGGCCCAGGCCGCCTGCAGCAGCGGATGGTCCAGCGGCACGCTGCGGATGCGGCCGGCCACTTCGGACAACGGCACGCTGTCGATCGAGCCACCGCGCAGCACCACCATGCGGTTGTAGCGGCGCTCGCCGATCAGCAGTGCGGCGGCGTGGCCGTACTGCGTGGCCAGCACCCGGTCGAACGGGGTCGGCGGGCCGCCGCGCTGCACGTGCCCGAGCACGGTGGTGCGCACTTCGCAGTCCAGCTGCGGCTGCAGCTGAGCGCGCAGCACATGGCCGACGCCGCCCAGCCGGATCGGATCGGGGCTGTCGGCCAGGTGCTGGCTGACCGTCATGCCGCCGCCCACGGCCTGCGCGCCTTCGGCCACCGCGATCACGGTGAACCGCTGGCGCGCCTCGCGCGACCGGCATACTTCCAGCACGTGTTCAAGGTCGTAGGGCAGTTCGGGAATCAGGATCACGTCGGCACCGCTGGCCAGGCCGGCTTCCAGCGCGATCCAGCCGGCGTAGCGTCCCATCGTCTCGAGGATCATCACGCGCCCGTGGCTCTGTCCGGTGGTCTGCAGGCGGTCCAGCGCATCGGTGACGATCGCCACCGCCGTGTCGAAGCCGAAGGTGCGGTCGGTGTGCGGCAAGTCGTTGTCGATCGTCTTTGGACAGCCGACCACCGGCACGCCCATCTGCGACAGCCGGTGCGCCACGCTCATGCTGCCGTCGCCGCCGATCACGACGATCGCGTCGAGGCCGAGTTCGCGCACGTAAGCGCACACGGCGGGCGAGACATCGGCACCGCCGGCGCCGTAGTAGCCGAACGGATTGGCGCGGTTGTGGGTGCCCAGGATGGTGCCGCCGGTGGCTACGATGCCCGCTACCGACTGCAGGTCAAGCGGGCGCACGCGCCGCTCGATCAGCCCCAGGAAGCCCTGCTCGATGCCAATCACCTCGGCTTGGCACTGGTAGATCAGCGATTTCGTCACCGCTCTGATCACCGCGTTCAAGCCTGGACAATCGCCGCCGCCGGTGAGGATGCCGATGCGCATGACGAACTCTCCTGGGACACTGTGCGCCTGAGTCTAGGCCCGCAGCCCGACCGCACGCAGGTTCCAACTTTGACCATGATCGAACCCGGTCCGCTCGCGCTGACTCATCTGCTGTACCTGCACGGCTTTCGGTCGTCGCCGCACTCGACCAAAGCGCGGCAGGTGGCCGATTGGGTGCTGCGGCGACGGGGCGACCTGGTCTGGTGGTGCCCGCAATTGCCGCCGTCGCCCAGGCTGGCGATGCAGCTGCTGCTGGACGGCCATTGCCAGCCAGCGCAGGTGGGGCTGGTGGGTCAGCGCATCTTCCTCGTCAACGCCAGCCTGGGCCTGTACCCGCAACTGCTGGAAGAGCGCGAAGAGTGGAAGCGCCAGTTCGGCCGCAGCCGCCTGGTGGCCTTTGGTGCCGGCCTGGCGACGCTGATGCGGGGCCACCGCAGCCTGCGCCTGCATGTGGAAAGTGACGGGCAGGAGCGGGAACTGCGCACGCCGACGCTCTTCGTCGGCAACAACGCGCTGCAACTGCAGCAACTGGGCTTGCCCGAGGCCGCGGCGGTGGAAACCGGCTGCCTGGCTGCCATCGCGCTGCGCCCGGTCGGGCGCCTGAAGATGTTGGGTCTGCTGTGGCACGGTGCATTCGGGCGCCTCGACCAAGCCGACGCGCTGATTCACTTGGCCACGCGCCGGCTCACGGTGCGTGCGCGCCGCCGGCTGGGCGTTCTGGGTTCGCAACGCATCAAGGTCGCCATTGACGGCGAGGTCAGCTGGATGCGGCTGCCGCTGACTTTTTGCGTCGCGCCGAAGGCCCTGCACTTGCTGCGCCCGCCGACGCCGGCCCCCGAACTGGCGCCAGGCCCAGGGGCTGGCGAATGACGTTGCTGCTTCAGGTTTCCGACCCCCACTTTGGCACCGAGCGCCCTGCGGTCGTCGAAGCCCTGGTGCGGCTGGCACTGGCGCTCAAGCCGCAGGTGCTGCTGCTGTCGGGCGACATCACGCAGCGCGCCACCCGGGCGCAGTTCGCCGCCGCGCGAGCCTTCGTGCAGCGCTTGCAAGTGCCCCATTGCCTGGCCGTGCCGGGCAACCACGACATCCCGCTGTGGCAGTTGCCGCTGCGGGCCTATTCCCGCTACTGCGCTGCCTTCGGGGCCGAACTTGAACCCAGCCTGGAAACCGATGACCTGCTGTTGCTTGGCGTGAACACCACGCGTTGGTGGCGGCATGAAGACGGGCAGCTTTCGGCCGCGCAGGTCGACCGCGTGGTCCGCCGCCTGGCCAAGGCGCGGCCCGAGCAGCGGCGGCTGGTGATGGTGCACCAGCCCCTGGTGGTGACCCGGCCCGAGGACGAGAAGAACCGCTTGCACGGCCACGCTGCAGCGCTGCAGGCCTTGAGCGCAGCGGGCGCAGACCTCATCATCGGCGGCCACATCCATCTGCCCTTTGTGCTGCCACTGGCCGGCGGTGGTTGGGCGGTCCAAGCCGGCACCGCGGTCAGCAGCCGGGTGCGCGCCGGGGCTGAAAACTCCGTCAACCTCATCCGCATCGATGCCGACGCCAGCGAACGCGCCGTGGTCGAGCGCTGGGACCACGTGCCCGCGCAAGGCGAATTCATGCCGCATGAACTGCACCGCCTGCAAGCGCCGACGCACACCCGGCGTTAGGAGCGCGGGATCGCGGCAGCGTGTGGGGGCTTGCAGGGGCGTGGGGCGTGGGGGTGTGAGGTCGTGAGGTTGTGAGGGTCGTGAGGGTCGTGAGGCTCTTGAGGGTGCGGAGTGCCGCTGCGCAGCGGCCGCATGCGGCGATTTATCCTCGCCGCGCCGACGCAGCGCGAACCCCGCTTGATTCAGCTTGACACTTCCGTTTGCGTCGATCGCCTTCGTCGTAACGACGCCGGACCCGTGACACGAAGTCACTGCGTCCGTGGGTCGCCTTCGTTTGAATCC
>ENA-OFCX01000954-OFCX01000954.1-metagenomes-genome-assembly--contig:-NODE-954-length-12855-cov-4.172266_pt1 | contig 12855 bp, 9 predicted proteins | sample MGYA00153384_OFCX01 | MGnify analysis MGYA00153384
CGGGCGGCGCCACTCACGGCGCCGCCCGAAGCAGCGCGAAGCCGGTGACATCCAGCGCGGCTTGCGATTGCCGCGGAGTGGCGGAGGTCATTTACGACTGGGCCGGCGCGGGTGCGGAGACGATCCTCAGGGCGGTGCGATCCGCCGCGTGGCCGGGCGCCGTCCTTCAGCTCGCTTAGGACATCATGCCGGACGCGCCTAGTCCGCACTGGACGGGGACAGTGGTCATCGTAGTGCTTACGGTCACGAGCGGCCTGCAGCGCACCGCGTGCGAGTATCAGGGGCTGCTCGCCCGCTACGGCTTTCGGACGGAGCGAGTGCTCGAAACGCCCAGCGGCATCCCGATTGTGGGCGGGCGCCCGGCCTGACGATCGCGGGGCCGTCACACCTGCGCTTGCAACGGCTGTTGCTTGCGGCAGACTGCCGTTCCTACATAAACGACGAGGGCCCGCCAGCCGTGTTGACGGACCCTCGAACGTTCAAAGCGCCTATTCCTAAAAGCGGACCAACACCGGCTCGCCACTGCCGATCGCCATGTCTGCGGCACGCGAAATGGACTTCACCGCGTCACCTTGACTGCGCACGGCCGGTGCCTCTGCGCGACCGCTTGCCGCGCACGTGACCTTGATGCTCATAGGCGTGAACAAGCCAAACGTGAGGGCTCCCACGAGGCCGTTCAGGAACGACTGTTGCGATTCCACCTGAGCGACGCCGGAAGGGCACTTGGATGCTGTTTCGACCGTCGTCGGCGGAACGATGCCGTAGACGAACGACAATGCCCACGGCTGCTCGATGGTGGTCGTGCCGAGCGGACTTCCAGTCCTCACGGTTGAGTGGTAGCAACCGGTCGTGAAGGCGGCGAGAACGATTAATGACGCGATACGATACATGCGCAGACTCTCCCAGGATGGTGAAAAGAGTGAAATCGTGACGAACGAAACAGAAGCAAAGCGGATGTCGTTGCTCCTGCAAGTGTCCGCTGCCACCTTTCGGGTAAGTCTCCTGCAACAGGTGCATTTCGGCTGGTACAGGCGGCAGAGTGCAAGTTCAATCTTGCCGACTGCTTAGATGTAGTCGCCAAGCGCCTTGCTGGGTGGGCCGCGGTACGTCAAACACGGTGTCCGTTGTCCACATGATGGATCAGAAGAGTTCAGGCACGAGCCTTGGATGGGCAATGTGTTGGCGGCCACGGGTTCATCGTGTTCGAACCGAACTACCTGGGCAGCGACAACCATGGCAATGCGCTCTTCACAACGGTGGAAGGTAGCCATGATCGGCGCCGCAGTGATCGATTTCGTCGATGACGACAACCTGAATGACCTTTCGCTCTACATGCGCGCCTGCGGCGAGACGCTGATGCTTTCAAAGGATCTGGCGCGCATGACAGAACAGTCGCCAATGACTCGTGTCGACGATATCTGCACCCCACTGCTGCTGCTGCTCAACACCGTCGACGTGCGGGTGCCGTTTACTCAACAGTACAGGCTGATGAACGACCTGCACATGCAAAAGCGCGAGGTGTGCATAAAACTGCGGCTCGTCGCGGCACGCCTTCCATTCATTCGTTTCGTGCTCGCGATGTCGGGTGTGTGTAAACCGAATTTAACGCCGTGCGATTGCGCTGACGCATGACTGTACATGTCGACCGACTCAACAGCGCGATCGCCGGGCGCTACCGCATCGCGGCTGGGCTTGGCGAATGCGGGAGGGTGTCAATAGTGAGGGCTGCAATGGCGAGGATCGACCCGATGGTCAAGCATCACGTATGTAAGCTCTGTGCAACGTGGCGTGTTGCACCGAAGGCACCACTGCATAATGGGGCCCTTGGTGTCATGCTTCGGCCACGTGTTCACTCACGACCATCGTCGCGTGAATCACTCGAGAATGTGTGGTCGATTTGAAGGAGCGCATTAAACCTGTCAGCCGAGTGCCTTGTGGCGCGCGTCGTTGAACTGCGAATACTGGCCTGAACAGGGCGTAGACAGCGATGTGAAATTTTGATCGTTACGTGACGACGACGGTGTTCGACGCTACACTACCGGATCAGCGACCGGCACGCCATCGAAACTCATGACCTGACTCACACGATGCGACCAGAATCACGCGCCCGGACACGTAGTTTCGCTGCTCTGCTGGTCGGCCTGACAGTGGCGGCGGGACCAGCTCTCGGCGCTCAGGTCACGGGTGGGGCGCCGACGATGATCCTCACCGGCGGTCGCATCTTCACCGCGGATTCGACGCGCCCCTGGGCCACCGCGATTGCCATCAGCGGCGAACGCATCCTCGCCGTGGGCAGCGATGCCCAGATCACTGCGCTCGCGACGACTGCGACGAAGCGTGTCGCACTTGGCGGACGCGTAGTGGTACCTGGGTTCAACGACGCGCACATGCACGTGGGCCCGGGCACGCGGGGGATCTCCTTCGCGACTGGTGACTCGCCGATGCCTGATCCGTCCTTCGCCGTCGTCGTCGACTCGGTGCGGGCGATCGCGAGTCGCACGCCATCCGGCACGTGGATCATGACGGACGTCGGCGAGCGGGTCCTCGCCGATCCTGATGCACGCCGGGCGATGCTGGATCGCGTCGCGCCAAAGCATCCGGTCTCCCTCCACGGTTTCACGGGTCATGGTGCCGTGCTCAACACGTCGGCGCTCATCGCGGCCGGTGTCGACACGATCAGCGATCCAGTTGGCGGTTGGATTGAGCGCGATGCATCGGGCCGCGCCACAGGGCGCATCGACGAGTATGCGCTCTTCGGCGCCGACGCCCGAATGAGCGCCGCACGCGGAACGGCGCCTGCCATCCGCATGTACACGGCCTTCGCGGCCAGTGCTGCGCGCAACGGGATCACGAGCGCGCAGAACATGAGCACGAATACGACCCCGATGCAGCTCGCGGCGATCGAGCAGGCCGAGATACTGCAGCTGCGGCATCACCTGATCCCGTTCGAGCAGACGCGCGCCGGGCGCCGCGACACGCTCTGGAACGCGGCACACCGAGACTCCCCGTTCTCGCGCGTCGCTGGAATCAAGTGGGTGCTGGACGGCACGCCGGTTGAGCGGCTGGCGCTGATGCGCGAGCCGTATGCTGACAAGGCCGGCTGGTACGGCCGCGCAAACTTTCCGCTCGACACCTTGAAGGCGATGCTGCGCGATGCCCTCAACCGCGGCCAGCAGCCGATTCTGCACGCCGGCGGTGACAGTACCATCGCACTGCTGTTCACTGCGCTCCGCAGCGTGGCTCCGGATTCAGTCTGGCGCCGGATTCGACCGCGCATCGAGCACGGCGACAACCTGATGGCCGACCAATTTGCTGATGCGAAAGCGCTTGGCATCGTCGTGGTGCAGAATCCCACGCATCTCTCAGTCGTTTTCCGCGGTAATCGCTGGGATGATTCGCGCGCCTCGCGGTCCGAGGTGCTGCGCGGCATCGTGGAGGCCGGGATTCCGCTGGCCATCGGCAGCGACGGTCCCATGGAGACGGGACTGAACCTGATGTTCGCCATTCTCAACCCAGCCAATCCCGCGCACGCCCTGACGCGGGAACAGGCAGTCATCGCGTACACGCGGACGTCTGCCTACGCGCAGCACGCCGAAAAGGACAAGGGCACGCTGGCGCCTGGCATGTTGGCCGACCTGGCGGTGCTGTCGCAGGACATCTTCACCGTCCCACCCCCGGCGCTGCCCGGCACCACCAGCCTGCTGACGCTGGTTGGTGGACGCGTGACGAGGAACGTGTTGCCGTAAGCGCGCCTCACTGGCCGACCGCGGCCCACACCCTCGTGCTCAATTGGTCGCTCGAGCAGATTGCCGGCTGGCTTCGGCTCACCTGCCACGAAACCGCGCGCGTGCAGGTCTCAAACGAGACGATGTACAGAGATTGTTCGTGCAAGCGCGCGGCGTACTGACGAGGTAATTTCTCGCACGCCTGCGCACGTATCGCAAAATGTATTCAAGTTGGAACAGCAATCAGGAGAGCGCTGAAAAAAGCGCTCTCCCCAGTACGGTGTCATTCGGCGAAGGTGTGCCCTCGCCAAGGCTGTCCGTGCTTAATTGTCATATTCAACTTTACGGAAACCACGCTGCATCTCGAGCGCGAAACTGACCAGTTCGCGCGTGCGTGTGTAATCGAGGCGGGAGAGATCCATGACGGTGCCGTCGGCGCGACGGAACCACAGCGCCGGCTGGACGTCAACGGCGAGCGCGCGATCGGCGCCGGTCTTCGAGATGTTGAGCGGCGGAGTCATGTCCATCTCCACCTCGATCTCGGCATTGAAGTAGGTACGGAACGAAATCGGCTGAGTAGTTCCGCTTGGGGTGAACGTGCCTTCGACGACCATGCTTGCCCGATCTGGAAAGTCGGGGTGCGCGGCACGGATCACCGAGCGCAAGGCTGCGATCTGGGCCCGCTCCGAGGCGTCGTCATCACTGTCCGACTCCAGGTTTTCGACCTCGAATTCAAGCTCGTCGTACGAACCCGTCGGCACGCCAGCGTTGGCGACATCCACCACACCCGTACTGAGGGGAAGCCGGACGAACGAAGGCGGCGCCTTGAACTCTGCGCATGAGGCCGAGCCTGGGGGGCCGTCATCCTCACCCACACACTCGAGTTCCAGTTCGGCGACGATGAAGCTCACGTTAGTGATCGTCAGCGTGCCATTCGTGCCCTGCACGACCATGCTCCCGCTGTTGCCGGTCCCGACCTGCGCAGATCGCGATGTCGACACAGACAGCGACGCGCTCGAGGCGGAGCGTCCGAAGCGCACGGCGACTCTCGAGCCGTCGGCGGGCCCAGCGGCGTCACTGCAACCTGCGAGCAAAAGCGGCAATGCGGCCAGACCGCAAGCGAGCGTAAACTTTGGGTGCATTTGATGTTGCGGAGGGACGCGTGCGGCACAGACCTGCAGAGTACAAGCCAACGGCGCGACGGTGTGCTTCACGGCATCGACGAGCGTCCCAGAGGAGGAGTAACGTCGGTCACGCGCCACCGGGCGCGCGTGGTGCACGGCGGTCTCGAAATCGGCGTCTCTGTCGCCGAGGTCTCGGTCAGTTGGATCGTTGCGTTCCCCGGACGAGGACCAGTGCGACGGCACGGCATCGTGCACGAGGGCAATTCGAGCTTCAGCTTGCCGCAGTCACGCAGCGTCAGCACGCGTGATCTTCGTCACAATGCCGCACCGGCACATGCTGCGGTTGTTGAGCCTCCAAGCCGCGGGCGTGCCGCAGGAAATTACCTGCGGTGAGGTGACCGTGACGCGTGGCACGGCTGTCAGGTCGAGCGTGCCACCGGTGTCGTATATCATGCCACGTGCGTGCAGCGTCTGCAGTGCGTTCTGCGCCGCAACATGGCCCGCACTCGCGGCCACGCACACGCAGCCAGGCCCACCGGTCACATCACCAGCGGCCTGGGTGTTTGGACTGGCTGTATGCACTGCCTCGTCGGCTTGAACGAGGCGGCATGACGCCGGTCCCACCCAGCTGCATCGCGGCCGTCGAGTCGGGCTGCGCTCAAGGAATGACGCCGTCTGACCCGGAGGCTCGCATCGTGTCGCGTCGAGGCGCCTTGCGACGATCGCCTTGGCGACGGTCCGGCTGCCCCCGACGATCGTTGGTAAACGATCCGCGTGAAATCCCAGACGGCAGCTCGAGCAGTTCACTCTCGAAATCGCCATCGAGGACGAGGAACGGGAGATCGGCAAGTTTGCGATCGGGGAGTGCGTCGGACTCAGGTGTCCAACGCTCGTCGACGTCGAGCGCAGCCTCCGCCACGGCCGCGGCGTCGAGATGTCGCCCGGCAGCGAGATGCAGCCGATGCAGGGCCGTCAGGTGCGGCAGGACCTCCAACGGACAGCCGATGCGAAGCAAGTGTGCCACCACCACAGAGCGCACGTGCGGATCGTCGGGAGACAGACGGGCAAATTCCTCGAGTGCCTGGAGTGCCTCGGTGTGCTGGCCTCGCGCCTCCAGCGCGTCGGCTACCAGCAGGTAATGTCGCTGCGCATCGACGACCATGCCTTTCTCCGCGGAAAACCGTGCCAGACGACGAAATGTCGGCACATGATCGGGACGATAGCGGAGGATCTTGTTGCACAGTGCGATCGCATTGCTGAGAAACCCACCACTCGCATACTCGTCCGCACTGACCTCGAACAGGGCGACGGCTTCGTCGATCTGCTTCAGCCGCAGGTGGAGATCTCCAACCCGATTACGCACGGTGACGTCGACGTGTTCTGTCCCGCCGTACTTGTCGAGTAACTGGTGATAGAGGCGAAGCGCCTGCTCTGGATGCTTGCGCAGCTCCAGAGCGGCGGCCCGCTCCTTGAGCAGGGCTGGTGAGGAATCCATGCGGATGTGGAATGCTGAGGCGGGGAGTGGTCGCGATGCACGGATAACGAGTCAACCCAATTCGCGTCACGGTACATCATCCGTTTACCGCAGCGCGTACCCGTATCTCACCGTTCGGCGTACGCCGTCCTGTGCGTCTCCCCTGTCACATCGCATCATGCACGTCGAGAATGCGCCCCAGGTGCAACGCTCGCATCTGGACACGCGGTGACAGTGCACGCATTCGACATTGACAGCTTGATCACAACGCCACGCAGGCTTCGTCACGCCGTATGAGTAACTCCGAGAACTTCTTCAGAGCGGAAACTGGTAGGGATTACATGCGCTGTCACCGATTTTCCGGCGCGAACTTCGTCGACACGATGATACAGTGCACCGCCACCTATTTTACGTCACCGATTCTTGCTTGTCACCAACCGTTACCGACCTCGAATTGCCATCGCATCGACTCAGCGAGCGCTGCGGTCGCGCCACTGCTCGAGTGCCGTGACACGCTGCTCGAGCGATGGCACCGACGCCGCGATTGATGCCGGGAATGGCCGCGGCGTTTGTGCGTCGGCGGCGACGAATCGTGGCGCGAGCGTCACAGGGTCACGCGCCCGTGCTGCCGCCGACACCGGTGCGACCCCTCGCGTGCCCATGTTGATGAAGAACCGGCCCACTGGACCCAGCCAGAGCAGTCGGAACATGCGCTCGCCGGGTGGCATACGGAACGGTGATCGCACCAACAGCACCGCGCCGACGCCGAGCATCATCAACGCGCAGACCAACAGCACCGTCGCGTACAGCGGGATGTCGTATCGCCCCGGCGCGATCAGTACCCGACGTGATGCTGCAAACCAGAGCAAGCCAGCTGCACCGCCAATCGTTGCGAGTGTGCTGGCGAGCGTCTTGCGACGGCGGCGATGAATCGTCGGATCGAGCCGAAGCTGATCACGCAGCGACTGCTGCTCATTCACGATCAGGTGCAGTCCACGCATCGTCTCGTCGGGCATGAACCCCAGTTCGGCGAGGCGACGCACCGCCGTCAACGCCTGCAGCATGCGCGCCAGACCAATGCCAAAAAATACGATCAGTGGCAATGCCCTGTCGATCACAGACATTCCCTTCGGTGCAGAGCTGAAGACGTACCAGCCGAGCAGCGTCACGAAGGCGAGCACCATCAGCAGCGTGTTCAGCTCCTGCGCATAACCGCGGATCACGATCGGCACCTCAGGTGCCGCAAGCTGCGCCTCGTCAATCGCTTCCACCAGCGCTTCTGCCGACGCGAAACGGTCGTCGGCTTCCTTCATCACGCACCGGTCCACTGCCGCGGACAGCGCGTCAGGCAGATCGGGACGTACGTCGATCAGTGACGGCACCCGCTCCGTCAGCTGCCGGATCAGGATGCGTTGCGGTGTCGGGCCTCCCATTGCGATCTGGCCCGTCGCCGCGAAGAAGGCCACAAGACCGAGCGCGTACAAATCGCTGCGTCCGTCGATCGTATCGCCTGACGCCTGCTCGGGACTCATGTACTCCGGCGTGCCGATCACCTCGCCCACGCGCGTGAGTCCTGCACGGGCGTCCGCGGCCGTAGCCGACGTGATCGCGCGCGCGATCCCGAAATCCATCAGCTGTGCACGACCGGTCGCTCGCTCGATCATGACGTTGTCAGGCTTGATGTCGCGGTGCACCACGCCGCGGCCGTGCGCGTAGGCCAGTGCGTACCCCACGTCCTGCAGCAGCCGCACAAGGTCGCGCACCGACAAGGGACCCAGACGCCGTACGCGCTCGGCGAGGCTCTCGCCCTCGACGTAGCCCATCGCGAACGCCACCAGCTCGTCGCTCTCCTCGACGGCGTGGACAGGCACGATGTTGGGGTGGGAGAAAGACGCCGTGGTGCGCGTTTCACGCAGAAAACGCTCGCGAAGTGCACTGTCGACCGCGAATTCTGCCGGCAGCACTTTCAGGGCGACGGGGCGATCGAGGCGCAGGTCGCGTGCGAGGTATACCGCACCCATGCCGCCGCGCCCGAGCTCGCGCTCGATCGCGTAGCGGCTGCCAAGAGCGGTGCGCACCCTTTCCAGATCGGCTTCGTGCATGGGAGTCCTGTGATGATCATCAGCCGCAGCAGATTGCGATGGACAGATTACGGTGACAGTGCACTCAATTCCGAACAATGCAAGACCTGGCTGATACACACCGGGCTTCACACCGGGGCACCCTCGACACAATCACACGATCGCACGGTCATCGCAACGAAACGGTGCGGGGCCGGGAATCGCGAAGGTCGATTCTGGATCTTCGATGTCGTTCAATGCACATCCCCTCGATTCACATGCTGAGAAACCTGACGCATGTCGACAGCTGTGAAGCTGGACCGCCATCCCGATCAGGGGAGCAGCCGGATGTTCAGCGCACTCGACACGGCTTTGATCGGGTTGGCGAACGTTGGCCGCCAGGTGCATGACGCTTGTCACTGGTGTGCAGGCGCGGCTTGCGTGGAGCCGCATGTTGCAAAATACATACGAATACGCACTTGAATACGTGCACCGTCACCGTAAAGAGACACGCACGTGCACAAGTGCGCTGTCTCCGTAACTCACTGTAATCAGTTGGAATTGAACAGGCGACCGACGTACTTGCTCGCGTCGCGAAACCACAGGACACAGCTCGCGACAACGGTGCACTGCATCCACTCTCCGAAGGTCAGCGCCTGCGTCGAGAAGGCGACCTGCAGAAATGGGACATTGATCACTGCGATCTGCAGCGACACTGATACGGTCAGGGCGCTCCAGAGCCACTTGTTGTGGAACAGTTGGTGGAACGCACTCGTCTCATCGGAGCGGGCATTGAAGACGTTGAACAGCTGAAACAGCACCAACGTCGTGAATGCCATCGTCTGCGCATGTCGCATCGTTCCCGAGCCGTCGATGAACCCGCCGGGTAGCCCGGCGTCGAGCACGAGCAGGGTCCCGACCGCCATGATGGCTCCCACAAACGCGATACCGCCCCACATCCGGCGTGTGAGTACGCCCTCGGCGCGTGGGCGCGGTGGTCGAGACATCAAGCCGGATTCAGCCGGGTCGATACCAAGCGCGAGTGCCGGCAATCCGTCGGTCACGATGTTGATCCACAGGAGTTGTGTTGCCAACAGCGGAAGTACCAGGGTGTCGCCGTCCGTGCGCAGCCCCAGAAAATCGGCAAACAGCACGCCCACGAACATCGTCATCACTTCACCGATATTCGATGACAGCAGGAAACGCAGAAACTTGCGGATGTTGGAAAAGATGGCGCGACCTTCCTCGACGGCCGTCACGATGGTCGCAAAGTTGTCATCCATCAGGACGACATCGGCGACCTCCTTCACGACGTCCGTTCCGGTAATGCCCATCGCGATTCCGATGTCGGCTGCCTTGAGTGCCGGTGCGTCGTTGACGCCGTCACCAGTCATTGCGACGATCTCGCCTCGACGCTGGAGCGCCTTGACGATCCGGAGCTTGTGCTCGGGGCTGACGCGCGCAAACACGGAGATGTCGCGGACGGATTCGGTCAGCGTCTCATCGGACAGCGCGGCGAGATCGGCACCGGCCAGCACGCGCCCGTCGAGCGAGATACCGAGTTCGCGAGCGATGACGGCTGCCGTCCGCGGGTGATCGCCAGTGATCATGATCGGCCGGATACCGGCAGCTCGCGCGCGCGCCACGGCGTCCTTGGCCTCATCGCGGGGTGGATCGATCATGCCGATGAGGCCGAGGAATGTCAGGTCGTGCTCGAGATCCTCGCTGCGGTACTCGCCGGGAGACGGACTGGCTGGAATCATGCGCACGGCGACGCCGATCGTACGCAATGCCTCGCCGGCGAGTGCGTCGTTCGCCTGCCCGATTTCCGTGCGACGTGCGTCGCTCAGCGCGACCACCGATTCTCCGGTGAGTTCATGCGAGCAGAGCGCGAGCAGCACGTCCGGAGCGCCCTTGATGAAGGCGGAAAATTCGCTGTCAGCGCCATCGCCACGATGCACGGTCGTCATCAGCTTCCGCTCGGCAGAGAACGGGATCTCGGCGACTCGGGGAAAGTGCGCGTCGAGATCCGCGGGTTGCAGGCCCACCTTGCGCGCTGCCACGATGAGGGCCCCTTCAGTCGGGTCTCCCTGCACCAGCCATCGCCCATCCTGCTCCCGGATGGTTGCATTGTTGACGCGATCCGCCGCTGTGAGGGCACGCAGGATCTCGCGTTGCACATCACCCTCGACTGGTCCGCCACCGTCGGTTTCAAGCGTTCCAACGGGTTCGTACCCGGTGCCGCCGACATGCACGCTGCCGCTCGCCGTGACGATGCGTCGCACGGTCATCTCGTTGCGCGTGAGTGTCCCCGTCTTGTCGGACGCGATGACCGTGGCCGATCCGAGTGTCTCGACGGCGGCAAGGTGCCGCACGATGGCGCGGCGCGTGGCCATCCGCTGCACACCGAGCGCGAGAACGGCAGTGACGACGGCAGGCAGCCCTTCGGGAACAGCGGCGACGGCCAGTGCCACGCCGAGTATGAGCACGTCGAACATGCCTGACAGCGTGCGCACACCGCTCAGCAGAATGATGGTGCCAATCATGATTGCCGCTATCACGACCACGACGATGCCGAGGAGTCGTCCGACGCGATCGAGCTCCCGCTGCAGCGGGGTCGGATCCTCGGACGTGGTCTTCAGCAGACCGGCAATGCGCCCCATTTCCGTGGCCATGGCGGTCTGTGTGACCACGGCGCTGCCGCGGCCGGAGGTGACCGTCGTACCGCTGTACACCATGTTCAGGCGGTCACCGAGGTCCGCGTCGCCGGAAATGGGCCCAATGTCCTTGACGACGGGGAAGCTTTCGCCGGTCAACGCTGCTTCCGCCGTCTGCAGTGAGCTCGACTGAATGAGCCGGGCGTCGGCCGGAATCGTGTCCCCTTCCTCGAGCACGACGATGTCGCCGCAGACGAGCTCGGAGGCGGGGATACCGCGACGCTCGCCATCGCGAATGACGCTCGCCTGCGCGGCGGACATCTTGCGCAGCGCCGCGACGGCACTCGCCGCTCGTGACTCCTGCACATACCCGATGATTGCGTTGAGCAGCACGACCGACATGATCGCCAGCGCCTCGTACGGCAACGCGGACTCGCGCTCCACGAGCCATAATCCCGCGGAGATCGCCGCGGCCAGCAGCAGCAGGATGACGAGCACTCCGCTGAACTGCTGCGCGAAGCGTCGCCACGCCGGTACAGGTGCTTCCGCCTGCAGTTCATTTGCGCCATCGCGCGTGAGTCGCTCGCCCGCCTCTTGTGCGGCAAGGCCACGTTCGGCGTTGGTGCCAAGCGATGCGATGACCGCTTCAGATGTCTGCTGGTATGGCGCAGTCGAACCGGTCGCGGACGGTGCTTGCGCAGTTGGTGCTACCGCGCGCTCTGCACTCACAAGCTTCTCCTGCAAAACCCGTCGTGCTGGATCCTGCACCGGCTGGCTCTCATGTCATTTTCTGCTGAGGACGAATTTCCGTTGAGCTGTGCCGAACCGACTGGAGCGCTCGTTGCAGCACTCCGGCGGACTCGTGCAGCCCCGCGTGCTCTGCGGCGTCCAGCGGAATGTCGATGACGCGCTCGACACCGCCGCGCCCGACCACGCACGGCAAGCTCAGATACACACCGCTGATGCCATACTGGCCTGTCAGCAGCGTGGAGACCGGGAGTATGGTGTGCTCATCGCGGATGATTGCCTCGCAGATGCGTGTCACGCATGACGCGATGGCGAACGACGTGAAGCCCTTGCTCCGGATGATGTCGGGCGCAGCGTGACGCACACGTTGCAGCACTGCGCCGGGATCGGCGAGCTGACCGTCGCGAGCGTACTGAAGCAGGGGGACCCCCGCGACGGACGCCGAGCTCCACGCAATGATCTCCGAATCGCCATGTTCGCCAATGACATAGGCATGGATCGACCGCGCCTCGACGCCAAGGTCTTCTCCGAGCATTGCACGAAGTCGGGCCGAATCGAGCACCGTGCCGGACCCGATCACACGCGAGGCGGGAAAGCCGGACTGCTCGTACGCCACCTGTGCGAGCGCATCCACCGGATTCGTCGCCATCAGCACTATCCCCATGAAACCCTCGGCGGAGAGCGCCGTCATGCACTCGCGCACGACGTCGATATTGCGCTCCAGCAATTCGAGCCGCGACTCACCCGGCTTGCCACCCACTCCTGCCGCGATGATCACGATGCCGGCCCTGGCGGCGTCTCCGTAGTCGCCGGCGCGGATTCGGACGGGTCGGCCCATCGGCACGGCATGCTGCAGATCCATCGCCTCTGCCTCCGCTACCGCGTGATTGGCGTCGAGCAGCACGAGGTCCCGCGCCACGCCGCGCAGCATCAGCGCATACGCGCTGGTCGATCCCACGTGTCCGCAGCCAATGATGGCGATGCTGTCAGGGACTGTCTCTCTGGTCATGCGGCCTGTCTGGATAAGTGTGACGGGTTTGTTCGGGAGGCACGTGAGTCAGGCACGTG
>ENA-OFCX01000956-OFCX01000956.1-metagenomes-genome-assembly--contig:-NODE-956-length-12848-cov-3.520988_pt1 | contig 12848 bp, 8 predicted proteins | sample MGYA00153384_OFCX01 | MGnify analysis MGYA00153384
GTCGGGCCGCAGCCTGATCGAAACCACGGTTTCCTGCCTGCATCGCTGGCAAAAGCAGACCGGTCAGGCAGTAGTCGTGCCCCGATCATCGGACTCGTCCTACCGAATCAGGCCGTCCGCAAACCGCAAAACGAAAGGTTGTCGGCTTTGTGCAATCCTAGCCGGGCGTTCGACGATTGCTTGTTGGAAGGTACGTCGTATCCGCCAAGTTTATCGCGCCACGAACATAGCTCCCGTTCACATAAGTTTTGGCATGAACGATCGCTCCCTAGGATCAAAATTGACCGTGTGAGCGGCGGCAAATGGGCGCATTTCGGTCGACCGCGCTGAAACTGAACGAATGGCCGCTTTCGGGTACCGCTCGCTGCGGTCTGGGCGACCGCAATGGGCGCAAAATTGCCATTCTCGTTTGCAAAGAAAACACGAGTTACCTTATCTACTTCCACTGAATGGTTTTTTGGGCTTCCACAGCTTTTTGAAGCGAAGCAAAATTTCGGTCGGAATTTTCAAAGATTGTTGATAATCTTGGGTACTTGTAGCGGTCCGACATTTGAACTTCGAGCCTCCCGTTTATCGTATAGGCGAGGCGCTCCTTTTCTGGACCTTGGGTCAATTTACCGAATCGTTTCAGGTCTTCCTGAAACTGGGGCCATTTCGGGCCGAGCCTCTGCTTGGTTCTCGCCGCCAAATCAGACAATGCAAGATCGGCATCGGCGCTCCTGGACCCTCCAGCGTTCAGCCGAACCTCGGCCTTTTCAGTGGGCAACGTGCCCGTTGTTTTCGGCGCCGTGGTCCCAGTTTCATTGAACTTGGGACCCTTGACCTCCCCATCGGGTTCAGTCGTGTCAATAAGTGTTTCCCTTTGTGCGGCCAACGTTGCCTTTTCCGTCTCGGGTCCTGTGCCGATCTGGCCCGACGATATTGGCGCAGCAGTGATGAGCAATGAATTCAACAACGGTGGTTCTGTTGCTGAAGCCGGACCGCCCAGAGCCGCCGGTGTTGGCTCTGCACGAAGAAACTCAGGGCCGCGGACCTGAGAGGTCTTCGCCGGGACCGTCGACGTCCTATCCACGGCGGGCTTGCTCGCCTCGCTCGTGTCGTTGCGGGCATCACTGCTCCCGTCGTCTCTTGTTGGAGCGTTCGCACGATCGGATGTCTCGGGAAGGCCACCTTCAGCGGTGTTGCATTCCTGAGCCGCGCTCGGGGGTGCCCGGTCCTTCGGCGGCGTTTCACTTTCCAAAAGAACCAACTTGTGTTCGGCTTCGACCTGTTCGTGTACAGGTGCGCTCGACGAAAGTCCGGATGAGGGCTCGCCCTCATCCGCGGCAAGAACCGATCGACCATTCATTATCGGGCCAGCATGAGGCACTTTCCCCATCATTCTCGGCGCGGCGATAGGTCGCTGTGGTGGTGAGTGCGCAGACAAACCGTCCTCGCTCGACTTCCGATTTCGTTCATAGATAGCGTCCGCGAGTTGCTGTTGCGCGGGCTGATGGTGAGCGTACTTATTCGCCAACGATTGGAGCTCAGGCGGTGCGTTCCGTGGCAGCCTGACACCCGTAAACAGTGTGCCAGTAGGGCTTGGAGCAATCACGGTCATGCGAGCGGGAAAGGCATGTGCATAGCCAACCAGCCGACCTATCTCGCGTTGCTGCTCGCGATAGCCACCTGCGAGCCGCATCTGCACGTTTAACGCGCTCAGCTCGCGTGCGTCGATCGCGTGAAGCTTCATGGCCGCTTCATCGAGCTTATAGATGGGGCCGGCCGGATGTTCGCTTTCGATGATGGGCGTTACTGCTCGCACAACTTCATCGATCCGGCGCATGATCGGTTTTGGAGACGCCTCCTGTGTCCCTGTCGAAACGGCGGCAGGCACGTAACCCTTGCTTGACGCAGTGCCTGGCGCACCTGTAATGCTGACGGCCCCTTTACCTACGGTCTTAGGTAGAGCGTTCGCCTGACTTTCCTTGCCTTTATTCCTCGCGTCTTCCCCGACGCATCTAACGGCTAGGGCGCGACGAATTCCCGATTTCAACCGCTGCGCGATCTCCACTTCGAGGGCATTTGCTTCCTCGTCCAGCTGTTGAAAGCGTTCCTTGCAGGCTTTAGCTGTGGCGATCTCCAAGGCCATCACGATCTTAAGGCCATTAAGATGCTCGCTGGCTTCCGCTAGGTGCTTTGAGTAACGGTCTCGGTTCTTACCTTGGCGGTCGGTGGCCGTGCCTTTATTAATTGCGTTGATATGCTGGTTAGAGGTTTTGATAACACGTTCCGCTCGGGACTGGGCTCGATTATACTGCTGCGTGAGTTCCTCACCGATCGCTCGCTGCTCGTTGGCCCGGCCTTAGCTGAAGCCCAGGTATCAATTAGCCGATGGAGTTCGTCTTTGGCGGCCAAGGTGAGTTCGCCGATGCCAAGGCTCTGTCGCCATAAGCGAGACTGATTATCAACAGTCTTGTTGTCGGTCTGCAACCGTCGCTCTATGCCTTCTAGAATCCACTGCCACTGCTTGGCTTCGTTACCAACGCCGCGGGGCGTCGGAATCCCGAGAATTTCAAGTTGGCTGCTGTTACTACCAAGATGCTCCTCAGCTTGCTTGTTGATCCCCATCTCTTCGTACCGGCGCGGATCGACCCGCCGGAGTTGACCAGCGGCCTGTAGTTCGTCGTTGGTAAACTCCGCGAGCATCTTTCGAAGCTTCAATGGAAAGCTGTGATGATTGCACTCACGATCCTTGTCCTGAAAAAAGGGGAAGGTTGTCCGCCTGTGCCCACATTTCGTCTTGTGGGTTACAGGAACGGTAAAATCCCACTGGCCAACATAATTATTGAGTTCGCCTGAGGCGAGCGCCTTTTCTTTTCGGTCGTAAATGGCCCGAGCTCGATCGTTGTGTTTGGGCTCATCTGGCAAGTGTTCTTTGGCGATTTCAGAGAAACGACGACATGGGCGCTCGTAATAGGCTAGGTGAAAGTGCCAGTTTTTGACGTTATTCGTGTGATCAGGTGCGTGCATAACAGCGACGTAAGGCAGATTTTTCGCCTCGAAATAGTCAGCGAATCGGCGCAAGATCCGCTCTCGCCGCTCTTGGCTGACCTCGTGAGGCAATTCGCCGACGATGCGATTCTGAATATGGCCGCCGCGGCCGTCTACGCACACTGCGCCCTTGGCGTTCTGCAGGTCGAGCTTTTCACGGGCGAGTTTCTCGTCCTCGGTCTCCTTGGGTTTCCGTGGCGATGGTGGCTTCCATCCATGATCCGTCATGATCTCGCGTACGACTTCATTATCGTCCGTGGGGACGCGGTAAGGGGTGGTCGGGACGGCGTCTGCAATTGCAATCGCGAGCACGTCGGGGCAGCGGGGATCGGCCTTCACCGTCTGCCAGAACACCGGATCTTGGCTGGTGGTGATTCGTAGGTAGTCGGGGTTTGGTTCAACTTCGTGCTTTTCGACAAGGGTCCAGAACTGCTTGCGTTCATTGGCGTCTTTGGAAATATTTGAGTAGATGACGGGAATACCGTCCTCCCGGTGGGCCAATGCTTCCTCACGCTCGATGTAGGTCCCGCCTGCGGCCGCCATGCCAACCGCTGCTGGCGGGTCTTCGCCGATCGCCAATTCAAGTGAGGTGCCGCTCGGATCGCGACCTGTCGCCACGGCTGAGGCACGCTCCAGATATTGAGCATGCGACTTAGCCGCGCCTTTACGGTTCGTCGTCCCGCGAGCGGTAATCTTCTCGTTGCGAGTTTTCGCAATGGCTTCGTGGAAAAAGTGGAAGCTGGTCGCGCCGTCGGCGTTGACCGGTCGCATGGTTCTGGCGATCGGCGCAGTCAGCGTCGATCGCAGCTTCAGTGCTTCTGCTTTCTGCGAGCCTTTCGAAGCAGCTGACCGGCCGTTCAGTTTCGGGCGGACCACGCCAATCCTGATGGACTCGCCGGTCACTTCCTCATCGACTTGTTTTGAGCTTTTGGGGCGCGCTGTTTCGAACTCGTCACTAGCCGGTCGCGCGTTGCGGCCAACGCGCGGCTTTTCGCGGCCCGACATGGAAAGATTCCCGGTGCCGATGTGCTCGGACATTTTTCGGCGTGCATAGTCGCGCGTGCCCCGAGCGGTTCTTAAATCTTGGCTGTCTTCCGTAATGGTCACACGACGTCGTCCTGAATACTCTCAGAACCTATGATCGAGAGTACGGAAGATTACGCGCGCGTCGGTTAAGAAGAGATTACCGGACTTTCTGTTGCGCACACACCAAGGATCTTGGATCCGCCAAAGGGCATAAGCCCGTCCCGCTCGCGGAGCGAGTGCACTTTCACTCTATAGATATATCCCAAGCTATCGCAATCTAGTTCGTCTGATATTGTCGGACAAACTAGAGGTATTGCGCCTAGAAAAATCTCCCTTCCCTTACGTAGTCCTGTAGTTAAGCGGATGCTCTTATGAGCCGTACTTGATACTACCTAGCATTTGCTGCGAGACCGAGTTTTGAGACAGAAACTAGCCTGAGAGTGCACCATGAATAGCACGTGTTAGCGGTGAAACAGCTGAGTGAAAGCTACGAGTGCCATTCAAGTCAGCTGATTCACCGCCGATGCTATTAAGAGGATTGCTTTCTAACTTTGGTAAGCAATGCGAGAAACCGCTTGTACGGCATTTTAAGACCGTGTCGGGACACCAGAATGCCATGGATTTCCATAAGCGTGAGACTGCGTTGAAGCATGCGATCAATGAGGTCCAGCATGGCACGCACCTCTTCAAAACCCGGGACGCCCGGACGCGCGGCAATGGTGTCTTGTGCGAGACGATCAAGATCTTCGTCGCTATAGACGGGCGACTTTGGTGTCACGTTCCCGGCAGGAGCGACACTTGTTGGAACCGTGACAGCCGCAGGAGCAGACGTGGGAGGAACCGCTTGCGTATCCGTACCAAGTTGCGGGGGCGCGGAGAGCGGCTCGCGCGGCGGCGGCGATGATGAGCGGTTGACGGGCCGTTCATTGTCGGGCGCTTGTGGGACAACGCTGTCCAGGGGCGGAGTCACTGGCCGTGACGGCGCCGGGTCCGGCGAACTTGAGGTGGCGTGCATCAGCGGCACCGGGCCGTTCCCTGCCTGGGGCTGGGTCGGGTTTGCGGCAGCGGTTGACGCATGTTGTACAGAGACATGCGCTCGATCAGACGTCGCGGGTGCAGAAGCGAGCCTCGGGTCGGTCGACTGCCGATCATGTTGTGGAAGATCAGCCGACGCTGATGCTACCGCGGGGGGTCGTCCCGTGGTAGGGGGATTGGACGGCGACTGGTCGACTGGCGAAACAGACGTCGGAAGCCCGTTTGCTACAGGCTGATTGTTCGTGTTATTCATTGATCATCTCCTTGTGCCACGGGGTCGAGATGAGCGTGGCCTACCGTTATAGGACAATTTTCGATTTCGTGACTTGGAGCGTCACAAACGGTCAGGAAGCTGGCCGCCGCTGCACTTCCGCGCGCGCGAGGCGCGTTAGGGTTGATCCGTTCCGAAAGGGGGAGTTGGTGTCGGGAGCAGTGAAGGCGTTGGATCTGGATGATCGCATCGACGCGTTTATTGCGCATTGGCGCAAGACCGGTGGGTCGGAACTGGCCAACACGCACAGCTTCATCAACGGCCTGTGCGCGCTGCTCGGGGTGGAGGCGCCGCATGGCAGCCAAACTGACGACAGCGCAAACGACTACGTCTTCGAACGCCGCGTCTTCCAGGACAATGGCGACGGCACGACCAGCTTCGGCCGTATCGATTGCTACAAGCGCGACGGCTTCATTCTCGAAGCCAAGCAGGGCAGCGAAGCTGATCGCGCAGCCGCCGACAAAGGCGAGGACGACCTGGACCTGTTCGGCCAGACTGCAACCGTGCGCATCAAGCGCGGCACCGCGCGGCGAGGGACACCGGGATGGGCGAAGGCGATGGTTCAGGCCAAGGGTCAAGCAGAACGCTACGCCAAGGCGCTGCCGGCTGACCACGGCTGGCCGCCGTTCCTGCTCGTCGCCGACATCGGTTATTGCATCGAGGTCTATGCCGACTTCAGCGGCACCGGAAAGGCCTATGCCCAGTTCCCTGACCGTGCGCGCTACCGCATCATGCTGGACGACATCCGGCACGAGGAAGTGCGCGAGCGGCTGCGCGCGATCTGGACCGACCCCAAAAGCCTCGATCCCACAGCCCGCGCCGCTCGCGTCACGCGCGACATTGCCGATCTGCTCGCCACGGTCGCCCGCCGGATCGAGAAGCGCGGCTTCAACGCCGAGGCGACCAGCGGCTTCCTGATGCGCGTACTGTTCACCATGTTCGCTGAGGACAGCGGGCTGATCCCCAACGGCAGCTTCACCACGCTGCTCAAGAACCAGCGCGCCCACCCCGAACATCTCGAGCACCAGCTGTCGGCACTGTGGGCGGCAATGGACAAGGGCGAATTCTCGCCCGCGCTCGGCGTGCCGCTGAAGAAGTTCAACGGCTATCTATTCAGGGAACGCACCGCCATCCCGCTCGACGCCGAAGAGCTGGAGGTGCTGATCAAGGCCGGCGAGCACGTCTGGACCGAGGTCGAGCCCGCCATCTTCGGCACCCTGCTCGAGCGCGCGCTGAACCCCAAAGAGCGGGCCAAGCTCGGCGCCCATTACACCCCGCGCGCTTATGTCGAGCGGCTGATCGGGCCGACGATCATCGAGCCGTTGCGAGCCGACTGGGACGGCGTGCGCGGCGCTACCGCGACACTGATCGACGGCGGCAAGATCGACGAGGCGCGGCGCCACGTGGAGACGTTCCATGCCAAGCTGGCGCAGACCAAGGTGCTCGATCCCGCCTGCGGCACCGGCAACTTCCTCTACGTCGCGATGGCGCGGATGAAGGAGATCGAAAGCGAGGTGCTCGACCTGCTGGTCGAACTCGGCGACGACCAGTACCTCGCCGAGATCAGCGGTCACACCATCACGCCCGAGAATTTCCTCGGCATCGAGATCAACCCGCGCGCAGCGGAAATCGCCCAGCTGGTGCTCTGGATCGGCTATCTGCAATGGCATTTCCGCGTCAACGGCGCTGGCCGCGCCCCGCCCGAGCCAATCCTGCGCGACGTCCGCACGATCGAAAACCGCGACGCACTGATCGATTTTGATAGCAAGGTGCTGGAGCGGGACGAAGCTGGCCAGGCGGTGACGATCTGGGACGGCATAAGTTTCAAAGAACATACCGTCACGGGCAAGCTGGTGCCTGATGAAGCAGGACGCATCGAGGTCTATCGTTACATTAAGCCGCGCAAGACCAAGTGGCCAAAAGCGGATTTTATCATCGGCAATCCTCCGTTCATTGGCAACAAACGAATGCGAGTGCGCCTCGGCGATGGGTACACCGAGGCGGTGCGATCCGCCTTCCCTAAGGTGAGTGAATCTGTTGATTTCGTGATGTATTGGTGGGCCATTTCCGCAGACGCTGTTGCTAAGACGGGCACGAGACGCTTTGGCTTCATCACGACCAACTCGATCACACAGACATTCAACCGCACAGTGATCGAAGCAGCAAAGTGCAAGCTGCTGTTCGCAATCCCCGATCACCCTTGGGTCGATGGTACCGATGGTGCGGACGTACGAATTGCGATGACTTGTGGAGGCCAGTCAGGGCAGTCTGTTTTGCAAGAACTCAACGCTGAAGGCTTGATTCAGGACGGGTACGGTGAACGCTGGGTCACTTTGCGAACGACTTCGATCGACCGGATAAACAGCAACCTGAGCGTTGGAGCCACCGTCGAAAATTCAGCCGAGCTTCGCGCGAATCAAGGGTTAGCAGTGCAGGGAATGAATCCGCTCGGCCTAGGGTTTCGGTTGGGATTTGACGACTTGGCCCGCTACAAGATCAGCCAAGATGGCCTTCCGAGGCAATTAAAGCCCTACCTAATCGGACGTGACATCGTACAGCGCCATGAGCCGAAGTGGATCATCGACTTCTACGGGCTTTCGGAAGCAGCCGCCGCATGCGCTGCACCGCAGCTGTATCAGCACATCTTGCACGCGGTTAAACCCGAGCGCGATCAAAACCGCAGGGCCACCAGACGAGACAACTGGTGGCTGTTCGGCGAAAATGCTCCGACTCTTCGCCGCGCGTTGACCGGGATCGAACGTGCAGTCGCGACTTGCCGAACAGCCAAGCATCGAATTTTCACGTTCGTGCTGGCCGACGTTATTCTGGACGCAAAAATCATCGGCGTGGGCCTCAACGATGCGTATGATCTTGGCGTGTTGAGCAGCCGCGGGCACTTGGTCTGGGCTGTGCGAACGGGCGCATGGTTGGGCGTCGGCAACGATTCGAACTACAACCATTCGGACTGCTTCGGGAAATTCCCCTTCCCCGCCGATGTCCCTGAACTGCTTAAGGGCCAAATCCGCGCCGAAGCCGAAGCGCTCGACGCGTTGCGCAAGCGGGTGCTGGCGGCGCATGACGACCTTACCCTCACCCGACTCTACAACGTGCTCGAAGCGTTGCGCGCCGGCCGCCCGCTTACCGATGCCGAGCGCGACATCCACGACCGCGGGCTCGTCACTTTGATCCGCCAGCATCACGACGCCATCGATGCGCTAGTCGCCGAGGCTTACGGCTGGCCGGCGCCCCTGTCCGACGAGGACATCCTCACCCGCCTCGTCGCGCTCAACAAGGACCGCGCCACCGAGGAAGCGAAGGGATTGGTTCGCTGGCTTCGTCCCGACTATCAGGCCCCCGACTATGCCGCGCCGGTGATCCAGACGCTCGACCTCGGCGAAACCGCATCGGTCATTCCCGAAAACATCATCCCGTGGCCGGGTTCGCTTCCCGAACAGGTCAGCGCGGTCCAGCGAATCCTTGCCGCAGCGGCAGCCCCGCTCGCCCCGGGCGACGTCGCCCGCGCCTTCAAGGGCAAGCGCGCCTCTTCTGTCGAGCCGGTGCTTCAAGCGCTGGCGGGAATTGGCATCGCGCGACGGCTAACAGACGGGCGCTATGCTGCTTGACCCGAGACATTCCGTGACCGTTGACTGGCCGACAGCAGCCTCACCGCCGGAGCAGTAACGATCGTTCTGGTGAACGACTGTGGGCCTCCCGCCGCGACTGCTTGACCAGCATTGTGACTATAGTAACGATGATGCTTGCAGAGGGTCTTCGCAGAGAGTCAAACCTTCCTCGGTCATCCCGAAACGAGGGCAGCGCAGCTTGATGTAGAGTTCGTTAGGTTCGCCCTGAGCATCAGTGATTATCGCGTCGGCTGGCAACCACGGAAGCCGGACCACGCCTCCAAGGGCGCACCCAGATAGGGACGCGATCACGGTTTCCGGAAGACCTGTGTCAAAGAGTACGAGCTCATCAGTTCGGAAACGAATAGGAATCTTCTCTGTCGTCAAATCAGCCATCAAAACGCCGTGTTCGAAGAAGACTGCTCCGTCATAATTACAACCGTCAGTCCCGCGAACCAAGAACTCGATGACACGTTTATCTCCAAGCTTGCGGACCGTATTACTTACATCTAAACCAACGGCTTCGAGTATGCTTTTTGCAGCACCATCTACCAGAAAATCGATACCAGCTTGTCTCATCTCATGCCGAAGGTTAGCCCGGCGCTCGTGTGAGTCAAGGATCATATCGAGTTCAAGTGCGACGTATTTTTTGTCGCGGGAAACTACCCGGGTCCGACTCATCTGAAGATCATATTCCAGAATTTCCAAGTCAAAGACAATAGCGTTCTCGAAGCCATTCTCGCATCCGATTGACACGAGCTTGGCAGGCCAATCGAAGCTGGTTGTTGACTCGATTAACTCTTTAGCGACTACGCGAGCCGCCCTCGTTTTTGCGCCGATAACTTCCTTATTATGGACAAATCTTTGGGCTGAGGCTATAATTTCTCGAATTACAGCATGATCATCAGTAGGATCCGAGCGCTGCATTGAGAACCGGAACTCTGCTCCTCCATGCGAACTCTGTGGCTCGGACCGTAGGTGCGCGAAGTAAGACCAATCGTCGTCGTGTCGTGCTAGAGCTACCGACAGAGATCCGATTTCTGCGAGCCCCTCACGCTTCAGTGCCGCTGTCCCTTCTGAAGCTAAATGCATCAAGCGCATTCGACGCACAGAATCCTCGGCCTCCTCACCAATGAGGGTTGTCCTCTGGCTGAATTTGGTTTGCGGCTCGGTGATGGTCATTTGCATACTTCCATTTTCCCAGGTCGTATTTTAGTTTCCGGAACTGTCTACTCTGAATATTATACGGCGGTTGGCAACTTTGGCCGTATGATGACGAGCGCAGTCCCGCTATATGTTTTGAAAGGACTTTTGGTCGGTAAGACTTTTTATAAGAACGTGGACGACCCCACTCCTTACGTCAGCGGAACGGCTTAGCGTACTTGCCGACGGTGCCTTAAGTCTCTTCCTCACCGCTGCTCTTGGCCGTTTGCTGTCTGTCCGCTTGCGGCGCCAGATCGAAGAAAGCGGAAGCTAAATCGATTTCGGAGCACGCCTTTCGACGTGCCTTCGCACCCAGCAAGCGTCGCTAGTCGGCATTGATTAAACAGTGACCAAATCGGCGAGCTTGGCCGCCACTTCAGCCATACCTTCGTCTGCAGTGTTGAGCCCGTTTCGAGACGCGAGCAGGGGACTGACTTCGCGGAGGGCGTCATAGGTTGTCTGATGTATGATGGGCACAAGCCGCTCGCCGGCTAGGAGTGCGGAAAGCTCCTTGTCGGCGACACCTCCTGCAGGGAGAGTTTTTAGCATCTCCGGAGTAACCAACACGAGCCCCACTCGCGAGTTCGCCAAGCCCTTGTCGATGGCGCGCATGAAAGGTTCGCCTAGTCCAATGTCCTTTTCGCTGAACCAAACCCGGACGCCCCGCACCTCGAGTAGGTCATTCAGCTCTTGGGCAGCCCCTTTCCGGTCGTTCCATGCATGGCAAAGGAATACGTCTCGCAGAACGGGTTGCTTGGTGGCTAAGTCCTCGACAATAGCACGAACCGGCGTAAACTCTCGCACTTCTGCGGGGGTGTAGAACACAGTCGAACCAGGTTTCGACCAACTGGCTCTAACGCGACTAGACCCGCCGCCGCTCCTACGACCATCTCCGCTGCTTCCCGAAGAGGAATAGGGGGTCGAGTAAGAGGGGGACGAATGTCCACCGCCATATCCACTGTAACCGCTATAGCGGCCGTAGCGACCACTACATGCAGGACAGTCCGCTCCACCACCCCTTATGTGACCCCTCACAGGTTCTGTGCATCTAGCCATGTGCCAGATGATAATGGGTGCGTTCCAAGGCGACAAGCTCAACGAGATTTTTTACGCGTAACTCCTATTGTCGGTTCTGTTGCGGGTAACGGCGCGGGCGCGAACGACCGCTTTATCTACGTGTTGCCGATCGCGGCGCGGTGGCGCGGCTCAGCATCGAACCTGTTTGCCCACCGCTCGAGGCTGAACGCCGTCGAGGTGGGGTGCAGCCGGCCCGGTGCGAGCCGGCCGGTGAGGCGGTCGAACACGCTGGAGCGCAGCTGCGCTGAAGTGAGCATGATGGTTCGCTAGACCCACCCCGCCTTGACTTCCACAAGGTCACACGTTGTTGTGCGCGCGTGACATCCCTCCGTGCGAACCTCGTCAAGCGCATCGACCGGCTGCCGAAGCCGACCTCGGTCGCGGCGGCCATGCAGCCGCTGTTCGAGGCGATCAGCAACGCCATCCATTCGGTGCAGAACAAGTTCGGCGAGTCGGTGACAACCGAGGGGCGGGTCTTCGTCACCGTGAACACCAACCGGAAGAAGGAGGGTGTCTGGGCGACGGTGGAGGACAATGGGCTGGGTCTCGACAACCGGAACTGGGATGCTTTCACGACGACCGACACCGACAACAAGCTCGGCATCGGCGGCAAGGGCGTCGGGCGCCTGCTTTGGCTGGACTGCTTCCAGAGCATTGAGGTGAAGACCGTTTTTCAGGAGGAGGAAGGTCTGGCGAGCCGGAAATTTCGGTTCCGGTTAGCGAACGACGACCAGATCGAGGGTTATGTCGAGGGATCGGCAGCCGCCGATGTCGGAACATCATTCCACGTCCGCTTCGAGGGCTTGCGCGACAACGGCTACCTGGCGCGTTTTCCGGGGCGTGACAGCTTCGTCTTCCAGCACCTGACCTCGCACTTCCTCCCGACGTTCATCGGCGGAAGGTGTCCGGCGGTCACGGTCTATGTCGGTGACGAGACGCGCCACTATCCCGGCGACATTGACAAGATCGTGCACCGGAAGGAAGCCGGGATCGCGTTGGTCACGGAGGAGTATGGGAAGCTTCTTCTGACGCTGATGGAATGCGACAAGGTGGCGAGCGCTGACCTGAAGGGATCGCACTTCGTCCACTTCATCGCACATGATCGCACTGTTCACTCGCAGTCCATCGACGGCAAGCTAGGCCTGAAATACTTCGGGTCAGACGGTAATCGCGTGTTCCATGCGATCCTCACGGGCGAGTTCCTCGATCAGAACGTGAACCAGGAGCGGACAGCGTTCATGTTCGAGGACGTCGTCCTCGACCGCATCATCAACGACGTGTGCACCGTCGACATAGAGCGCTTCCTGGAGGAGCCGCTCGCCGAGCTGAGCGGCGAGCAGCGGGGCATCATTCAGGAGATCACGCAGTCCTATCCGTCGGTCGCCTTCGGAAGCACCGAGGAACTGCAGGCAAAACTGCCGTCGGGCGAGCTCAACGACGATGCGATCTACGGGCACCTGTCGCGGGAGCGTTTCAGGCGCGATCAGCGCCAAGCAGAAAAAATCAGGTCGGTCCTCACTAGACTGAAGAATGGCACCGTCACCGTGGATTCGTTCGCGACGGCTGTCAGCGAGGCGGGT
>ENA-OFCX01000957-OFCX01000957.1-metagenomes-genome-assembly--contig:-NODE-957-length-12846-cov-3.181143_pt1 | contig 12846 bp, 15 predicted proteins | sample MGYA00153384_OFCX01 | MGnify analysis MGYA00153384
AGTCAAAATGGGTTACGGCGGCTCTCGCAAGGACGCAGGTGAACGCATCGGTCAAACGGGCGACGGAGGAATCGACGGCATCATCAAGGAGGATCGTCTCGGGCTAGACACTATCTTCATCCAAGCAAAGCGCTGGCAGGGAAGTGTTGGCCGACCTGAGATTCAGAAATTTGTGGGCGCTCTTCAGGGGCAACGAGCGCGGAAGGGCGTATTCATCACCACTTCGGCTTATACCGCCGAAGCCGTCGACTATGCGTCAAGAATCGACACGAAGGTTGTCCTCATTGATGGGAAGCAGTTGGCAAGCCTCATGACTGATTTCGATGTTGGCGTTTCAGTGTCCGCTTCCTACGTCGTAAAGCGCGTTGATTCTGATTACTTCGATGAGGACTGAGATATCGATTCCCTCATGCCAGCGGACAGCGCTGAACTAGAACGGTTAGCCCCGCAAAGTTTCATGAGTGTTCGACATTGCCGCACTGTCGTAATCAAAATCGCGGATTTAGCATCGTAGAACGGCTATCGGCGGGGTTTTCAGGCCATTTTTGTCTGGAATACCGCGCTAATACTGGGGTTTAAAATTCCACAAACGGCTCATGAAAACAAAAAAGCCCACGTACTCCTACGCGGGCTTTCTCTATTCTGTTGCGATTCGATGATTACTCGACGCGCGCCTTCTCCAACAACCTGGTGACTTGCCACGCTTTGGTTTTTGACAGCGGACGGCACTCTTCGATCATTACTGTATCGCCAGACTTAAATTCATTGTTCGGTGAATGCGCGTGGTACTTCTTGGAGCGACGCACCACTTTGCCGAGCACAGGATGCTTCACCGCACGCTCAACTAAAACGGTAACCGTCTTGTCCATTTTGTCACTGACAATACGGCCAGTCAGCGTGCGTTTGTTTTTTGCGTCGGCGGTTGCCACAGTCGTTGCCTGATTCATTATGCGGCTCTCGCTTTCTGAGTCAGAATGGTTTTGAGTTGGGCGATTTCGCGCTTGACCCGTGCCACTTCGCTGGTTTTGGTCAGTTGTTGCGTCGCGATCTGCATGCGCAGCGAAAACTGTGCCTTGCGAAGCTCGAGCAACTCTTTGTTCAGATCTTCCGGGGATTTTGCCCGCATTTCTTTTGTGTTCATCTGGGTTCTCCCGTTTAACCAATCATGCGATGAACGAAGGTGGTCTTGATCGGCAACTTGGCTGCTGCGAGGGTAAACGCCTCACGTGCCAACGCTTCATCCACGCCGTCCATCTCATAGAGTACTTTGCCCGGCTGAATTTCAGCCACGAAGTATTCCGGCGAACCTTTACCGTTACCCATGCGGACTTCGGCTGGTTTTTTGGAAATTGGCTTATCCGGGAAAATACGGATCCAGACACGGCCACCGCGCTTGATGTGACGCGTCATGGCGCGACGGGCAGCTTCGATTTGGCGTGCGGTCAAGCGACCACGGCCAACGGCTTTCAATCCATATTCGCCGAAGGAGACCTTGGCGCCGGCGGTAGCAATACCTTTGTTCCGGCCCTTTTGTTCCTTGCGGTATTTACGTCTAGCTGGCTGCAGCATTTTTCACTCCTGCTCTGCGCGGTTTGCGCGCTTCTGCTTGTGGCTCGGGTGCGGCTACGGGCTCTTGTCCCTTGGCCAGCATTTCGCCCTTGTAAACGAGAACTTGCACGCCGATTACACCGTATGTCGTGCGGGCTTCCGAAAAGCCGCAGTCGATGTCTGCACGCAGTGTGTGCAATGGGACACGGCCTTCACGATACCACTCGGTACGGGCAATTTCTGCGCCGTTCAGGCGGCCGCTGGACGTGATCTTGATGCCCTGCGCACCCAAACGCATCGCGTTTTGCATGGCGCGCTTCATGGCACGACGGAACATCACGCGCTTTTCCAGCTGGCTGGAAATATTGTCTGCGATCAGTTGTGCATCGGTTTCAGGCTTGCGAATTTCTTCAATGTTGACATGTACCGGCACACCCATCAGCTTGGTCAGCTGGACGCGCAGGTTTTCGATATCTTCACCCTTCTTACCAATCACCACGCCTGGACGCGATGAGTAGATGGTGATCTTTGCGTTCTTGGCAGGACGCTCGATGATGATCTTGCCGACTGACGCGCTAGCAAGCTTCTTCTTGAGGTAGGTGCGAACCTTGATGTCCTCAAGCAACATGATCGGGAAGTTCTTGCTATTGGCGTACCACTTTGATGCGAAATTCTTGTGGACGGCTAAGCGAAACCCAATCGGTGATATTTTTTGACCCATCGTTGCCCCTTATTGCTTGCCGTCGCCAACCGTCAGGAAGACGTGGCAAGTCGGTTTAATGATGCGGTTCCCACGACCTTTTGCACGCGCAGTAAAGCGCTTGAGCACAGGACCCTTTTCAACCATGATGGTGGCAACTTTCAATTCGTCGATGTCAGCACCGTTGTTGTGCTCGGCATTGGCGATTGCCGATTCCAGAACCTTCTTGATAATGGTCGCGCCCTTTTGTGGCGAGAAGGCAAGGATATTCAGGGCGAGATCGACCTTTTTGCCACGAATCAGGTCAGCAACGAGGCGGCCTTTTTGCGCAGAAAGGCGGACACCAAATAAATTAGCGGAGACGTTCATGTGCTCAGCTCCTATTTCTTCGAAGGCGCTGCAGCCTTTTTATCGGCTGGATGGCCTTTAAAAGTGCGAGTCAGCGCAAATTCGCCTAATTTGTGGCCGACCATATTCTCAGACATATACACCGGCACGTGCTGCTTGCCGTTGTGGATGGCGATGGTCAGGCCGACAAAATCCGGCAGGATTGTGGAACGGCGCGACCAGGTCTTGATCGGACGTTTGTCTTTAACAGCCGCAGCTGCTTCGACTTTTTTTAACAGATGGCCGTCGCAGAACGGGCCTTTTTTAACGGAACGTGTCATGTCAGATGGCCTCTATTACTTCGCTTTGTGACGATCGCGAACGATCATGCTCTGCGTACGTTTGTTGGTGCGGGTCTTGAAGCCCTTGGCTTTTTGGCCCCATGGCGAGACCGGATGGCCACCGCCGTTGGAACGCCCGCCGTGCGGATGATCGACCGGGTTCATACAGATACCGCGAACGGTAGGACGCCAGCCACGCCAGCGATTAGCGCCAGCTTTGCCGATGACGCGCAAGCCGTGTTCACCGTTGCCTACTTCACCAATGGTGGCGCGGCAATCGACGTGCACTTTGCGAATTTCGCCAGAGCGCAAGCGGAGCTGTGCGTAAATGCCTTCACGAGCCAACAACTGAACCGAGGTACCAGCAGAGCGTGCAATCTGCGCGCCTTTGCCGGGTAACATTTCGATGCAGTGAATCGTTGAGCCGACGGGAATGTTACGCAGTGGCAGGGTGTTGCCGACTTTGATTGGGGCCTCGGCACCGGACACCAGTTGCGCGCCGGCGGAAATGCCTTTTGGCGCAATGATGTAGCGACGCTCACCATCCACATAACACAACAGGGCGATATTCGCGCTGCGGTTAGGGTCGTATTCAAGACGTTCGACCTTGGCGATGATGCCGTCCTTGTCGTTGCGTTTGAAGTCGATGATGCGGTAGTGCTGCTTGTGACCACCACCTTGATGACGGGTGGTGATATGGCCGTGATGATTGCGACCGGCGTGTTTGTATTGCGGCTCAAGCAGGGCAGCGTGCGGGGCACCTTTGTGCAATTCCGCATTCACTACCTTGATCATGCTGCGCCGACCCGGTGAGGTCGGTTTGGTTTTGACGAGCGCCATTATGCGGCTCCTTCGGCAAAGTTGATGTCTGCATCACCCTTCAGGCACACATAGGCCTTCTTAACGTGATTGCGACGGCCTTCAAAACGTCCATGACGTTTCGCTTTACCTTTTTGGTTGACGATGTTGACGCTGGCGACTTCCACCTTTTGATCCTTGAACAGGAGCTCAACGGCAGCTTTCACTTCCGTCTTGGTTGCGTCACGCAGCACTTCAAACACGACTTGCTTTTGCTTATCGGCCACCATGGTGGCTTTTTCTGAGATGACTGGGCGCAAAACCACTGTCAACAGGCGTTCCTGGCTACTCATGCGAGCACCTCTTCGAATTGCTTGACCGCACCCTTGGTCAAAATGACTTTTGCAAAGCGCACCAGGTTGACTGGATCAGCGTGCTTGGCTTCCATGACCATAACATCCGGCAGATTGCGTGAAGACAAATACAGATTGTCGTCAAGCGTGTCGGTGATAATTAGGACCTGCTCAAGACCCATGCTTTTCAATTTTGTTGCCAAGAGTTTCGTCTTCGGTGATTCAAGCGTCATGTTGTCGATAACGGAGAGACGGTTCTCGCGTACCAGTTGCGACAGGATCGCAGCGATACCGGCGCGGTGCATCTTTTTGTTAACCTTCTGCGAAAAGTTCTCGTCAGGCAGGTTCGGGAAAATACGACCACCGCCGCGCCACAAAGGCGAAGACGCCATGCCGGCACGTGCACGACCGGTACCTTTTTGACGCCATGGTTTCTTGGTCGATTTTTGTACGTCGCTACGACCTTTTTGCGCACGGTTACCCGAACGCGCGTTAGCCTGATACGCTGTTACGACCTGGTGAACCAGCGCCTCGGAGTAATCGCGGCCGAACAATTCCGCGGAAACTGGCATTGTGCCAGCATCTGCGCCTTTGTCATTAATCAGTTTGAGTTCCATTATTTGGCCCCACCTTTCACGAGCTTCGTCTTCGCTGCTGGACGAACCACGATGGTGCCGTTCTTATGGCCTGGTACCGCACCTTTAACCAGAATCAACTGGCGCTCAATATCGATACGGGCAACTTCAAGCATTGGGGCAGTGCGACTCACGTTGCCGAGCTGGCCGGCCATACGCTTACCCGGAAACACGCGGCCTGGATCCTGCGCCATGCCAATGGAACCTGGCACATTGTGCGACTTGGAGTTTCCGTGCGACGCGCGATTAGACGAGAAGTGGTGGCGTTTGATAACACCGGAAAACCCCTTACCCAGCGATGTGCCCGACACGTCGACCTTTTGGCCAACGGCGAACATTTCGACTGAGAGGACCGAGCCGACTTTGATTTCGGCAAGTTTTTCTGGTGTCGCTGTAAATTCACTTAAGACGGAGCCCGCTTCCACACCGGCTTTGGCATAGTGCCCGGCTTGCGCTTTGGCAACGCGCGATGCACGACGCGTACCGTATGCAACCTGCACAGCCGAATAGCCATCGGTATCGGGGGTCTTAATTTGGGTGACGCGGTTGTTCGACACGTCCAACACGGTTACGGGGATGGCAGTACCATCATCCGTAAAAATGCGAGTCATGCCAACCTTCCGGCCGACGAGACCTAGACTCATCATTACTTCCTTTTTTAGTTAGCCCCGAAGCAACTGAAGTAACAGATCAGTCGCTTGCGAGGTGTTGGCTACTATTGGCCAACGAATCAAATGTACCTTTTCGGTACTTTTAGTTGCTGCGCTTTTACATTAGTATTGCCGCTAACGATCACGGCAAAGAGGCAATATTATAGCCGCCTCCTTAATAAAATTCAACTGGTTACAGCTTGATTTCGACATCCACCCCGGCGGGCAAATCGAGCTTCATCAACGCATCGACAGTTTTATCTGTTGGGTCAATGATGTCCATCAAACGCAGGTGGGTACGAATTTCGAACTGGTCCCGGGAAGTCTTGTTGACGTGAGGAGAACGCAGAACGTCGAAACGCTCGATTTTCGTCGGCAATGGAACCGGTCCTTTCACGACAGCACCAGTGCGCTTTGCCGTTTCAACGATTTCAGCGGCGGACTGGTCGATCAGGCGATAATCAAATGCCTTCAGACGAATCCGGATTTTTTGTTTGGCTTGTGGTGCAGTTGCCATGCTTTTTCCTTTGAGAGATGGCGGCTTGTTGCCGCCTCCCTGCCAATTAACGTACTGGCCTGATTTTTACTTAACGATTTTAGAAACCACACCCGCGCCGACGGTACGACCGCCCTCGCGGATGGCAAAGCGCAGCCCGTCTTCCATCGCAATCGGGGCAATCAACTGCACCACGATCTTGACGTTGTCACCAGGCATCACCATTTCGGTACCCGCCGGCAACTGCAACGCACCGGTCACGTCTGTGGTCCGGAAGTAGAACTGTGGACGATAGCCGTTGAAGAACGGGGTATGGCGTCCACCTTCGTCTTTGCTCAAGACGTAGATTTCAGCTTCAAAGTCAGTGTGCGGGGTGATCGAGCCTGGTTTGGCCAATACTTGACCGCGTTCGACTTCTTCACGCTTGGTGCCTCTGAGGAGAACACCGACGTTGTCGCCAGCTTGCCCTTGGTCGAGGAGCTTTCTGAACATTTCGACGCCGGTACAGATGGTCTTGAGGGTGGGCTTCAAGCCGATGATTTCGATCTCTTCGCCGACTTTGACGATGCCGCGCTCGATACGACCGGTCACAACCGTGCCGCGACCGGAGATGGAGAAGACGTCTTCTACCGGCATCAGGAAGGCGCCGTCGAGGGCGCGCTTGGGCATGGGGATGTAGGTGTCGAGGGCTTCGGCGAGCTTCATGATGGCGCCTTCGCCCATTTCGCCGGTGTCGCCTTCCATGGCTTTGAGTGCGCTGCCTTTAATGATTGGGATGTCGTCGCCAGGGAAGTCGTATTTGCTCAGTAGTTCACGAACTTCCATTTCAACCAGTTCGAGCAGCTCTGCGTCGTCGACCATGTCGCATTTGTTCAAAAATACGACGATGTACGGTACGCCGACCTGACGGGCGAGCAGAATGTGTTCGCGGGTCTGGGGCATGGGGCCGTCAGCAGCCGAACAGACCAGAATCGCGCCGTCCATCTGGGCGGCACCGGTGATCATGTTTTTGACATAGTCGGCGTGGCCCGGGCAATCTACGTGGGCGTAGTGGCGGTTGGCAGTCTCATACTCAACGTGCGCCGTGTTGATGGTGATGCCGCGTGCTTTTTCTTCCGGTGCGGCGTCAATCTGGTCGTAGGCCTTGGCTTCGCCGCCAAATTTCTTCGCCATCACCGTCGTGATCGCCGCCGTCAGCGTCGTCTTGCCGTGATCAACGTGCCCAATCGTGCCCACGTTCACGTGTGGCTTCGTTCGCTCAAACTTGCCTTTTGCCATTTTGTAACCTCGTCAAATATCGTAATTAACGTAAATAAGAATTTATTTTTTAGCGTTGATGATCGCTTCGGAGACATGCTTCGGCGCTTCGGTGTAATGCTTGAATTCCATCGTGTACGTCGCGCGACCCTGCGTTGCAGAGCGCAGCGAAGTGGAATAACCAAACATTTCAGACAACGGCACTTCTGCTTTAATGACTTTGCCGCCACCACCAGAAATGTCGTCCATGCCTTGCACCATACCGCGACGCGATGACAAGTCACCCATCACGGTACCCGCATAGTCTTCAGGGGTTTCAACTTCAACGGCCATCATCGGCTCAAGCAAGACCGGTGTCGCTTTACGCATGCCGTCCTTAAAACCCATCGATGCTGCCATCTTGAATGCGTTTTCGTTCGAGTCCACATCGTGGTAAGAGCCAAAGTGAAGCGTTACCTTAACGTCCACGATCGGATAACCTGCCAAGACGCCGGCTGGCAATGTTTCGCGCAGCCCTTTTTCGACCGCAGGAATATATTCACGCGGCACAACGCCACCTTTGATGGCATCAACGAATTCGAACCCCTTGCCGACTTCGTTAGGTTCAACTTTCAGTACAACGTGGCCATATTGACCACGACCGCCCGATTGTTTAACAAACTTGCCTTCGGCGTTCTCTACCGTGCCGCGAATAGTCTCGCGATATGCCACTTGTGGCTTGCCGACTGTCGCCTCGACGCCAAACTCGCGCCGCATGCGGTCAACAATAATCTCAAGGTGCAACTCACCCATGCCTGAAATAATGGTCTGGCCGGATTCTTCGTCCGTGCGAACACGGAAAGACGGATCTTCCTGCGCCAGGCGGCTCAATGCCATACCCATTTTTTCCTGGTCAACCTTGGTTTTCGGCTCAACTGCCTGCGAAATAACCGGCTCCGGGAAGACCATGCGCTCAAGCGTCACAATGGCGTCCGGATCGCACAGCGTTTCGCCGGTCGTCACATCCTTCATGCCAATACAGGCCGCAATATCGCCCGCACGAATCTCGTCGATTTCGACGCGATTATTCGCGTGCATCTGCACAATACGGCCGATGCGATCTTTTTTGCCTCGCACCGGGTTGTATACCGTGTCGCCCTTGGACAACACGCCGGAATAAACACGAACGAACGTTAACTGACCAACGAACGGATCCGTCATCAGCTTGAATGCCAAGGCGGAAAATTTTTCGCCATCGTCCGCCTTACGCGTGATCGGCTCTTCATTCTCGTCCATGCCCTTGACCGGCGGAATGTCCGTCGGCGCTGGCATGTACTCAATGACGGCGTCAAGCATCGCCTGCACGCCCTTGTTCTTGAACGCAGAGCCACACAACATCGGCACGATCTCACCTTTGATGGTGCGCTCGCGAATACCGGCCTTTATTTCGAGTTCAGACAGCTCGCCAGTTTCGAGATACTTGTTCATCAAGTCCTCGTTGGCCTCTGCTGCACTTTCGACCATCTTGTTGTGCCACTCAGAACACAACTCCTCCATATCTGCAGGTATGGGCCCGTATGTAAAGGTGACGCCTTTGTCTTCTTCGCTCCAGATGATGGCTTTCATCTTGACCAGATCGACCAGACCCTTGAAATTCTCTTCAGCACCGATCGGCACTTGCAACGGGATCGGGTTCGCTTTCAAGCGTGCGCGCATCTGGTCGTGCACTTTGAAAAAATTCGCGCCAGTACGATCCATCTTGTTTACGAACGCCAAACGCGGCACTCTATATTTATTTGCCTGACGCCAAACGGTCTCTGATTGCGGCTGCACACCGCCAACCGCGCAATAGACCATGCATGCGCCATCCAGCACGCGCATCGAGCGTTCAACTTCAATCGTGAAGTCGACGTGGCCGGGTGTATCAATAATGTTGATACGATGCTCTTGAAAAGTACCTCCCATGCCCTTCCAGAAACAGGTCGTGGCGGCAGACGTAATCGTAATGCCGCGCTCTTGCTCCTGCTCCATCCAGTCCATGGTGGCGGCACCGTCATGCACTTCGCCAATTTTGTGATTTACGCCCGTGTAAAACAGGATGCGTTCAGTGGTCGTGGTTTTACCTGCGTCAATGTGCGCGGAAATACCAATATTTCGATAGCGTTCAATGGGGGTCTTGCGAGCCACGGTAATGCCCTTCCCGGGTTTGTCCCGACAGCCCCGCGTACCTCAATAGGACTGCGGAGCTAAATTCAAAAAAACTAGAAGCGATAGTGAGCAAAAGCCTTATTGGCTTCGGCCATGCGGTGCACTTCTTCGCGCTTCTTGATCGCGGACCCACGACCTTCAGCGGCATCCATCAATTCACCCGCGAGACGCGCGCCCATTGACTTCTCACCGCGTTTGCGCGCTGCTTCACGAATCCAGCGCATCGACAACGCGGTGCGACGCACCGGACGCACTTCAACCGGTACCTGATAATTGGCGCCACCAACGCGGCGAGACTTCACTTCGACCATTGGCCGAACCGCATTGATTGCCGCAATGAAAATCTCGACTGCATCTTTGCCGGATTTTTTCTGGATCTGATCCAGCGCACGGTAAATGATTTGCTCAGCGACCGACTTCTTGCCAGCCTTCATGAGCACATTGACAAACTTGGCGATTTCCGTGCTCTTGAACTTCGGATCCGGCAGGATTTCGCGTTTGGGGACTTCGCGACGACGAGGCATGATTATTTCCTGTTAATTCAAAAATATGGTTGGCGAGCGTTTGCCAAAAATTACTTGGCTTTAGCAGCTGCGCCAGCTTTTGGCATCTTGGCACCGTACTTGGAACGCGACTGCTTGCGATCTTTCACGCCAGCCGTATCCAACGAGCCACGTACGGTGTGATAGCGAACGCCTGGCAGGTCTTTTACACGACCACCGCGGATCAGCACGACCGAGTGCTCTTGGAGATTGTGACCTTCGCCACCGATGTAGGAAATGACTTCGAAGCCATTAGTAAGGCGAACCTTGCACACCTTCCGCAACGCCGAGTTCGGCTTTTTCGGCGTGGTGGTATACACACGGGTGCAAACGCCGCGCTTTTGTGGGCAATTTTCCATCGCCGGCACTTTGCTCTTGGCTTTGATTTTCGTCCGCGGTTTGCGCAGAAGTTGATTAATGGTAGGCATGGTTATATCCGCTCTGTTCTTACTATGGCTAAATTGTTTCCTGCTCGAAGATGCATGTCATTTCAGCAGCTCCGGGTTCATTTACAGGTTATTGCTATCGCACTTCGAACAACGTTTCAGCTTCATCCGCGCCGGCAAACCCAACACTTCAAAGGCGCATCGCGGAAAGCTCTCGATTATACAAAAATATTGGCCCGACTGTCAACCAGTCGAGCCAATAGCTTCATACCGCATTAAGCAACTTGTTCCTCGGTTGCCGGTGTTTCAACTTCGTCAAATCCAAACGTAACGCCGCTTGACTGTTGCACCCGCAAAGAGCTTTTCTTGCGCGCACGGTGAAAGGCGAGGCCCGTACCCGCTGGAATCAGGCGACCCACAATCACGTTCTCTTTCAGACCGCGCAAATCGTCGCGCTTGCCCATGATTGCTGCTTCGGTAAGAACGCGGGTGGTTTCCTGGAACGAAGCGGCGGAAATGAAGGAGTCGGTGGAGAGCGAAGCCTTGGTGATCCCCAGCAAATTGTAGTTATAGATTGCTGGCTTCTTGCCCTCCTTCAGCACGCGATCGTTTTCACCCAGTACATCGGCACGTTCGACCTGTTCACCCTGGATGAAACGTGTGTCGCCGTTGTCGACGATGGAAACGCGTCGTAACATTTGGCGCACGATAACTTCGATGTGTTTATCGTTGATCTTCACGCCTTGCAAACGATACACATCCTGCACTTCGTCGGTGATATAACGAGCCAAAGCTTCCATCCCCTGCAAACGCAGGATGTCGTGCGGGTCGGCCGGGCCGTCCACAATCGTCTCGCCCTTATTCACCACTTGGCCATCATGCGCCGTGACGTGCTTGTCCTTCGGAATCAGGTACTCATGCGCGATGCCATCAAAATCAGTAATGACCAAACGCTGTTTACCCTTTGTGTCTTTACCAAACGAAACCGTACCGGTTATTTCAGCCAGTAAACCGGCATCTTTCGGCGAACGGGCTTCGAATAGCTCGGCAACACGCGGCAGACCGCCCGTGATGTCGCGAGTCTTGGACGATTCCTGTGGAATACGCGCCATGATTTCGCCTACGCCCACTTGTTGGCCGTTCTTGACGGTAATAATTGCACCGATCTGGAAAGTAATGTTCACCGGCGTTTCGGAATTGGACTGCTTGATGTCCTTTCCTTTGGTATCAATCAATTTCACAGCCGGGCGGAGCCCCTTACTTGCAGCCGTGCCGCGTCGCTTCGGATCGATTACAACAAGGCTTGACAGACCCGTCGTTTCATCAATCTGCTTGGCGACTGTTACCCCCTCTTCGATATTCTCGAAACGAACTTCACCAGCGTACTCAGTGACGATCGGACGGGTGTGCGGATCCCAGTTGGCCAGGTTCTGGCCGGCTTTGATCTTGCTTCCTTCCTTGACCGATAAGGTCGCACCGTAAGGCACCTTGTGACGCTCACGCTCACGACCGTTTTCTTCGGTAATAATGATTTCTCCACTACGCGCAATCACAATCAGCTCGCCGCGCGCATTGGTGACGTATCGCATCGACGGCGTCAGCCGTGCGACACCGTTGGACTTCGCCTCCACGCTCGACGCCACCGCAGTACGCGAAGCCGCGCCACCGATGTGGAACGTACGCATGGTTAACTGCGTACCGGGTTCGCCGATCGACTGCGCGGCGATAACACCCACCGCTTCGCCGACGTTCACCAATACGCCACGACCCAAATCACGGCCGTAACACTGGGCGCACAATCCAAAGCGGGTATCGCAAGTGAGCGGCGTACGGACTTTAACTTCATCAATACCGGCCGCATCGATTGCATCGACCATGTCCTCATCGAGCAATGCGCCCATTTTGATAACCATTTCACCCGTATCCGGGTGAACGGCATCAGCAACAGTTACGCGGCCAAGAATTCGCTCACGCAATGCTTCAACGACTTCACCACCTTCGACAAGTGCCTTTACAGCCAAACCATTGACAGTACCGCAATCATCCTCGGTCACCACCAAGTCTTGCGTAACGTCAACCAATCGACGGGTGAGATAGCCAGAGTTGGCTGTCTTCAATGCCGTATCAGCAAGACCTTTACGCGCACCGTGCGTCGAAATGAAGTACTGCAACACATTCAGACCTTCGCGGAAGTTCGCGGTAATAGGCGTCTCGATGATTGAGCCATCCGGCTTGGCCATCAGTCCGCGCATACCCGCCAACTGGCGAATCTGTGCTGCCGAGCCGCGCGCACCGGAGTCCGCCATCATGTAAATGGCGTTGAACGACTCTTGTGTGGTCACCTTGCCATCACGCGTGGTGACAGGCTCGGAACCAAGTTGCTCCATCATCGCTTTCGCGACTTGATCACCCGCACGACCCCAGATGTCGACCACCTTGTTGTAGCGCTCACCTTGCGTAACCAAACCCGAGGTGTACTGGTTCTCGATCTCTTTCACTTCATGCTCGGCAGCACTGATGATGTCTTTTTTCTGCGGCGGCACCAGCATGTCGTCGATCGAAATCGACAAGCCTGCGCGGGTCGCATAGGTAAAGCCGGTATACATCAGTTGATCGGTAAAGATGA
>ENA-OFCX01000962-OFCX01000962.1-metagenomes-genome-assembly--contig:-NODE-962-length-12787-cov-5.697769_pt1 | contig 12787 bp, 17 predicted proteins | sample MGYA00153384_OFCX01 | MGnify analysis MGYA00153384
TACCCACCCCCGAACCAGCTAACCAATTGAATTTGTTCGACTATTGACCGGACACTAGTGGTTCAATATGGGCTTTATGCGTAAGTAGCCTGTAGTCGACTTAAGCTGTTTATCGGCTCGCGCCCCTACAAAATGGCACTTCTTTTAAAAAGCTAGTTGTATGAGCCGGGTTTCAAACCATCGCAATTTGCCGCGCCGTCAAACTGAAACGCGACAGCAGCGCGTGAAACCCATCGACACCCAGCAACGGCGCAAGCAGCAAATCCACCTTCACTTCTGCGAAACCACCTTCGTGCGATTCGGCGGCGCGCGTCAGCCACTTCATAGCCTCTTCCAACTCCGCTAGTTGCGCGTAGGCACCGGCGAGCGCTGCCGGATTGGTCTTTTCAATATCGCTACTGGCGCGAACGGCATTCACGATCTTTTTTGCCTGCCGTTTGTCACAGTCGCGCGCGCTACCACCGCGAGCGCAAGGCGCGCGCCAGCTTCGTTCGGGTCGTGCTCGATCACGGCGTTCAGCTCGTTCCGCGCTGCCTCAAACGCACCACACATCGTGAGTGATGCGGCGAGCGTTACGCGGGTGGCCGTGCGTTGTGGATACTCGGTGAGCAGCTCGATGAAGACGCGATTGGCGTCATCAAACTGGCCCGCAAAATAGTACGCCACGCCACGATCAGCGCGGATCGCGGGGAACAGCGGATCGACTTCCTGCGCTGAGTCGAGATGATCGAGCGCGGCCGCCAATTCGCCGCAATACGACGCTGCGGCTCCCATCAACATGTGCACGCCGGGATGGCGCGGCGCGAGTTTTCTCGCCGTCAGCAGCAGCTCGCGCGCCGCCGGAAAATCGTACTCGCAATAAATTTTGTCGGCAGCCAGGTTCAGATACGCGCTGGGCTCCAGTGGATCGATGTCCAGCGCACGTTTTGAAGCCACGCTCCCGATGCGCCACGCGGTCTTCGGCGTCACCCGCTCATACATCGACAGGTTGCCCATGGTGGCCGCAAGGTAAGCATGCGCCATCGCAAAATCAGGTGCGGCAGCAATCGCTGACTCGAGCAAGCCGCGCGCTTGCTGATGCCCATCGGCCGTGCCCAACGCCGTTGCGCGACGCGATTGCACGAACGCGTTCGAGGCCTCATGAGGGACACCCGCAAAGCCTTTGCGTTGCGCGGGCAACACGTACTCGCCGGGCAACAAGTCCGATTGCAATTGCAGACAATCGACACCAATCTGCCGACACAATCGATGCACAAAATCAGCGTCCGATTCGGTGGCTAGACGCTCATAACGCTTGCTGCCCATCATGTGTCCATACGGCACAGACCGCAGCATGGTGTGAACATGCATCTCAGCATCTGCCCGCACGATGCGAGACGACAACACCGCCTGCGCATTCACGCGTCGCGCCGAGTCCAGCGGCTCATCATCCGCCACCGCCCGGGCAGATCGCGCACCGAGCACCGGCAGTTGCAACACCGATTGCAGCTCGCCAATGGTCGACTCAACAATAGCGTCGCCAACGCATCATCGCGACCTTCTCTAACGAACGGCAACACCAGCAAGCGCGGTGCCGCTAGCTGCCGCGCGCCTATCTCGACAAACTCGGGCACGTAGCGCCCCTTCGGCAAATCAATGCGCACCTGCGGCGGCGCTTCAAACATCGCGTAATGCTTGACCAAGCGCTCACGCAAACGGCTCACATTCACGCGAACAATCGGGTCACTCTTGGGATCGTACGTGGCCGGATTGCGGTGAAACACTTCAATACCAATCGACATCTCGCGCAGCGCGCCGTCGTCGTTGGCAAGCCGCCGTTCGACTAAACAGCGCAAAAGGCGCAAACGACTCGGCGAGCGGCGCAGAAAGTCGCTGTCGAGCAGGCGATCCAACTCGCTTCGAATCAAATGGCCGCTTTGCTCCGTCATCGGTTCACCCCCGTTGTTATGGGACAACTGTAGCGCTGAAACGGGCAATACAGAGCGGTCGAATAACAGGTTGTAACGTGACGACGGCTCTACGGATGCTTAGCGAATCACCTCCAACCCACCCATGTAAGGCCGCAACACTTCCGGCACCGTGATTGAACCATCGGCGTTTTGATAGTTCTCCATTACCGCGACCAACGTGCGGCCGACCGCAAGGCCTGAGCCGTTTAAAGTGTGCACCGGTTCGTTCTTGCCTGCTGCGTTTTTATAGCGCGCGCCCATACGCCGCGCCTGAAACGCTTCGCAGTTAGAACAGCTCGAAATTTCACGGTAGGTGTTTTGCGCCGGCAGCCACACTTCCAGATCGTAAGTGCGTGCTGCGGTGAAACCCATGTCACCCGTGCAGAGCAGCATCACGCGATACGGTAGACCGAGTTTTTGCAGAATTTTTTCAGCAAAACCAGTCATCTCTTCGAGCATCGCGTTCGACTCTTCGGGCTTACAGACGTAGACCATCTCCACCTTGTCAAACTGATGCTGGCGAATCATGCCGCGCGTGTCGCGACCGTAGCTACCCGCCTCCGAGCGGAAGCACGGTGTGTGCGCGGTGAGGCGCATTGGCAGGGCCTCAGCGGGCACCATGGTGTCGCGTACGAGATTGGTGAGCGAGACTTCCGATGTCGGGATGAGATAGCGATTTTTTATCTCCCCGCCCTCTTCGATTGGCATTGGCACCTTGAACAAATCGTCTTCGAATTTCGGCAATTGCCCAGTGCCCGTCATCGAATCTGCGTTCACGACGTAGGGCACATAGCACTCAGTGAATCCATGCTCATTCACATGCGTGTCAAGCATGAACTGCGCAAGCGCACGGTGCATGCGTGCAAGCGGGCCTTTCATCACGGTGAAGCGCGTGCCCGAGAGCTTCACGCCCGCTTCAAAATCAAGTTGCGCGCCGACGGTGGCGGTGGTCAGCGCCTCGCCGAGGGCAACATGATCTTTCACTTCAAAATCAAATGCGCGCGGTGAATTGCCGTGCGCAAACCAACGCCGCTGCTCCACATTGCCCTGCTCATCGATGCCCACCGGTACCGACGCCTGCGGCAAGTTCGGAATCGTCATCAAGAGCGTGTTCACTTTTTCTTGAATCAAAGCCAGCGCCAACTCGTTCGCTTTGACCTTTTCAGGCACCGCCGCGACCTCGGCGAGCAGGGCCTGAGCCTTCGCCTCGTCCTTGGCGGCTTTTGCCTGCCCGACGGCTTTGCTGAGCGTGTTGCGCTGCTGCTGCAAGTCCTGCGTCTGGATTTGCAGGGCTTTGCGCTCCGCCTCCAGCGTCTCAAACGCGGCGCTATCGATAAGGGAATTGCGCGCCTTCATTCGCTCGGCCGTGGCCGCCAGATCGTTGCGCAGTAAATTGATGTCAAACATGATGTGTTACTCGTAAAAGTTGGATGCGACACGGGGAGGCGCAGGCAGAAGCCACGCGCGGACGAAAACGGGGAGAAGAAAAAACGTCCCGCCTAGCGGGAGCAGGAGGAGCGGCTGAAAGCGCCCTGATGAACGACCAGACTCATGGCAACTCGTGCGAGGCGAGTGGCGGTGAGGGTGACGAATTGCGTATTCATGGTTTGAAGTTTACAGGCAAATTTGCGCGCGTCAAAACGAAGTAGCTTTTCGCTTAAATGCTTATTTCATATGGGCTACAGCCATTTATTGGCTTACGTCGACTATCGCACAAAATTAAACATTAGCCCAATTAAAACAAGGCTCTCTACAAAAAGATGCCTGTCAAAATCCCCGCAAACACCGCCGACCCCGCCCTTGTGGAGCGGCCCTCTCAGTGCCTACGCGCTTGCGTACATCCCGGTGGGCGGTACGTCCTAAAAAATGCAGCAAGGCGCGAGTCAATCGACTCATGCCGCAATCAACGATTCCGCCGAAATGCCAAGTCCCTGATGCAGTCGCCGAATCATTGCCAGCGTTAAGGGACGTTTTCGGTTGAGCACTTCGTAGACTCGGTTACGCTGCCCGATCAGTGGCTCTAAATCAGCCACCGTGAGCCCTGCCTGCTCCATGCGAAATTTAATCGCTTCAATCGGATCGGGCGGCGCGATAGGGTAATGCTTCGCCTCCCAAACCTCAACCAATATCGACAATATCTCAAGGCGATCACCGTCGAACGTACCCCGATTGGGATCAAGCGCCATCAGCGCCGAAACGTCACGAAGCGCGGCCTTGTAATCAGCCTTGGTGCGAATAGGGGATACGTTCATGTCGACTCCAAAAAATGCATTAGCTCGTGTCCACTGTCTCGGCATCCACCCGATCGTATTGCCGATGCGTTCCAACAAACTTGACGAAGACTAATTGCAGCTTGTACGACACGTCAACAATCAAACAATAGTCGTTGCCTTTGACATTAAAAACCACGCGCCGATTTTTCAAAATACTCGCGCTGGCGTAGGCGCGTTTAATGTCTGCCGGTTGCAACCAGCGCGCTTTGCATGCTTCGTCATACCAAGCGCGCAGCGCCTGCTCGGAATCACGGTACGCGGCTTTACTCCAAAACGTTCGCAGGGTTGAAATGGCGATGACACGCATAGAGGTATTTTAGTCCCATTTCGGGATACTACGCAAAGGCGCGTCGAACGCCCGACAGTTTGGTGCCGAGGTGAGGACGGCCTCGGCCTGAGCAGAACTGACAAAGCCAGCTTAAGAAAAACACACTGCGGCTAGCCAAAAGGCGAATGACGTCGGGGGACAAAAATTCACGTTCAAGCGAAGCGACGCTGGGGTGGGCTGGATGCAAAACTTTCAATGACCCCAACCACACCCCATATCAACCCTTGCGTTTGGCTCCCACTTTTGCGGGCACTTTGTTGACAACATAAGCCGCCCGCTCTTGCTGCACGCGATAGATCGCGCTCGATGGCAACTCGTCGCCGACTATGGGGGGTGTTTTGGAGTTGTGCTTCCACGCGACATTCAGCGCGCGCATCATGCCGCCGGGAGTAGTTGCGGCGCGCGCGGTGCGTTCGGCAAAGAATGTTTCGGCATCGATGGTGGCAATTTTTTCGGCAATAGCCACGGCAAACAATTGGTTGAGCGAGCAGTTGTCACGCGCGGCCAAAACGCGCGCACGTTCGAAAAGCGAGTAAGGCAAGCGAAGAGCGAAATTACTCATGAAGATTTCCTATGCACAGCAATCAACGATCCATCAAATCAAACGCACGCAGCGCGGTGATTGGAGCGATCACTTCTACGCCCAAGCCTGACGCAGCGGGCAAAAAATCCTTTAAATTGAACGTGACCAACGCATCGGCCTGACCGTTCACCGCCGCCTCCAACACCATCTCATCAGCGGCATCGTGCAGCATCGGTCGCCATGCAAAGTGAATTTGCACCGGCTCCGCCAATGCACACAATTCACCAACAAAACTCTGCACTAATTCGAGCGTGAGCCCGGTAGCGGCGAGCTGCTCGGGCCGACTGAGCACGCTTTCGATCTTTAACACCACCGCCACGGTCACCACGGTGTCACACGTTGTTGGGCAACATGGCGCACCAGCACCGTCGACGCGCCCATCGCGCTGCGCAGCCCGGCGAGCACCACATTGGTGTCAATGACGAGTCTAACCACCATATTGCATGCAATATTTGCATATTGCCCGCGATAGCTTTAGATCGAATGAGTTTCGCTCTCATGCCAACCGCCCAGCGCCCACTTCGACAGCGCACCCATCAGCGCAAACAGCACGACGCCTGTGAGCGTGATGAGCGCCAGCGCGGCGAACATGCGCGGGATATTTAGCTGGTATCCCGCCTGCAAAATCTGATACGCGAGACCAGTGCCCGTACCACCCGTTCCGGCGACGAATTCTGCGACGACCGCGCCAATCAAGGCGAGGCCGGAGGAGATGCGCAGTCCGCCGAAAAAGTACGGCAGCGCGCTTGGAATGCGCAGGCGAACAAGCGTTTGCCAGCGCGTTGCACGGTTCAGTTTGAACAAACTTTGCAGACCACGATTGACGCTGCGCAGGCCAAGCGTGGTGTTGGCGATGATCGGGAACAATGCGACCAGTGTGGCGCAGATCACCAGCGATGCCGTGGGGCTTTTGACCCAGATGATGATGAGCGGCGCGATGGCGACAATCGGCGTGACTTGCAACAAAACTGCGTACGGAAAAAATGCAGTTTCGATCCAAGGGCTTTGTAAGAACGCGAACGCGATGAGCACGCCTAGCAACACGGAGCAGATGAGTGCGAGAAAGGTGACCCTGAGCGTGACGAGCAGCGCGCTGCCGAGCAGCGACGCATCGCTGACCAAGGTTTGTGCGACTACGAGCGGACTGGGCACGAGGAATTGCGGGATGTCGTAGGCCGTTGCCCACCATTGCCAGAGCCCGATCAGAATAGCGGCGACGAGCGTAGGTCGCCACACCCGCTGCGCCTGAACGCGCGTCATGCCAGCGCATCCTCAACGTCCGCCGACGCCCGACACAAACTGTCCTGCAACTGCTTGGCATAGCATGCGAATTCGGTCGAAACGCGAAACGTCTCATTACGCGGCACGGTCGGCGAAATCGAAATCTCATCAATCACACGACCCGGCCGCGCGGCCATCACGATGACGCGTGACGACAGATAAACGGCCTCGTGAATCGAGTGCGTCACGAAAATAACCGTGAGGTTTTTCTCCCGCCACAACGCCAGCAGCTCATCATCAAGCCGATTGCGCGTGATCTCGTCGAGCGCACCGAACGGCTCGTCCATCAGTAGCAACGACGGATCGGTGACGAGACTGCGTGCAATCGAGGCACGCATCTGCATACCGCCCGAGAGTTCGCGTGGATAGGATTCGCTGAACTTGTCGAGACCCACCAGCTTCAGCGCGTCGCTTACGCGTTGATCGGCATCGACTCGCGACATGCCTTGCAAGTCAAGCGGCAAGCGCACGTTGGCCGCCACCCGAGCCCACGGCATGAGTGTGGCTTCCTGAAACACAAACGACAGGCGGGGATCGCTCGCGCCCCTTTTCCCGTTCGCAACAGGGGAATCGCCCCACACCACAATGCTGCCGCTACTTGGCGCAAGCAACCCCGCAACCAATTTCAACAACGTGCTTTTGCCGCAACCGGACGGACCGAGTAGCGTGACGAATTCGCCCTGCTGAATCGTTAAATTTACGGGCCGTAAAGCGCGCGTGCCGTTGGGGTAGGTTTTTTCTGCCGCGCGAGTGGCGACAGCAGTTCGCGCGGCGCTCATGTCAATTTGTCGTTGTTCCTGCGAAGGCAGGAAGCCAGAGACTTTCGGCCATTTGCAATCCGTATACGCGCAACCAAAAGACGCTGCTGTCGTGTCACGTTAAAAATGACGGTATATCGCGCCGCCATCGGTGTGCATGGCTAGGCGCAAAATGCAGCTCGTGCCGGGGCATGAGCAAATTTTGCAACGACGCGGTGCGCGGCGAAGGCAAGTGAGATGCGTCATTTTTGGCGTGACACGACACTAGCAATCTCATTCCCATCCATCGCGGTGGAACCGCTCCCACAAACACGCCTGTGTGCGAGCGGTTCCACCGCAAAAACTCTGCTTGATGGCCCCCATGATTCTTCGCAGCACACTCACCCTCGTACTGGCAACGTTCGGCTTAGCAATAACGCCGTCCATCGCCCAACCCGCTATGCCCCGCCAAGCCGCGCCCGGCCTGAACGGCGCGCCTCCGAGCTTGGCTCCCGTGGTCAATCAAACCGCAGCAGGTGTGGTCAACATCTCCACCACATCACGTGGCAATGATGGCGACAACCCCATGTTCAACGATCCGTTTTTTCGCCGATTTTTCGGCCACTCGGATCGACCGCAACAGCGTGAAGCACAAGCCTCTGGCTCCGGCGTCATCGTCGATGCAGCGAAGGGCTGGATTCTCAGCAACCACCACGTGATAAAGGGCGCCACCAAGATCGTCGTCACGCTTAAAGACCGTCGCGAGTTCACCGCGAAACTCATCGGCAGTGACCCCGCCACCGACATCGCGCTGCTGCAAATTCCGCCTGAAAAACTCACCGCCGTGCGCGTCGGCGAATCGGATGCGTTGCAAGTCGGCGACTACGTGCTCGCCATTGGTAACCCGTTCGGTGTGGGGCAAACCGTCACCTCGGGCATCGTTTCCGCACTCGGTCGTGCCGGTTTGAACATTGAGGGCTTTGAGGATTTCATTCAAACCGATGCCTCGATCAACCCCGGCAATTCGGGCGGCGCGCTGATCAATTTACGGGGCGAGCTGATCGGTATCAACACCGCCATCATCGGCCCCTCGGGTGGCAACGTGGGTATTGGTTTTGCTGTGCCGACCAACATGGCCATGCGCGTGATGGATCAACTCGCGCGCTTTGGCGAGGTCAAACGCGGTGGCATTGGCATCGCCACCGTCGGTGAAATCAATCAAGAAATTGCCAAAGAAAATCGCCTGCCCGCGATTGAAGGCGCGCTCATCAACACCGTGATCTCTGGCAGCCCCGCAGACAAAGCGGGCATCAAAAAAGGCGACGTGGTGGTGGCCGTAAACGGGCGCACCGTGCGCACTGGCTACGACCTGCGCAACCAACAGGCGTTGACCCCCATTGGGCAGGCGCTCGATCTGGCCATCGTTCGTGCGGGGCAACCCAAGAGCGTGCGCGTCACCATCGAAACCCCCGCCCGCGCGCAAGGCCTGCGACCCGAGAAAATCAGCGAACTACCGGGCACCGAGCTCGCAAGCATTCCGAAAGAACTCAACCGGCGCGGCGTCTACATCCTCGAAGTGGACGCCAAAAGCGAGGCCCATCAGGTGGGACTGCGTGAAAACGACATTTTGCTCGGCGTAAACGGTGCTTACGTGCAAACGCCAGAAGACGTGCGCCGTGCCATTCGTGAAGCCAACCGCTTCGTCGTATTCAACCTGCAACGCGGCGATAATCGAATTGACCTGCGAGCGCGCAAGGGCGGGGCGCAGGGCACGTAACTATGGTTTGTTCGTCGCCCCTGCGAATGCAGGGGCCCAGCGTCTTTTGCTGGATGACGAGTGCTTCCACCGCCACCCAAAGTCACTGGGTTCCTGCCTTCGCAGCAACGACGATAAATTTTCAACGGACAACAAAAATGCAATACCGCCGCTTAGGCCACTCCGGCCTTAAAGTCTCTGAACTCTCTTACGGATCTTGGGTCACCTATGGCTCGCAGGTTGACACCAAAGCCGCTGTCGAATGCATGGCCGCTGCATGGGACGCAGGCGTCAACTTCTTCGACAACGCTGAGGCTTACGCTAAGGGCGCGTCGGAGACGATCATGGGCGAAGCCATCAAGCAGCTCGGCTGGCGGCGCTCGCAAGCGGTGATCTCGACCAAGTTTTATTGGGGCTTGAACGATGGCCCAAACGAGAAAAACACATTGAACCGCAAGTATCTGATGCAGGCGATCAACGGCTCGTTGAAACGCCTGCAACTGGACTACGTGGATCTCGCGTTCTGTCACCGCGCCGACCCGAACACGCCGATTGAAGAGACCGTGCGCGCGATGAGCGACATGATCACGCAGGGCAAGGTGATGTACTGGGGCACCAGCGAATGGACGGCTGACGAAATCCGCGCCGCGTTTGAGATCGCCGAGCGTCATCATCTGCACAAACCGGTGATGGATCAGCCGCAGTACAACCTCTTCGCGCGCGCCAAGGTGGAGAAGGAATTTGCGCGGCTTTACGGAGACATCGGTCTTGGTCTCACCACGTGGAGTCCGCTGTCGTCGGGCTTGCTCTCCGGCAAATATAAGGACGGCATTCCGGCAGACTCGCGCGCCGCGCTCAAAGGCTACGAATGGATTGCCGAGCGTGTGATCGACAGTGCGAAGGTCGCGGCAGTCGAAAAACTGCGCCCCATCGCAGGTGATCTCGGCTGCACGATCTCGCAACTCGCGCTCGCGTGGTGCCTGAAAAATCCCAACGTCTCCACCGTCATTACCGGCGCGTCGCGCGTCGGCCAGGTGCACGAAAACATGAAGGCGCTGGAGGTGGTGCCCAAGCTCACGGTGGATGTGATGAAGGCCATTGAGGCGGCCACGGCGATCTGAGATCGACTGCGGCCATTGCCTTCGCGGATTTACCCATTAATGGTGACGCGATCCGGGATCGCAACGAGGATCGGCGACGGACTTGATGGTTGATTCAAGGCAGGCTGGGGTCGCTAGTCATTGCAATCTGATCGCGAATCAGCTTTTAAGTGAAAGCCTTTATATGCCGGGGCTACCTGCCTGAATCATCGATTATCGACTTAAGCAATAATTTATGCTTAACCCATATTAAACAACAGTCTCTGTGAAAAGTTGACTTTTTTCGTCGGCGCATTCTCGTTCCTTTCACCCACGCTGCTAGGGGCTGGCTGTGCGGCCAAGTGAGAATCGCGATTGACGTGCGAGACAATTGCATTTCAGGGAGTCGAAAAATAAAACTCAAGGCTCAATATGTCCCAGATTCTTATGGTCACCGGTGCAGCAGGCGGACTCGGTCGCGCAATCGTTGCTCGTGCGGCATTGACCAGCACGCAAATCGCGGTGGTCAGCCGCGATGCGCAACATCTCACCGACGCATTCGGTGAAGCACACACGCACATCGTCGCCGACGTTTCAACCTATGAAGGCGCGCAGCTCGCCATAAAGCGCTGCGTTGAAACAGCGGGCGCACCCACCATGCTCGCGCATTGCGTCGGCAACATTTTGCTGGCACCTGCAGCCCGCACGACCGAGGCGCAGTATCGCGACGTGATGCGCGCCAATCTCGACAGCGCGTTCTTCACACTTGGCGCGTTCGTCGCTGCCGCACGCACCGCCGCGATCCCCGCGTCGGCCTGTTTCGTCTCCACGGTTGCAGCAGGCATCGGCATCGCTAACCACGAAGCCGTGGCCGCTGCCAAGGGCGGGCTGGAGGCGATGGTGCGCTCCGCCGCCGCGACCTACGCAGCCAGCGGCATGCGCTTCAACGCCGTAGCGCCGGGCCTGATGGACACGCCTGCCGCGGCAAAGTTTTTGTCATCAACCGCGTTACGTGAGGCAAGCGCCAAGCAGTATCCGCTCGGCAGCATTGGCACGGCAGACGAAATCGCGGACGTGATGTTGTGGTTGTTGTCCGATTCAGCGCGGCGCGTGACCGGGCAGACGTGGACGGTGGATGGCGGGTTTACGGCGGTGAGGCCGTTGGTGCGGTGAGCAGACCACATCTGTACAACCAAGTCATAACTTGTACATATTAAAAATCGTGCAAACCTTGCCTCTCCACCTCTTCCGCGCTCAGCTCGCGCAAACGCTTGATCGCGTGATTCAAGGCGAGCGTGTTCAGGTGACGAGGCGGGGCATCGCGGTCATCGAGCTTCGTCCTGTAAATCTGGTGAAACGCGAAATAGCGCCGATGTGGAAACGCGCGTTGAAGCCGCATCCGTTATCGAGGATCGCTGACAAAGTATCCATCAATCCTGTGATTGCAGAGCGCGATGAGCATGCATACTGATGCGCGTTGCTATTGACACCTCTGCGCTAGTCGAGCGTCACGTTGCTATCCAAGGCGGCGCGGAGTTGCAGCCTATTTTTGTACCAAGCGACGTCGGTTCAAATTGCGCATCATTGCCGGGCGGAAATGCATTCAACCGCATGCGTTTAGCCGAGTACATCACGCCCGCCGTTTATCGCGCGGCCATCGCCGATTTTAAGAAAGAGCTCGTGGATTTTGAGGGGTCACCGTGGACGCTTGAGATTGAAGCGCAGGCAATTGCGTTACTCTCCGGATCAAACCTGCGAGCGATGGATGCGTTACATGTGGCTGACGCGCTGGCGGTTGATGCTGAGCGATTTGTAACCTCAGATGCGCGGCAATAGCAAGTGGCGAAACGCGCAAATCTATCGGCAACGTTGATCGCCTAGACGGCGCAATCAGCGATCACTCATTCACCCCAATAAAATCGCAACCGGCACACCGAACCGTGTCGCAAACTGCTTCACCATAGCCTTACTAATTTCGCGTTTATCCGCCAAAATTTCCAAGATGCGGCTCTGCGGTGCGCAGTCGTTTAGGTCACCTTGTTTGAGTGCGTGTTGGTCGATGAGAAAACGCAACACTTCGCGCGGTGACGCGTTCGGGATCGCGATATGCGCCTGCTCGTAAGCGCGCACCTGATCGCCCAGATAGTCGGGCACATCCGCAAGCGGATGCGAATCGTCGTCGCCTACTTCGTTGAACAAGGCTTCAAGCGTTTTCAGAGCTCGCGCATGCTCCCCTTCGGTACGTACCGCGACGACACCCATTGCGGTCATGCATGGCAACCATGCGTTAAGGATCGCGACCGTATTGGGCGCAACGACCTTTACAGAGCGGTTGCGGGAGGCGGTTGCGAGTGCCGTAGCGGTCATTCCTTTTTCCCTTCACCACGCTCATACGCGGCATGGGTGAGCACCGCGCGGATGTAGGCTTTTTGTCGGTTGTAATGAATCGAGGCGATCAGTCGGTACTTGTTGCCGCCAATGTTGAACACGCTGAGCCCCTTGACGTAATCTGCGCTGGCAAACGTCGCCCGCAACGCGTTGAAGTCGGTGAATTCACCCGCTTCCATAATCTGATGCCACGCCTCTAACGGCGACTGCGCGTCGGGGTGAACGGGCCAAAAATCAACGGGCGCTGATTTGGCGATCACGTGCATCGACTGGCTACACCTTAATGGTATTTCACCAGTATCGTATGTGATCGCGCTGCGATGGTTCAAGATGACGGGTGGCACGTCGCTTCACCCGGCCCTAGTGTCGTGTCACGCCAAAAATGACGCATCTCACTTGCCCTCGCTGCACAC
>ENA-OFCX01000964-OFCX01000964.1-metagenomes-genome-assembly--contig:-NODE-964-length-12765-cov-2.014949_pt1 | contig 12765 bp, 12 predicted proteins | sample MGYA00153384_OFCX01 | MGnify analysis MGYA00153384
GCGCTGGACCAGGCGCGGACTGCGCTCGACGCCGCCGAGACGAAGTTGCTCGCCGTCGACACCCGGTACCTCGACGGCGACCTCGACCGTCTTTCTGTCCGCCTTACACGCCGCACCGGCGCCGCGGTCGGTGATGCCACCAACAGCGAAGACGACGATGCCGGCCAGGATGCTCGCCATCTTGTAGCCGAAGGTGATCGGCGTGGCCTGCTGCAGGTTGGAGCGGCCGATGATCGGCGTGTCGCGGTGCTCGCGAGCCAGCGCCCCCAGCGAAGCGGAGATCTCGGCCAGGTCGCGCTCGACCGGGCGGGCTGTGACGACCGGCTCCGTGCCATTGCATTTTCGCTTCGGAACTCGGCAAATTCGGATGCTTATTATGACGGGCTGGCGAGTACGGTCCGCTCGAGCTGCGCCGCTCCCGACGACGTGACCAAGCCGCTGGGCAGTGCCGATGAAGCGTCGGTGCGCCAGGCGCTCGACTTTCTGGCTGGACGTTCTTGCACGCCGATCGCAACGGGGCAGGCATCGCTAAGTGTGCGCGCCACCGCACCACAATTGCTGCGCCCCGAAGCACCAACAGTCAGCCAGCGCGAAGTACCCGGACTGTTCTAACGGCTGAGCAGGAACACCGCATGTTCGGCGAACAGGTTTGCGCCCGCACTCGTCGTCTTGCGCTCGCCGGTTAAAAACCACTGCTGTTCGATGCGGATATTGCGCAGCGCGATAAAGCTGCGGAAATCGTCGATCGTCACGTGGTGAATGTTGGGCGTGTCGTACCAGCGTGACGGCAATTGTTTTGTCACCGGCATTTGCCCCCCGAACATCAGCGCCATGCGAATGCGCCACTGCGCGAAGTTCGGGAAGGAGACGAAGGCGCGCTGACCGATGCGCATCAGCTGATCGATGACAAGATCGGGCCGTCGCGTCGTCTGCAGCGTCTGGCTAAGGATCGCATAGTCGAAACTGGCATCGGGATAGTCGGCCAAGTCGGTATCGGCGTCGCCCTGAATTACCGACAATCCTCGCGCAAGTGCCGCCGTGACGTCAGCACTGTCGATTTCTAGCCCGCGGGCATCGCATCCTTTACCCCGTAATTCCGCCATTAATGAGCCGTCGCCGCAGCCGACGTCGAGCACACGCGCGCCCGTCGGCACATTTGCCGCAATGATGGCGAGATCGGCTCTCAACACGACACACACAAAAAGCCCGAGACGACGGCATCGAAACCGGGCGTGTCGAGCAGAAAGGCATCGTGGCCGTAAGGGCTTGCTAGTTCGACGAAGCTTACGGCTGCGCCTGCCGCATTCAGCGCCTGTGCAATCGATTTCGACTCGGCGGTCGGATAAAGCCAGTCGGTGTCGAAGCTGACGACGGCAAAACGCGTCGTGCTGCCCTTGAACGCATGCGCCAGATGCCCGCCGAATTCCTCGGCCAGGTCGAAATAATCGATGGCGCGCGTGATGTAGAGATAGCTGTTGGCGTCGAAGCGATCGGTAAAACTCAGGCCCTGATGCCGCAGATAGCTTTCGATCTGAAAATCGGCATCGAAACCGAATGTTTTCGCCTCACGTGCTTGCAAGCGCCGCCCGAACTTCTCGGTCAGCCCTTGTTCGGACAGATAGGTTATATGCGCCGCCATTCGCGCGACAGCCAGCCCCGCATCCGGCGTCTTGCCGTCACGGTAATAATCGCCGCCGCGCCAGTTCGGATCGGCCATGATCGCTTGCCGGCCGACTTCGTGGAAAGCGATATTCTGCGCACTGTGTTTGGCCGTCGATGCGATTATCAGCGCGGCGGCCACGCGGTCCGGGAAATGCGCAGCCCAGCTGAGTGCCTGCATCCCGCCCATCGATCCGCCGACCACGGCGTGCAGCCGGGCGATACCGAGATAATCGAGCAGCATGGCCTGGCTGCGCGCCATGTCGCTGATCGTGACGACGGGAAAGCGCATCGCGTGGGGCTGGCCGTCACTGCCAAGCGTTTCCGGCCCGGACGATCCCATGCACCCGCCGACCGCGTTGACGGCAATGACACAGAAACGATCGGTATCGATCGGCTTGCCCGGCCCGACCATGCGCGCCCACCAGCCAGCCTTTCCCGTGATCGGGTGCGTCGAAGCAACATGCTGATCGCCGGTCAGCGCATGGCAGACAAGCACCGCATTCGATGCATCAGCGTTCAGCGTGCCGTAGCTTTCATAGGCCAGCTCAAGCGGGCTCAAGCCACCTCCGCCGTCGAGGACCAGCGGCCCGGGCAAAGTTACGGTGCGGTTGAGTCCGAAGCGATCATCCATATGATACGGGCTTTGCAGGGCTGTGCCCGTGCATGCAACTTTTACAAAAAGTTGTTCGGCCAGATCATCGTCCGCCACATATGCGCGGTCGGCGACCCGTCGAAACCAAGCCCTTTGGCAGGCTGCTTGAAGTTGCGACCGACGATGTCGATCAGCGGCGCAATGTCGGGCGTCGATTCGTCCTCGAAGAAATAGATGTCGTACAGTGTCACCAGCCTCGACGACATATACCAGCGATGTTCCTGCGCCGCTGCTGCCTCGCGGCGAATGTAATCGGGCGGCAGATAGTCGGGACCGAAGAAGCGATCGTAGCTTTCGGGATATTTGTACCCGACCGATTCATCAGCGAAATAACGCAGCGCCTGATGCTTTTCGACGGCCCACGCGACTTCTTCATCGACATAAGGCGCGATCATCTGTGCGCCCCAATAGCCGTGATCGGCGCGAATCAGGCAGGCATTGGAAATATCGTGCAGCAAACAGGCCATGATAACCGCTTCCGACTGGCCGTCGTTCAGCGCGCGCAGGCCGCTCGAAATCAGATGCCGCTTGGTAATCCCGTCGATCCGGTAGCTGAAAAAATCGAGCAGGGTCGGCGCGGCAGGCATTTTCGGCAGCGCGGGATTATCGCCCATCATCATCACGGTGCCGGGCTTCAGCGCAGCAAGCGCTTCGGTCTCGCCGGTCGAGCTGTCGGTGCCGATATAGCCGACTGGGGCAGGCACGATCAGGCGCTCGAGGCCGGGCTGGTTGGATTCGGGTGGATTGCACATTTGTTTGCCTTAGCCATCAGACCGGCTGCGTGACAATCGGCACCGGCCCGTTAAAGGACGGTACATGACGAAGCCCCAACCCAAGCCATGGATCATGGACATCGCGCCCTATCTGCCGGGTCGCTCATCGACCGGTGACGGACGCAAAGTGATCAAATTGTCGTCGAATGAAAACCCGCTCGGCACCAGCGAAGCCGCAAAGACCGCTTTTGCGCATCACGTCGTCGATCTGGCGCGCTATCCCGATGCGTCGGCCGCGGCATTGCGCGAAGCGATTGCGGCGAAACATGATCTGGATCCGGCGCGCGTAATCTATGGCACCGGGTCCGATGAAATCCTGCATATGATTACCGGTGTCTATGCGGGGCCACACGATGAAGTAGTTCAGGTTCGTTACGGATTTGCGGTTTACGAAATCGCAACACGGCGCGTAGGCGCAACGCTGGTCGTTGTGTCCGATACGGATTATGCGACCGACGTCGATGCGATTCTTGCCGCCGTGACGTCGCGGACGCGGATCGTATTCGTTGCCAATCCGAACAACCCGACGAGCACGTTTACGCCGCGTGCCGAGATCGCACGACTCCATGCGGGCCTTCCGGCCGATGTCATGCTGGTTATCGATCAGGCCTATGCCGAATATCTTGACGCCGAGGACGACGATGCGGCGCTCGCGCTCGCCAAGACGCAACCGAACGTCATCATCACACGGACGTTTTCGAAAATTTACGGGCTTGCTGCCGAGCGAATCGGCTGGGGATACGGGTCGGCCGAGGCCGTCAGCGCGATGCACCGCATTCGTGCGCCGTTCAACGTGACTTCCGCCGGTCAGCGTGCCGCCATCGCAGCCCTTCACGACGATGCCTTCGTCAAACGCAGCCGTGCGCAGAACGCGCAGTGGCGGGCCTGGCTGGCCGGCGAAATTGCCAAGCTTGGGAATGCCGGCCTCCGCGCCATTCCGTCGAAAACGAACTTCCTGCTTATCCTGTTCGAAGGGGCAGTGAGCGCGGAGACCGCCTATAAGGCACTGATGGAGTGTGGCTTTATCGTGCGCTGGTTGCCAGGTCAGGGGTTGCCCAATGCCCTGCGCATATCGATCGGCACGGAGGAAGAAACGCGCGGCGTCGCGGCGGCATTGCGCGACATCGTCAGCTGATGCTGCCGTTTGCGCGCGTCTCGATCATCGGGCTGGGTCTGATCGGATCATCGATCGCGCGCGCCGTGCGTGACGCCATGCCGACAGTGGTGCTGACAGGCCATGACGCCGATGCAGACGTTCGCGACACCGCACGCCGGTTGAAACTATGCGACGATGTCACCGACAGCGCAGCGGCGGCGGTAATCGATGCCGACTTCGTTATTCTCTGCGTTCCGCTTGGCGCGATGGCAGGCATTGCCGAGAGCATTGCGGCCGACCTGCCGGCTGAAGCGGTCATCAGCGATGTGGGTTCATCGAAAGCAGCGGTAACGGCGGCACTTGCAGCAGCACTTCCCGATCACGCAATCGTTCCCGCGCATCCGGTGGCCGGGACCGAGCGGAGCGGCCCTGAAGCAGGTTTTGCAGCGCTGTTCCACAATCGCTGGTGCATCCTGACGCCGCCTGTTGGAATGCCTGACAGCGCTGTCCAACGAGTGACGGCGTTTTGGGAGCGGCTGGGAGCGCAGGTCGAAGTGATGGATGCCGCGCATCATGATCTGGTGCTTGCCGTCACAAGTCATTTGCCGCATCTGATTGCCTATACGATCGTCGGCACGGCATCCGACCTCGAAGGGGTGACGCAATCCGAAGTCATTAAATATTCGGCCGGGGGCTTTCGCGACTTTACGCGGATTGCAGCGTCGGACCCGACGATGTGGCGCGATGTTTTCCTGACGAACAAGGATGCCGTGCTCGAGATGCTCCAGCGTTTTTCGGAAGACCTGACCGCGCTGCAACGCGCCATCCGGTGGGGCGACGGCGACGCCCTGTTCGACTTGTTCACGCGGACACGCGCGATACGCCAGAGCATCATCGAACAGGGGCAGGACGACGACAGGCCCGATTTCGGACGCTCGGATCATTGATTCAGGCGGTTGATCCCTGAGTGAATGCGTTGCTCGATATCGTCACGCGCTAACCCAGCGGGGATTGGTTCGCCCACGTGCACGGTCACAATGCCGGCATAACGACGGAATTTTCCCTTCGGCCACAGGCGACCGGTGTTTAACGCGACTGGATAAACTGGTAGGCCAAGTGTCTTATACAGACCTGCAATTCCTGGCCGAAGCGCCGGCCGGTCACCGGGGGCAACGCGAGTCCCTTCCGGAAAAATAACGATTGGCCGGTCCGCGGCAGCCGCTTCACGCGCGGCTTTCAGCATCATGCGCAGGGCGGCTGAGCCCGCTTCGCGCGAAATCGGAATGACGCCGTGCCGCCGCGCGACCCACCCCCACAGCGGAATGCGAATAAGCTCGGCCTTGAAAACGGTTGCCGGACGATCGATCAGGCGCAGGATCTCGATCGCTTCGAGCATCGATTCATGTTTCATCGCGATGATGCACGCGCCGGTCGGGAATTCGCCCTCGACCACGACGCGGATGCCGAGGATCCAGCGCACGCACCAATAATGATATTGCGCCCAGCGCCGCGACCCCGCGATCACGGCTTCCTGCCCGAACAGCGCGCCGAGCCCTGCGGCACTGACCACCGGAATACTGCCGATGTAAAAAACGATCGTGAACAAGAGCGAGCGTAAAAGCGTCATGGACCGATCAGCACCACCGTCCGGCGGAAAAGATATTTATTATATTCGCGCACCAGAACGACAAGGCTGGCATCGCTGCGCACGGCGTCGGGCAAGACAGTTACGTCGGATCCCAGCGCACGTTCCAGCTCAAACTTGGCACGGCGCATGTGCCAGTCGGTTGTGACGAGGCGTACGCTTTTATATTTGTTGCGCCTCACCCAGGCCGCGGTTTCGACCCCGTTCGAGCGGGTATCACTCGCTTCGCGACCAAGATCGACGCAACAGGCCATGATCCTGAGCGAAACGCCTTGTGCTTCGGCAAGTTCGGCAGGTCTCACTTGCCGGTCCACGCCCGTAATCAGCATGCGCCGTGCGCGCCCCGTCGCGATCATGTCCATGCCGCGAGCGATGCGTCCTTGCGCGCCCGTCGGTACGACGACAGCGTCGGTTGTGACAAGGCTCGCAGGTCGCGGCAGCAAAATTGCAAACAGCGCAAATCCGAGTGTCCAACTGATAATGGCCAACGCAAATATCCGGCGGATCACAGCAATTTCGCCAGCGCGCGAACGACGGTCAATCGTGCCGTGATAATCGACAACAGGACAGCGGCAACCGGCAATAGCGCAATTACCCCCCAGCCCGCCCAGCCGAGCCCGCCGTTATCGAGCAAGGCCGCACCCACATTTTCGATACGGCCTCCGACACCGAATACGACAAGCGCGCCGCAAAGGCAGCCGAGCACACTGCCAAAAAGAGCATCAAGCGCCGCGCGGCGCTGAAACAACCGCGCAACCTGCACGTCTGTAGCCCCCATCAAGTGCATGATGTCGATCGTCGGACGATGCGTTACCAGTGCGGTCCGCGCCGCCAGCACGACTGCTGCGGCCATCGTTGCGCCCATCAGCGCGACGAGTGCCACCGAAAGCCAGCGCATCGTCGACAACAGCTGCTGAAGCGGCCCGAGCCACTGGGCATGGGCATCCACGCGCGCCGTTGGTGCAATTGTTTTTACGGCGTTTGCCACGTCCGTCACGCTGCGCGGATCGTTCGAACGCAGCGTTACATCGATGAGCGATGGCACCGGCAGATCAGCGTCAAGCCCGTCCTGCCCCAGCCAGGGCGCAAGAAGATCGCGCATGCGCGCATCGTCAACACGTTCGGACGACTGAACGAGGCCGAAGTTACCAAGCTCTGTCAGCACAGTCTGCGTCTGGCGCTCGCGAAGTTCGGGGTTCGGCTCGACAATCTGAATCGTCAGCTTGCCGGAAAGTTGATTGCCCAGCCCCCATGCGGCACTACCCAGCGCCATGCCCGCGCCGGCCGCCAGCACCGTGAGGAATGTCATGATCGCGATTACCCACGGCATCGGCCCTGCGAGACGGCCTTCGGGCAGCAAACGCCGGTCGGCCGCCGATGCCGTCACAGGTTTTCGCTCAGCGGCGGATATTTAAGCGCCCCTGTCGGATCGGACATTCGCCCGCGATCGAGACGCATCATTTGCGCGGTGCCGACACGGCTGAGCAAATGGAGGTCATGCGTTGCGACGACAACGGTCGTGCCCAACCGGTTGAGCCCGTCAAAAAGATGCAGCAATCGCTGCGCCATTTCCGGATCGACATTGCCGGTCGGCTCGTCGGCGACCAGCAGGTCGGGGCGGCCGATAACCGCACGTGCAATCGCAACGCGCTGCTGCTCGCCGCCCGAAAGTGTCGCCGGCCGGGCATCGGCACGATCCTGCAGGCCGACCCAAGCGAGCATCTCGCGCACCGGCGCTGCAATTTCGCGCTCGTCGGTGCCGGCAACGCGCAGTGGCAACGCGACGTTGTCGAATGCAGACAAATGCTGGACGAGGCGGAAATCCTGAAAGACGACGCCAATCCGCCGTCTGAACGCGGGCAGACGTTCACGTGGCGCAGCGACCAGATTTTCGCCGAACATGCTGATTTGCCCCCGGCTCGGTCGCTGCGCCAGATACAGGAGTTTCAGCAGCGACGTTTTTCCGGCACCCGACGGACCGGTCAGGAAGTAGAACGCGCCGCGCGACAGCGAAAAGCTGAGGTCGGAAAGCGTTTCGGCCCCCGTGCCATAGCGAAGCCCGACATTTTCGAACTGGACAATATTACTCACGGTCCCCGCGCCCGAAGCCTGTTACCCGCGTGTCATCGCACGGCAAGTGCGTATCCGTAAAGCACGACAAGCGCGCATCCGTAACGGGAAGCGCTTGCCAGCATGGCGCGCGCGGTGCTTAGGTGATGCCTGACCGCGTTTTCAGAGCATATCGCCAAGTATGATCCTGTCCTGTCCCGAATGCCGCACCCGTTATGTCGTGCCCGATAGCGCGGTTGGTCCATCGGGGCGACAAGTTCGCTGCGCCGCGTGCCGTCACAGCTGGTTTCAGGAACCCGCCCCGCTCGATCTGGTCGAACGCGCCGTTCAAGCGTCGCTACCGACGCCTGAACCGCTGCCGTTCGTGCCCCCGCCAGTCGTTTCCAGTCCGGTCGCTTCGAGGCCAGTCGTGTCGAAGCCAGTCGCCGATCCGAGCGCGGCTGAGCCTGAAGCGGACGATTATGACGCCTTTGCGCCCGAGCCGCCGTTTCGCCCACGTCGCAATCCAGCGAGACGATGGACGTTGGCGGCGACGGCGGTTGCTTTGTTGCTTATGACGGGCGTTGTCGCAGTGCAGTTTTTCGGCACGCCGACTTTTGTAACGAGTCTACTCGCACGGGCAGGTCTTCCCGGCGGGCAAATTGACGTGCCACTGCTCCTCGAAGTGCCGCGCAAGCCCGAACGGCGCGAACTGCCGAGTGGTAATGAGCTATTTGCCCTGACAGGCCGCGTCGTCAATCCGACCGACACCGTCCAGCGCGTGCCCGATATTCTGGCCGAACTGCGCGATGCTCAGGGCCGCGTCGTTTATGGCTGGACGATCACCCCGCCCAGACGCACGATCGAACCTCGCGGCAAAATGGAATTTGATTCAGCCGAGATCGACGTGCCCAAGGGATCGAAAAAGCTCAATCTCAGCTTTTCCGGGGCCCCGCCCAAGCCAGCCGCGAATTAGGGGCATTGCGGGGTCGCATCGGCTTTGCTAAGCGCCCGCGACTACCCGCTGTCATCACCGACAGCTTATGGCTGTGCGGCCATGGCGGAACTGGTAGACGCGCAACGTTGAGGTCGTTGTGGGCGAAAGCCCGTGGAAGTTCGAGTCTTCTTGGCCGCACCAATCCGACGCGCCAGACGATAACGAAACTATCGACGGCTCTGGCGTCGGACCGGCCAGCGTCGCCAAGGCGACGACTGACGGCGTGGCTTCGCCACGGCGGTCGATGGCTACCGCGCCACCATCGCCCCTAACACCCGCGCCGCAACGACGCCGAGGTGCACCGACGGCGAGTTTTCTGCGACCATCGCCTGCGCCGCAAGCACCATGTCCAGTTGAAAAGCTTGGGCGGCAAGCTTGGCAATGCGCACCGAATAACGTCCATAAGGCACGCCTTCAAACAGGAAAAACCCGTCGAAGTCCGATCGCGTTCGCGCAACCGCACGGCTTTCGCCGTCGATCAGTTCGAGATCGATCCCTTCAAGATTGCCGCCGCCTGCGCGAACCAGCGTCCCATCGACGTCGCCTGTCGCGACCAACGGCAGTTCGATCTTAACCGTGACGCCAGGGCGCGGTGTGACGACCGAGCCGGGCGTTGACGGCTGGACCAGAGGATCGGGCAAGGCTGAACCATCGACGCTGACAAGCACAGGCTGAAACGGTTCAAGCCCGTCCACGACGACCTCGCCATTGGCATCGGTCAGGTGATCAACAGGAACGCGACCTGCAGCGATCTGAGCGCCTTTCTCGAGCCGCTCGCCAGCATCGCGCCGGCCATTGTTGTTGGCATCGCGGAACACGCGAACGAGCGCCGAGCCCTGCGATGCCAGCTTGTCCGACGTCAGGCGGATGCCACCATCCCGGCGCGGATCGGGGCCAAGGCTGAAAGCAAGATTCAGCCCGGCTGCGAGCGCGCCATCGCTCGCAACTTCACCGCTGGCGCTGAACGAAACACGATCGTAGCGTTTGCTGTAGCCCAAGCCCGCGCGTGCCCGGCCAAGCGACTGATCATAACCAAGTTCCGCACGCCACTGCGCCGGGTAAAGGCGACTGCCGCCTGCGGCCCATTCACCGACAATCGTTGCCGATTGAAACTGTCTTTCGGGCGCGATCCGGAAGCGTGCTTCGCCGCGCAGCCGGATATTGCCAACGCGCGCATTGGCCAGCAGTCCAGCTTCGATCTGAGGCGGCGGGTCGGGTCCGAATTTGCGCCGCTCGTCGCGATAAGCCACTTCGCCGGTGAACGACATCTGGCCGATACTCAGCGAAGATCGCGTGGCAAATTCGAGGGTGCTGTCGCCGCCGCGCCGTGTCGTCAGCCGGGCATCAAGGTGGACCGGAATACTCCGCCGTCCCTTGCCAAAGAAATGGTCGATGCTGGCCACATGCAGGCCGGTGACATTCTGCAGTATCCGGTCGGATCGATACGCGCCGCCCGCCCAGATGGTCTCGACCGCAAAATTGGTGGTCCCGAGTTGTGCGAGCGCTTGCGCCCGAAACGCATGACCGCCGGTTGCATCGATCGCACCTGAAAATTCGGCCAGCGCAGGACCGATGGCGCGCCTCAGCGCAACTTCGCTGAAGTTGCGCCGACCGACGCCGTCGATCAGCAGACTACTCATATTCAACGCAACCGACGTTTTGGGATTCAGACCGCGCTCGAGCCCGAATGAGCCCCGCCAGCCGCGCCGCCCAAACGTCGGCGACTGATAAAGATTGATCAGATCGCGACCCTCTTCGTCGGCGCCTGCCCAATACCAAGTCTTTCGTGGCGGAATGCTGTCGAGCCCCACCGGCACCGACTTCACGTCGCGGCGGATCTGCCCCTGTGGTCCATAGAGCACGACTTCAAATCGGTTCTGGCCATATTGAAGCGCAACATCGAGAAATTCGTAGCGGCCATCCGCACGATCGTTGGCAAAAGCCAGCAGCTGGCCGTTGCGATAAAGTTCGGCATCCCAGCCATTGGGCAATTCGCCGCGAAAATCGGTGCGATCGAAGTTCTGCGGGCGATCAACCGGGCGATTGGTGACCACAAATCCGCGCCCGACGCCCGATTGCGAGGCGAGCGGCGTCGAAAGCCCCTGCACGTCCCCGACCGCAATATGCGTTGCGCCCAGTGGGAGCTTGCCGGCAGGGTCTGTACGATAGCCGCGAACACGTAGCGTCGACGGAACGCCACGTCGATCCGACGACAACCGCGCATCATACGCGATCGGCCCCGCTTCGCCAGACGCATAAAGCTCATATTGTGCATCGAGCCGGTTGCCGTTGCGGCGATCAAGCGTGGCGCCGATACTGGCGACGACATCCACCGAAGGAATTTTCATGCCGCGATAGGGCGCACTCGATTTGGGAAGACTGGCAAGATCGAAGACAGGAACACTCGACTGAACGCGGGCGCGCCGCTCGGCCGCAAGTTGCGGGGGCAACTTCTTGTCGGCTACCACAGTGAGGATGGCGTTGCCGGTATCGGGCTTAAGCGTAACACCAAGCCAGCGCGAGAGGGCAACCGTCGAAACACACCAGCCTTCGGGTGTGTCGCGAATGTCGTCTGGCGCGACTTTGCGCTTGGAGTTCATGGTTTGTTCTTCACCGCTCGCGCGATCGATCGTCAGCGTCTGACGTTCGTCATAGGCCCAGCCGGTTGCGCGGCGCGACTGTTTGTCCAGCCGGACCGAAATATCGAGTGCGATAATGACGTCTGCGAAATCGACGCATACGCCGGTCGGTGTCTGATAGCCACGCACGCCATCGCCCAGGCGATACTGGTTTAGACGGACATCGAACAGGAGGGCATCATCGGCCGTTGGCGTCCATGCGCCTGCTTGCACCGGCTGGGAAATGCCAGCAGATGCAAGAACGGCCAGCGCGGCAATCGCCCGACCGGTGCGTTTGAACAGACTGCGCATGATCGTCTACCGGCTCGCAGCTCCTTAGCGGATCACGACCTGCGCTTCGGCAATCATGCCGCCGCCGGTGTCGCTGTCTTCGAGATATTCCACTTTTGTCGGGCCGATAAGTTGCGCCGCGACTTCGGCTGGAATGGGAAGCGTGACGACCCGACTTGAGACTTCGGTATAGACGGCAATGCCGCGCGCTTCGAAAAGCGGCTTGGCAACGCCGGGTTTCGATACGCGGATCCGCCCGAAGGTCGAGCGTTCGCCGCTGCGCGCCAGGGTGAACGAGATCGCATCGATCGGTGCAGTCTTGCCGGGTGGCAGGGACGCCGAAACGACTTCATTGGTGCTCGGGTCGATCTTTACCTTTTGCACGCCCGATATGGCCGCTGTGACTTTCAGGCTGCCTTTGCGAATGATTATCGGGATGGTGACGCCATAAATCGGCGTTAGTGCGATCGACACGCCTTGTGGTGGTCCGGCTGTTGCAGGCTGAGGCGCAACAGCATCGGGAATGGCGCGAAACAGGATATGCGCCCGGTATTCGCCATCGGGCAGATCGAACGCCGATACGGATGGCTTGCGGCTGGTTGGGTGCCAGTGTCACCCGCCGCGGTGCATAGCTGATCATCGCCAAGGTCGACTTTTCCCTGTCAGTAGCAGCATCGGCAACGATTTCTTCGACCTGGCCCGACGGCAACATGCGTTTCAGTTCCATCGAAATGCGATAGGTCGCGGGCTGTGCGCCGACATTGTTCAAGAACACCTCGGTGCCGCGCGGTCCGTCGAGGACGACGCGGGTCGGCGCGACCAGCAGGTCGCCCCCGGCAAGTGCAGGCGCGGCAATACCGGCGAGCGAAAGCGCGAAGGTGCGCAGCGCAAAATGTGGCATAGGTTGGTCCCTAATCTGGTCTCCGCCATCATGACCCGACAAGGTTGATTTTCCGATAACCTTCTGTCGAAAACAAAAAAC
>ENA-OFCX01000966-OFCX01000966.1-metagenomes-genome-assembly--contig:-NODE-966-length-12737-cov-3.470746_pt1 | contig 12737 bp, 16 predicted proteins | sample MGYA00153384_OFCX01 | MGnify analysis MGYA00153384
CGCCGACGTTCTCGGCTTCACGAACCTTGGCCAGGGCTTCCTTGGCCTTGCCGGCCTTCAGAAAGTCGCTGGCCTGCTGCAGGGGCCGACCCACCTCGGAGCGCACCCCCTGGGCCGAAGCGGCAGTGACGAAACCGGCTGCTGCCAAGGTGATGAGAGCCGATGAGAGGGCACGCAAGGTCTTCATGGTTCTCAAGTCAAGTGTCAAGCAAAGCGGTCGAAGTTTCAGAGGAACTGTTCGTTCCCCACGATGCCGATCTTGGTCACACCCAGACGTTGGGCAGTGGCCATGATCATCGCCACGTGTTTGTAGGTGACCAGCTTGTTCGGGCGCAAATGCACCTCGGGCTGGTCGGCCATCGCGGCGATGGCCGCCAGGCGCTGCTCAACAGCCGCACGGTCGCCGACCTGAATGATTTCGCCGTTCCAACCGATGGTGCCGTCGAAATCGACATCGATGCGCACGATCTCCGGCGGCTTCGGTGGCGGTGCCGCATTGTTGGGCACCGGCATGTTCATCTTCACCGCGTGGGTCTGGATCGGGATGGTGATGATGAACATGATCAACAGCACCAGCATCACGTCGATCAACGGCGTGGTGTTGATATCGATCATCACCTCTTCGTCGCCGCCCTCGTTGCCCGAACCGACATTCATTCCCATGACTCAAATCCTCGATGCGTGGCGCGACGTTTACCGGACCATCCCGGCCGGTGGCTCGGTGATGAAGCCCACCTTAAAGATGCCCGCCCGCTGGCAGGCCACCACCACCCGGCCGACAGCTTCGTAGCGAACCTCGGAGTCGCCACGGATGTGCACTTCGGGTTGCGGCTCTTTCACTGATTCGATCTTCAGGCGATTGACCAAGGTCTCGTTGTCAGGCATGCGTTCGGTGCCCCAGTACACGACACCTTCACGGTCCACCGCCAGCACAATGTTCTGCGGCTTGGTGATCGTGGGAATGTTGCGTTCCTTGGGCAAGTCCAGCGGGATGCTTTGCGTGATGACGGGCACCGTGATCATGAAGATGATCAACAGCACCAGCATCACATCCACCATCGGCGTCGTGTTGATGGTGTTGTTCAGCTGCTCTTCGGCTTCGCCGCTGTTTCCTACCTGCATGGCCATGACGCGTTCCTCGTGTTGCGCTGGTCGACGGGGCGCGCGTTCAGCGCTTGCCGGACAGCAGCACGTTCTGGAGGTCGCCGGCGAACGCGCGGGTCTGGTCCAGCACCACCTTGTTGCGTCGCACCAGCCAGTTGTAGCCCATCACCGCAGGCACCGCGACGACCAGGCCGATGGCGGTCAGCAGCAGCGCCGCGCCGACGGGGCCGGCGACCTTGTCGATCGACGCCTGGCCACTCAGGCCGATCTTCACCAGTGCTTCGTAAATGCCCCAGGTGGTGCCGAACAGACCCACGAACGGTGATGTGGAACCCACCGTGGCCAGCAGCGCCATGCCGTTGGACAGCCGGCTTTGCACGTTGCCCACGGCGCGTTCGACCGACATCGCGATCCAGGTGTGCTTGTCGATCGATTCGACCATCGTGCCTTCGTGGTGGTCGTTGGCCTTGATGCCCTGCTCGGCGACGAATCGAAGGGCCGAGCCTTCTTCCAACGCATTCAGCCCCTCCCTCACGCTGCTGGCTTTCCAGAAGGTCTCGGCGGCAGCGCGCCCGGTCTTGAGCATGACGTGCTGCTCGAACAGCTTGATGAAAATCACGTACCAGCTGGCCACCGACATGATGACCAGGATGATCAGCGTGCTGCGCTTGACCCAGTCCGACGAGGCCCAGCTGCCACGCAGGCCAAACGGGTTCTCGACCGCTTCTTCAGTCACCACGTTGGATGGCGCCGTGGTCGGCAGCGGCGCCGCGGCCGGCGCTTCGGCGGGGGCCGACGCGGCCTGCGCAAAGGCCAGGGTGGGCAGACTGAGCGCCAGCACAAAGCCGGCCAGCAGCGCAGCCAGCGACTTCAACGCCCACGTGCGGGCCTGCAGGAAATGTTTCAGTGACATGGTTTCTCCAAGGGACAAGCTGACGCGGCCCGTGCGGCCAGGTTCGAGGGATGAGGCAATCAGTCCGCAATCTTCCAGACGTAGGAGACGCGCGCGGTAAGCTTTTCGGGCTTGCCATCCAGCGTGCCGGGCTTGCCTTTGCAGGAGCGCACGGCATCCATAGCCAACCGATCGAGCATCTTGTGCTCACGGGTCGGGCCGGATGACTTCTCGACGGTGGCTTCGTTGATGACACCGTTGGTATCCATGGTGAACAAGATGGTTGAAACTCCCTGCGTCTCGGCAGAGCGGGCCTGACGGTTGTATTCAGGTTTGTCGCATGTGGTTCCGAAACCCAAAGCGGGTTCGGTGCGCACCGGCGCACGGGGCGGCGCCACCACGGCCACAACCGGCGGCGCCGTGGGTGCCGTGGGCAGCACCGTGACGACGGATGGAGGCGGCACCACCTGGGTTGTGGTGATAGTGGGAGCCGGGGTGGGCGGCGGGTTCACGTTGACCTCGGGCGGCGGCACGAAGGACGGCGGCGGCGGCGCGAACTTCGGCGGTGGCGGCAGGTTCTCGGGCGGCGGCGGTGGCGGCGGTTTCACCTCTTCGATGATTTTGGTTTCGATAGGAGCGCGGATCACTTCGATCATGCGTTCGGCCATGCCACTGACCAGTGCCCAGCCCAGCACCAGATGCAGGGCCAGCACGATGCCGATCGACACCACATGTTTGGTGGGTGTGCGTTGTTCTTGGGCGAAATCCACTCGACTCCTCCAGCCGGCCAGGCCAACAGCGAGTTGGGGCCCTGACATTGAAACTTACTTGCATTCGGTTCATCAACCGTCTCGACCACAACGAGCCCGAGCGGCCGCACTATATCCCGGCGGAGCGGGCCTTTGACCCGGGCATCACCCTTAGGCAGCAAGCCATCGCCGGGTGCCCAGCGGCTCCCTTTCGCAGCAGCGACACAGGGGTCAGCGGCTATCTCATGCACGATGCCTGGCCGCGCTGTGCAAAGCCTCGAGCGCCCTCGGCAACGCGCCGGGCGCGTCGCAGGCCACCACCGTGCGCGAAGGCATCGAGCGCAGCCACGTCAGCTGGCGCTTGGCCAATTGCCGCGTGGCGGCCATGCCCGCGTCGCGCAGACCTTGTTCGGTACCGGCGTCCAGAGCGGCCCAGGCCTGGCGGTAGCCCACGCAGCGCATGGCGGGCAGTGCGGCGTGAAGGTCGCCGCGTGCACGCAGGGCCTGCGTTTCGGCCACCAGGCCGGCTTCTAGCATGGCGTCGAAACGCGTGGCAATGCGGGCGTGCAGCCAACTGCGGTCCTGCGGTTCCAGCGATACCAGCGGCAGCGACTGCGACGGCCGGTTGGGTCCGGGCTGGGCGTGCCAGTGTGTCAACGTGCGCCCGCTGATTCGCCAGACTTCCAGGGCGCGCTGGACACGCTGCGCATCGCCCGGAGAAAGCCGCGCGGCGCTGTGCGGGTCGACGCGCGCCAGCTCGGCATGCAGCGCCGACCAACCGCGCTGGGCAGCTTCGGCGTCTATTTCCGCACGCACCTGCGCGTCGGCTGCCGGCATGGCCGAGAGCCCGTCGCCAAGGGCCTTCAAGTACAGCATCGTGCCGCCCACCACCAGCGGCAGGCGGCCCCGGCCCTGAATCGCTTCGATAAGGCGCTGTGCATCGGCCACAAAACGCGCGGCCGAATAAGCGTCGGTGGGCTCCAGGATGTCGATCAGGTGGTGCGGCACCAGGGCCCGTTCGGCCGCGCTGGGCTTGGCCGTGCCGATGTCCATGCCGCGGTACACCTGGGCTGAATCAACGCTGATGATCTCCAGCGGCAGCTCGGCCGCAAGGGCCATTGCGGCGGCGGATTTGCCTGATGCAGTAGGCCCAGCCAGGCACACGGCGCGCAGCTTCATCCGGCTGGTGCACGTGGCGCAGCATCCGCGAGGCCCGCCAGACCCGCCAGACCTGCCAGACCTGCCAAACCTGCGGAATGGTGAGACACCCGCGGTGCGGTGACAGGAAAGGCGCGGGCAACGGCAGGCATCGAAGCAAGGTTATCAGGCAGCCCGAGTCGTTCGTGGACGCCAAACTGCGCTTCGTCGCATGGCGGGTCTGGATTTTTCAACCCGTCGCGCATGATGCGCACTTCTAAAACACTGGTGCCCCTGGATGAACCGCACAAACCGGAAGCGCGCTTTGATCTTGTCGGCCTGCCTGGGCTTGGCTGCCCCTGTTGGGCAGGCGCAGATGTTCAAGGACTCGGCGCTGCATGCGCTGCACAGTGCGGGAAACAGGGCGGAACTGGAACGCCTGGCTACACAACGTGCTTCCGCCGCGCCTGACGACGCGCAGGCCGTGCTGGCGCTGGCTGTATCGGCGCTGGGCGGCACCGACGCCACGGCACGCCAGGCGGCGCTGGCCCGTGCCGAGGCTTGTGTGCAGCGCCAGCCGCAGTCGGCGGCCTGCCAGTACGCACTGGGCACCGTGCTGGGCGTGCAGGCCATCAGCCAAGGCATGCTGAAGGCCGCGCGCAGCGCCGGCACGATCAAGCATGCGCTCACCCAAGCGCAGGCCCTGGAACCCGGCTGGTACCCAGCGCGCAGAGCACTTGTGGAGTTCTACCTGGTGGCTCCGGGCATGATGGGCGGCAGTGCCAGCCAAGCTGCCGAGCTGGCGGCCAGCGCGCCGCAGCCGGAGCAGTTGCGCGCGCTGCAGGCTCGCGTGGCCATGGAGGACGGCAAACCCGACGTTTTGCTGCTCTTGTTGACGCCCTTGCTGACGGCGGCCGACCCGGAAGTGGCCAGCGACGTGCGTCAGTGGGCTTCGCAGGCGGCGTTCAGCTTGGTGAACAACGGTCAGGCTGGCAAGGCCCAGAGCTTCTTCGAGCGCCTGAGCAAGGACCGCCCCGGCCATGCCACGGGCCCTTATGGTCTGGCGCGGGTGCGCACCGAGGCCGGTGCGCTTGATGAAGCAGTGAAGCTGTTCGAGCTGTCGGCCACGCTCAAGGGCGCTGAGACATTGCCCATCGACTACCGCAAGGGCATTGCTTTGCAGCAGGCCGGCCACCACGAAGCTGCCAAAGCGGCATTCAAGATGTTCGTGGTCACCGGCAAGGGTCAGAAATCGTCACTGGACGACGCCCGCAAGCGACTCGATCAGCTGGGCGGGTAAGGCGGGCTGTGCGCAGCCGCCTGTATCAAAAGCGCTCGTCGTCGCGCAAGTAGCGCCACTGGCCGGCCGGCAAGGGCCCCAGCGCCACGCTGCCGATGCGCACGCGTTTGAGGCCCAGCACCTCAAGCCCGACCCGTTCGCACATGCGCCGGATCTGCCGCTTGCGCCCTTCGCGCAGCACGATACGCAGCTGCTCTTCGTTCTGCCAGCTCACACGCGCCGGGCGCAGCGCCACGCCGTCGAGTTCCATGCCGTGGCGCAGCAAGGCCATGCTTTCTTCGGGCAGCGGGCCGGGCCGGGTGGGGCGCACGCGCACCAGGTATTCCTTCTCGGCGCGGGTCTGGTCGCCCACCAGCAGTTTGGCGATGCGCCCGTCCTGCGTGAAAACCAGCAAGCCGGTGGAATCGATGTCGAGCCGCCCGGCCGGCGCCAGGTGGCGCAGGTGGCTGGGGTGATAGTCGATGCGCGAGTTGTCGCCCGGCCAGCGGTGCGCCGGCTTGATGAGCAGCACCGCCGGCTCATGCCCGTCTTCGGGCTGGCCGCTGACAAAACCCACAGGCTTGTGCAACAGCACCGTCACCAGCCGGGCCTGGGTGGCGCGGGCGCGGGCGTCGATGTCGATGAGTGCGTCGGGCGCCACTCGCTGGCCCAGCACCACGGCGCGCCCGCCCACGCGCACGTAGCCGGCTTCGATCCACTCATCGGCCTCGCGGCGTGAGGCCAGGCCACGTTCGGTGACGAGCTTGGACACGCGCACACCCTCGGTCGCGGGCGCACCCGGCGTTGCAATGGACGGACTGGACGGAACAAACGCAAGGGGCCTTTGGGGCAGAGGTGCCTCGCGCAGGCGGGGGGGGCTCGGTGCGGGCCGCGGCGCCGTGAGCGCGCGCACTGGCTTACGGTGCGGGTCGCGCTCGGGCGAGCGGGACTTGATGGTGAGTTTCGGGCGTTCGGCCATGGTGGCATTTCACCATGCACGCTGCGAGCACTCCGCCGGCAGACGCAGGGCATGCCGAAGCGGGCTGCGTAACTGCAAGGTATCGTGTCCGGCATGCGACTGAAGATCATGCGAAAACATTTGTTGGTGTGTCTGCTTTGCGGGCTGGCCAGCTTTGCCGCGCTGTCTCAGGCGCGGGCACCGAAGCCTGCTGAGCAGTCTGAACTGGACGCCGCGGTGCTGGCGTACTCGTCTGGCCGCCTCGCGCCCGCCCGGCAGGCCTTCGCGTCGCTGGCGCGGCGCGGTGTGGCTGCGGCCCAGTACAACCTGGCAGTGATGCACTTGCGCGACGAAGTGCCGCGGCCTGACCGGGCCCAGGCCCGCCGCCTGCTGGTCAGCGCCGCCGAGGCCGGTTTTGTGACGGCGCAGTTCACGCTGGGCCAGGCCATGGAAAGTGGCGAGTTCGGCCCGCGCAACCTGGCCGCTGCGCACGACTGGTATGAACGCGCGGCGCAAGCTGGCAGCCCCGACGCACAGGTGGCCATGGGCACGGCCTACTTTCTGGGCCGCGGGCGCAGCAAGGACGCGCTGAGGGCCGCGCAGTGGTATCGCGAGGCCGCCCAGCGCGGCGACGTGGGCGCCATGTACCTGGTGGCGTCGATATACGAACAGGGTGACGGTGTGCCGGCCGACCTGCGCCTGGCCCGCTACTGGTACGCCCAAGCCGCAAGCGGCGGCGATGAAGCAGCGCCGGCCAAGCTGAAAGACATCGACGAGCGCCTGGCCCGTCAACCGGTCTGAGCTACAGCACCACGCGCACCATCGGGTGCGTGCTGAGCGTGCGGTACAGCTCGTCCAGTTGCTCCCGGCTGGTGGCGGTTACCGTGACTGTCACACCCAGATATTTGCCGCCGCTGCTTTCACGCAGCTCAATGGTGGATGCATCAAAGGCCGGGTCAAACTGGTGGGCGACGTGGGTGATGGCGGCTACCAGGCCGTCAACCTTCAGCCCCATCACCTTGATGGGGAACTGGGACGGGTATTCGATCAGGGATTCTTGCCTGGGGCTATCCGGCGGCGTGTCGGGCGTGGTCATGCGGTTTGCTCCTTGGCCTGCTGGTAGGCTGCGTAGAGTTTTGTGTAGATGGGCCCGGGTGCGCCTGTGCCCACGGGTTTGCCATCCAGCAAGGTCACGGGCAGCACTTCTTTGGTGGCCGACGACAGCAGCAGCTCGTCAGCGCCCAAAACCTCTGCCTTGGTGATGCGGCGCAGCTCAAAAGGTATGCCCGCGCCAGCGCAAAGCTCTTCAAACAAGTTAAAGCGAATGCCTTCCAGCACCAGGTTGTCTTTGAGCGGTCCCAGCAATTTGCCGCCTTTGACCACCCAAACATTGCTGGAGGCAGCTTCGCTCAAATAGTCGCCCCTGAACATAATGGTCTCTAACGCACCTGCATCTGCACTTATTTGCCGTGAAAACACCGATCCCAGCAAACTGGTGCTTTTGATGTGCGCCTTTTCCCATCTGAAGTCGTTAGCCGTTAGGCAGGCTACACCTTGGGCGCGGGCTTGTGCGCTGGGCAATTTCATGGGGTTGATCATGACGAACACCGTGGGTTTCAAGCCTGGCGGCATGACATGGTCGCGCAGGGCGACGCCCCGGCTGACCTGGATGTAAATGATCTGGTCAAAAGTCGGCCGGGGCGCATTTTGAAGCTCATTTTGAGTAGCATTTAATGCTGTATCCGCCATTTCACGGGCGTGAGCAGCTATTAATTTAGCAGCAATTTGCTGCCACTCATCAGGCGTTAAGGGGTTGGGGATGCGCAGTTCGGCCAGGCTGCGGTCAAGCCTGGCCATGTGCTGGGCAAATCTGAAAAGCTTGCCCGCATAGGCGGGGAGCACCTCGTAAACGCCATCACCAAAAATAAATCCCCGGTCAAGAACGCTGATTTTGGCGTCTTTTAGCGGCGTGTAGTCGCCATTTAAGTAGCAAATGGTGTTGGGGAGAATGTCAGTCATGTTTTTTGGCGGGGTTAGCTTTTTTGGACAAGGCAGTTTTTTTATGTCGGTCAGAGCGGGTTTTATGCTTCAGCCAAAACTGTATCCACCAGACAATTTTGACCAAAGCATACGCTGCGAGCGCGCCGCCAACAGCAAACATGCCCATGCCCAAAATCGCAGGCGCACCGATAGAGCTCACATAATCCGCAACGCCACCGCTTTGGCCCATTTGCTGGAGGGGAAGCGGCGGCGGCGCATCAAGTACCAAGCTGCCCGCTTTATAAGCCAGCCACAACCAAAATCCGATCGTGAACGGGTTGGTGATCAAGGTCAGGCCAGCGGCCACCGGTATGTTGGCGCGCCACCAGACGCTATTGGCGACAGCCACCAGAATCTGACCCGCAGGCAAGATAAAACCCCAAAAAATACCAATCGCTGCGCCGCGCGCCACTGATTCATGGTGCATCCGCCACAGCTTGGGGTCCAGCACATGGTGGGCAATCGGCTTTAGCCAGGGGTGGGCGGCAAGTGCATCGCGTGTGGGCACAGCATTGCGCCAGCGGTCAGTCCAGTGCGGGGGCTGAGGAATTTCGGCTTTTAACTTCTGAGGGGTTGGCTTTTTCATGGCGTTGGTCGGGCAGGCAATACTCGGGTCTCGCCAATTGCCATGACCGTAAATGCATCTGGGGGCATGCCGCGCTCACGCAAGGCGGCCGCCAGGTCTTTAGGCGGCTGGTCTAGCGGTTCATCGGTCAGGTTGAAGGTGCCCCAATGCACGCCTACGCTGCGCTTGGCTTTCAGATCCTGGTGAATCTGCACCGCCTCAGTCGGGTTGACGTGTTGTTCCTTCATGAACCAGCGCGGCTCGTAAGCACCGACTGGGATCAGCGCCACGTCAAAACCGCCACCTTTGGCGGGGGTCTGGCGGTCTGCAAAGCGTTTTTGGGTGTCTGCAAAGTCCTGGCTGTAGCCCGTATCGCCGCTAAAGTACCAATGGGTTTGCGGTCCAAACACGACCCAGCCGCCCCACAGCGTCTGGCTGCGATCACCCAGGCCGCGTGCCGACCAATGCTGCACCGGCGTGAAGTTGAACTCGACACCCTTTACATCTACCTTGTCCCACCAGTCGAGTTCTTTGACATTTTTAATGCCTGCGTCATCAAACCATGCTTTAACACCCAAAGGCACTATAAAAAGAGTAGCTGCTTGCGCACGATTTGCAAGGGCTAGTGCCGTATTTTTATCCAGATGATCGTAGTGGTTGTGGGAAATCAGCACAACATCAATCGGCGGCAACTGCTCAATACTCAAACCCGGCGGTTGAGCACGCCTGGGGCCAAAAGATTGCACCGGTGACGCACGTTCTGAAAGCATCGGGTCGGTCAGCACATTCAGGCCATTGGCTTGCACCAGCATGGTGGCATGACCTATCCAGGTGATGGCCGGACGCATGTCCGGCGCTTTTGCGTTGTTTTGAATAAAAGCCAGATCAGGCGCAACAGTGGGCGTTGGCGTTTGGGGTGCTTTAGGCAAACCATCAAGCAGACGTTGGTACTGCCAGCGAAAAAAATCGCTTGGCGATTTGTTCACGCTGCCGGTGTAGTTGTTTTTAAAGCCGTCAGGTGTATGGTGCGGCCTGGCCGGGTTGTTCTGGGCATTCACACTGGCGCAGCCAGAAAGCGCCAGCAAGCTGGTAATAGCTGTTGCGGTAAATAATTTGCTATTAAAAAAATAGCTTATTGCGCACATATTTATTGACTTGCAAGCCATATTGGCCTCAACGTACCAAACGAACCGCCAGTATGGCCAGCCAGCCCAGCGTGAAATTGATCAGCGTCATGGTGTGAATCAGCCCGGCGGCCTTGGCGGCTAACGGCCATTCGCCGCGAGCTACAGCGCGTTTGTATTTTTTAAAACCGGCAAAATAAATGTGCCCAAAAATCAGCATCATGGTGATGCCCAGCACCAGCATGATGTTCCAGCCCAAAGGCACGCCGCCCTGGCCAGTTGCCATCTTTGCGGCGCGAAATGTGGCGGTGTACAGGTGCGTGCCGGTCGTAAACAGCACCACGATGGCTACCAACACCCAAACATAAAACCGCTTCCAGACTTGACCCATCAGCACAGCTCTGGGCTGGGCGTCCAACACGCCTAGCGCGGCTGGCCGCAAGGCAAACAGCATGAAAGTCATGCCGCCCATCCAGACAATGCCTGCAATGAGGTGAAGGAGTTTTGCGTAGTCGTACATGGGGCGCACCTGTTGTTCAAAGGCATGATTGTGGCTGTGCTTGGCGGTTGCCTGCAAGTTTGAGAATGGGCCTAGATCTTGTCGGGCTTTAAAGTAGTTTGGAGTGGACGGGTTTCTACGTATAATCAGAGGCTGTACGAAAATTATTGTTGTAACCAGTTTGTAATTTGGGATGCGCAAAATCAATCCTTCTGCTGGTTATGACGATTTGGATCAAGTGACAGATGACGGGGTCATCAAACCCTTGAGCCGAGCTGAAGCACGAGCGCTTAGTGAGCAAAACCCAACGCTTTCGCCTTGGGTGGTGTTGGCCGGGCAGGCCGGCGCAGGGTTGATGACTGCGGTAGCAGGCTGGCTATTGACGGGGCAGGCTAACGTAGGTTGGTCTGCTTTGTACGGAGCGGCGGCGGTAGTGATACCCGGCGCATTTTTTGCGCGAGGTTTGATGAGCAAGGTCTCCACGATCAATCCGGCCGCTGCGGTGACTGGATTTTTTTTGTGGGAAATGGTGAAGATCGGTTTGGTACTGGCCATGCTATTTGCGGCTCCCAAGCTGGTCACAAATTTAAGCTGGCCCGCCATGCTGGTTGGGCTGGTGGTGACGATGAAGGTGGTTTGGTTGGTGCTTTGGCTAGAGGCCAAGGTGCGGCGTAAATCGAAAAAGTTAAGCGTAATCCAATAAAAGAGATTTGAGATGAGTGCATCTTCTGGAGCCCCTTTAACCGCTGGTGACTATATTGGTCACCACTTGGTGCATCTGCAAAATAAAAAGCAGACAACGCTGATTGATTTTGGCGTTATCAATCTGGATACGATTTTCTGGTCTATTACGCTGGGCGTGATTGGCTTGTTTGTCATGTGGCGCGTCGCCAAAAACATTCATTCGGGCGTACCGGGTCGAATGCAGGCAGCCGTCGAAATGTTGCTTGAAATGGTTGACAGCCAGGCTAAGGGCATCGTCAAAAACGCTGAATCCCGCAAAGTCGTTGGCCCGCTGGCACTTACCGTGTTTGTCTGGATTTTCCTGATGAACTCGATGGACTTTTTGCCGGTTGACCTGTTTCACAGTATCTTTGCCGTCACCGGTCTTGATCAGAAGATTGAATACTTCCGCGTCGTGCCAACGGCCGATTTGTCTGCCACGCTAGGTATGTCTTGCGGTGTGTTGCTGGTTTGTCTGTTCTACAACATCAAGATCAAAGGTTTTGGCGGATGGGTTCACGAGTTATTCTCGGCACCGTTTGGTGACAAGTGGTTTTTGTACCCGATTAATTTCTTGATGCAAATGATTGAATTTGCAGCCAAAACCGTGTCCCATGGCTTGCGACTCTTCGGAAATATGTATGCGGGCGAGCTGCTGTTTATGCTGATTGCACTGATGGGTGCAGTTGGTTTCGGTTCGGCTACGGGTGTATTTTTGTTTATCGGCCACATTCTGGCGGGTACGGGATGGGCGATTTTCCACATTTTGATCGTGGCGCTGCAGGCCTTTATTTTCATGATGTTGACGCTGGTGTATGTGGGCCAAGCCCACGACCACCATTGATCCGGCGTGGCTTAGATTCGATTTCTGGTTTTTTTGTTCGTTAGTTTTTTTTGTTAATTTGTAGGAGCTTTAAATGGAAAACGTACTTGGTTTTGTCGCATTGGCCGCTGGCCTGATCATTGGTCTGGGCGCACTCGGCGCTTGTATCGGCATTGGCATCATGGGTAGCAAATACCTTGAAGCTGCTGCCCGCCAGCCTGAGCTGATGAATGAACTGCAAACCAAAATGTTCTTGTTGGCTGGTCTGATTGACGCGGCTTTCCTGATCGGTGTGGGTATTGCCATGTTGTTTGCCTTCGCCAACCCGTTTGTGCTGAAGTAATCCATCGCCTTTTCAGACATCCAACTAAAGAGGTGCTGCTGTGAGTATTAACTCCACATTTTTTGCGCAGCTCATCGTGTTTGCGATTTTGGTGTTGTTCACGATGAAATTCGTGTGGCCACCGATTGCAGCCGCGCTGGACGAACGTGCGAGCAAAATCGCCGCTGGCCTGGCCGCTGCTGACAAAGCCAAAGCTGAACTCTCCAACGCCAACAAGCGTGTTGAGGAAGAGCTGGCCAAGTCAAAAGGCGAGTCTGCCGTGCGTCTGGCTGAGGCCGAGCGCCGTGGGCAAGCCATGATTGAAGAAGCTAAAGGCAAGGCAACTGAGGAAGGCAACAAGATCATTGCTGCCGCCAAGGTTGAAGCTGAACAGCAAACCGTTAAAGCCCGTGAGACGCTGCGTGAGCAAGTGGCCGCACTGGCCGTCAAGGGTGCTGAGCAGATCTTGCGCAAGGAAGTCAATGCATCAGTGCATGCTGACTTGCTGGGCCGCTTGAAGAC
>ENA-OFCX01000967-OFCX01000967.1-metagenomes-genome-assembly--contig:-NODE-967-length-12731-cov-2.518145_pt1 | contig 12731 bp, 14 predicted proteins | sample MGYA00153384_OFCX01 | MGnify analysis MGYA00153384
TGTATTCACGGAGCTGATTCGCTTGAGCGGCGTGTAAACGAAAACGTAAATCGCGATGGTGGCAGCGGCAAGATATGCAGCAAGATGGTCGACTTGCACGGCCAGATGAATGATGCCAACTGCGGATAAAATCCAACCGATGCCAAATGCGAATAACGGATCGATCCGTCGCATCGGTAATGGGCGATTTTCCGTGCGCTTCATCCGCGCGTCCAGATCGACCTCCATCAACTGGTTGAATGCTGCCGAGCCAAATGCCGCCGCCGCTGTTCCCACAATCGTGTGAAACAGCTTCATCCACTGCATTTCGATGCCACGAGAATACAGTAGAAACCCGAAAAACGTGGTCACTAACACAAAGATGTTCAGCCGGATTTTCATCAGAACGGCGAGATCTTGGCGCAATCCCGGTATGGGAAGCAGCGTCTTCGTAGCAAGATGATCTTCGGAATTCGGTCCAGTCATGAAATCACTTTAAAAAAATCATTCATCTAATAGCGAACGACGCGTGAACATGGAAATCACTTGCACACCACGTGCTTCGATCGCTTGTCGGCCGCCTTCTTCGCGATCCACCAAGACGAGACAGAAAGCAACTTTTCCGCCTTCACGCTCGATGGCATCAATCGCTTTTAAAGTAGAACCACCTGTGGTGATGACGTCGTCCACGACGATGAGGCTGTCGCCAGATTTGAAATTTCCTTCAATCTGCTTTCCGGCGCCGTGGCTTTTTGGCTCCTTGCGGACGGTGAAAACTTGGAGCGCCTCGCTAGGATTTTTCATCGCTGAAGTCATGCCCACCGCGAGCGAAATGGGATCTGCCCCGAGAGTCATTCCACCGATGCCATCGATCTTTAGACGTTCTGAGTGGATTTTGGAGCGCACTGCATGCCAGCCAAGATCGCCAATGAGAAGCGCACCGAAGGGATCGAGTGCAGTGACGCGGCAGTCGATGTAGAGGTCACTTTGCTGGCCAGAAGCGAGGGTGAAGGTGCCGGTGCGGACGGATTTCTCAAGCATGAGCTTCTTTAAAGCGGAGGCGGTTTCAAGCATGGCGAGATAATTTAGAACTGAGCTGCATCTTGCAAGCTCTGTGCAAGATCATCATCGCATCAACAAATTTTCGTTTTCCAGAGTTGTCGTGGGACAGGAAAGCCATTATTTCTCGGGCATGGCAGATGAGTATTCCGAAACGACGCCGGCGTGGATTGAAACGAGCGCAATGACAGCGCCCGCACTTTTAGGAGCGGCAGCCGGCTTACTATTGGGGGATTTGATGCATCGGACAGCACGCCGCGGAGTTGGAATCGGTCTAGGTGCGCTGGGAGTTGCGGCATTATTACCATTGGTAGTAGGTGGTGTCACGGGGCTCGTTACTGGGCCGAAAAGCAAACTCGGCGTACGGCGTAAAATACAACGCATCCGTGACTCTGGAGCTGCAGATTTAGACTACGACGACGTTGAAAATCAGCTGCGCGAGCAAGGGCTGATCTGACACCCGCGGTGATCTGTCATTACGAAGTATCACCGAGGTCGCATGATGCACCCTGCGGTGCTTGCTCAGTTGAGCCGGTCCGCATAGCGATCAAAACGATTGGACAAAATCAGAAACGTCGGTGCCCATAATCCGACAAAAATTCCGAAGCGTTCAGCGTGCGCTTGACTGTCTGGCGACGTCCCACCTGTGAGGAACCAAATGGCGATCGATCCTATAATAGATGCGAAGCCGAGATAGAAACAAATGCTGCTGAGTAATTTAAGTTGGTTGGTTTTCACGCACCTTAAATACGCTGTCATTCGCACTAAGCAAGACTCAAAGGCTCAGTCTTTGCGATCTTTGAGCGTGAAACTGAAAATGCGGCGCGATCCAGCAGTGGGAAATCGAGTTCGATTTGAGCCGAGCGCGGTAAGATTGTTTTGATCCTCCAGATGATTGCGTTCTTATTGATCAACCGTTAGAAGATTCATCACGCCTTGTGCTCAATCTCGCAAATCCATTCGGCCTGCTCGCGCTGCTCGGCATCCCCGCTGTTTTAGCAATCCATTTTCTCCAGCGAAAAGCTGTCGAATTGCCGATCTCGACGCTTTTTCTGTTAGAACGCACCCGGCGTGATGCTGCCAGTGGCCGAAGGCTGGAGCGAATCATTCCGTCGATCCCGCTTTGGATGCAGTTGCTTGCGGTGTTGTTGCTGGCATGGTTTCTAGCGGAACCACGCTTTGAGAAATCGGGAAGCGTGCAGCGCGTCGCCATCGTGCTGGATTCTTCAGCCTCAATGGGCGTTTTCAAAAATGAGGCGATTGCTCGGCTTCTCGCAGAACTCCCAAACTTACAGGGTATAGCATCCACTGTGGAATTTACAGTCATGGAATCTGAGCTAAATCGCCCACGGCTTTATGCGGGATCAACAATCGATAAACTAAAAGTCGCTTTAGAAAAATGGCAGCCGCTTGATGGCCTCACGGATCCCACACAAGCGCTGCGTCTGGCTCGTTCACTTGTTTCTCGCGAAGGTACAGTCATTTATTTGACCGACACTCCCACGGAAACGCTGCCATTTGAGACGCGCTTAATCTCCGTCGGCGAGCTCATTGAAAACGTCGGCTTCACGGGATTTTCCTTCGCGCATGAAGATGGAGTACTCATCTGGAAAGCGCTGGTTAGAAATTATAGCGAAAAACCGCTGGATCGTACTTGGTCAATCCAGACACTCAATGGAAGCAGTGAGCCACGCTCGCTTCATCTGGGTGCAAACGCACTGGTGGCTCTTCAAGCGGCATTTCCGATTGATTCAAAAAATGTCCGGATTGTCTTGTCGGCGGACCGTTTCACTTTGGACGACACGCTTCCCCTAGTTGCTCCTCAGCCGAAATCACTGTCTCTTTTCGCCGCGACTTCTCCCGTATTTACCGATCTAACAAAAAATCTACTTCGAGCTCTCGACTCGACAACCTTGACGAATGACCCCGCCACCGCAGATCTCATCATCTCCGCCTACGATCCGCTGAATTCCGCTTTATCTTCAGCAAATTCGATCATTTTCGTGAAGAATAGCACGAGCTCCGAAGCCTATCTCAAGGGCAGCATTATCGCTGAGGCACACCCGCTGTTAGACCAGCTGAATTGGCAATCGTTACTGATTCGCGAAACGATCCAACTTGATCGGCTGCCGGGCGACACTGTTTTACTATGGCAAGACAAGCGCCCGCTCATTTTTCTCCGCGCAAAACCTGCGAGCGAGACACAAGCCGCCGCTCAACAGCTCTATTTCAACTTCGATCTCAAGCTCTCAAATGCAGAGAGCCAGCCAGCATTTATCGTTCTACTCCATCGTTTCGCAGAATCGATCCGCGAGGCGAAAATCGCAGCGACCTCACTCAATCTTGAGACGAATCAACCCCTTAAGATCACCGCCGCACCGAATATTCCGCTCCAAAGTACGGCCATCGATTTCACAGGTAATCCGCTCAAATTACCGATTTCTCTCACTCAAGCTCCTTCCATGCCTTGCTTTCTAACGATCAAACAAGCCGGCGCGCCCTTGGTGAATGCCGCAGTATACTTTGCGGACACTCGCGAAGCAGATTTTTCCCTTTGCGGAAAATCTGACGTAATCTCCGCGCCTATCCAAACGAGCATCCAGCGCCACACCCAGCCCGATCCGCTCTGGCGTGGCTGGATTTTGTTATTAATCGCCGCGCTACTAGTCTCATGGAGATTCAATGCTTCGAAACTCGCGACCGCCTGAATCATTAGAATTTTCTTTGGAAATAATTTCCACTAGCGCTCGCTAATTTGTTGGGTTAAATAGTTGCGCAATTCGAATCCAAACCATTAAGAAAACACACCTATGAAATTACTGCTTACCGCGCTTTGCGCATCGTTTATGGTCCTTCCTGCATTTGCTGATGATTGTGAAAAAGGCAAATGCGACAAGAATAAGAAAGAAGAAGGTACCCTTGCTTCAGATTGCGAAAAGGGAAAATGCGACAAAGATAAGAAGAAAGAAGAAGGGACTCTCGCTTCTGATTGTGACAAATGCAAAAAAGGTGGAAAAGACAAAGATAAAGAAGAAGGCACTCTTGCTTAATTGATTGTCTGAACATCTGTTCACAGAAAACCGCCGGATCATTTCCGACGGTTTTTTTGTGTCAAAATTTCACGGCTCCGGCGTACTACACTGTCTGGGAGTTGGTAATGAACTGTTGGAACGCTTCAAAAGTAGACCTCTTTCTTAATTGCGTTTTTATTTAAGATCACTTAGAACCCGTTTAAAGTTATTTAAGATTTCTGTAGTATTGATTGCGTGAAGCAACCTAATCCACGCCCAGATGTCGTTTATCCCAGTGATTTAACCGCCGAGCAATTCGAGGTCATTCGCCCGATCCTCCAATCTGCCCGCAAGAAAACCTCACCACGACAGGTCAATCTTCACCACGTTTTTAACGCCGTGGTCTATCTTTTGCGTGAAGGCTGTCGTTGGCGTTCCCTACCTCGGGATTTCCCTGATTGGCGGCTTTGTTACTACTACTTTCGTATCTGGCGTGATCCTATCGACAAAGAAACTGGACTGCCTCTGCTTGAGGTGGTCTTAAAAAAATTGGTCTCTGACGACCGCACTAGCAACGGGCGCGACGCCGATACGACCATGCTCATTATTGATGCCCAGAGTGTAAAAAATACCGACCCCGCAGAACAAAAAGGTTACGACGGCGGCAAAAAAGTCTCAGGCATCAAACGTCATCTCGCCGTGGACAGCCGTGGATTACCCCATCAACTGCATGTGACCACCGCAAATATCAGCGATAAAGCAGGGGCCATGGAGATGCTGGGGCAGGGCAAGATGCGACTGACAAAGGTGGAAAAACTTTTAGTCGACGGCGGTTACAACGGCAAGCCCTTCGCCGATTTCAGTGAGGAGCAACTCGGCGCGGAAGTGGAGGTCGCCAAAAGAAACGAACTCCATACTTTCGCCGTCATCCCGAAGCGGTGGGTCGTCGAACGCAGCATCTCATGGTTAGAAAAATGCCGTAGACTATGGAAAAACTGCGAACGAAAGCTGCACACCTCACTCGCAATGCTGCGCATCGCCTTCATCATACTCCTGCTCAGAAGACTTTAAACGGGTTCTTAAGAGATTTCTCTGGATTGGACAGAGCCAGATCGACGGCCTGTTTTTTAAAATCGTCACTGTAGGGGCGGTGGGACTTGGACATGATGGAGTAGGGTAGATGTTTCCACGAATCGCTGTCTACGTTTTCGGGGTAAGGTCAAGCATGAGGGCGAAGGTGTCGCCGCCCTCCGGCAGGTCCAGCAGATGGGAGAACCGCGCCTCATCCGGCAGATAGACTACGCCCGCGGCGTGGAAATTCGTGGGCCCGATCTTCCGCCGCGATCCGACTTGGGGCTTGAGTTCCTTTTCCACCGCCACGAAGCGGACATCCGCATAGCGCAGGAAGATCAAGCCGAGGACGGTGGGCGAGTATTCGGAAGGCTTGAGCGCGGCGTTTGACCAGAGTTGGTTGGCGGCGTCCCAGAGGGTTTTCTCTAGCGCGGCGTGGGAATCTTCGGCGGTGGCGGGTTCGGTCCAATGCATGCTTTTCCGGAAGCTAACGGGAGGGCGATCCACGGGAAGGAGAAACTGGAGGACCTCTCGGGTCCGAGTGGTGGCGGCTGGCGAAAGTTTCCGGCGGGGCAGGATACGGCTTTGACGCGCGCGTCAGTTCGTCCATCGTCCGCCCGCCATGCGCTTTTCCGGGACCTACACCGCTCTCATCACTCCATTTCGCAATGGCGGAATCGACGTTACCGCGTTCCAGTCGCTCATCGAACGCCAGATCGCCGCGGGCATCGACGGGATCGTGCCGGTCGGCACCACCGGCGAGTCGCCCACGCTCGATACCGAGGAACACATCGAGGTGATCCGCCTCGCCGTCGAGTTCGCGGCCGGCCGCTGCGAGGTGATCGCCGGCACCGGGGCCAATGCCACCGCCGAGGCGATCGAGCTGACCGAGGCTGCCGAGGCGCTCGGCGCGACCGGCTCGCTGCAAGTCTGCCCGTATTACAACAAGCCGTCGCAGGAGGGACTTTACCTCCATTTCAAGGCCATCGCCGCGTCCACGCACCTGCCGATCATGCTCTACAGCGTGCCCGGCCGCTCCTCGATCGAGATCGCGCCGGAAACCGCGGCCCGCCTCGCGGCGGATTGCCCGACCATCGTCGCCATCAAGGAAGCCGGCGGCTCGGTGGACCGCATCAACCAGCTGGTCCAAGCCTTGCCCGCCGACTTCGGCATCCTCTGTGGCGATGATCCGCTGCTGCTGCCCTTCGTTTCCTGCGGGGCGACCGGTCTGGTCTCGGTGGCGTCGAACCTGATCCCCGAAGTCATGGTGAAACTCGTGAAAGCCTGCCTTGCAGGAAATTTCCCGGAGGCCCTCGTCCTGCAGAAGCAATACTACCCGCTGATGCGCGGCCTGATGGCGCTGGATGTGAACCCGGTCCCGATCAAAACCGCCGTCGCCCTCCAGGGTCACTGCCTCCCGGACCTGCGTCTCCCGCTCGCCCCGATGAGCGAGGGCGCCGCCTCCCAGCTCACCTATCTGCTCAGCAGCTACAACCTCCTTCCCTAACCAGCCATGCCATCTCCCAAACTTTTCGCCCCCGGTCCCGTCGATGTTTCGAAAGAAACCTTCGCCGCCATGTCACAGACCATGATCGGCCACCGCGGCAAGGATTTCGAGGAGCTCTATGCCTCGACCCAGCCGGTCCTGCAGGAAATTTTCGGCACCGCCCGCCCGGTCTTCCTTGCGACCTCGTCCGCCTGGGGGGTGATGGAAGGTGCGCTGCGCAATCTCGCGAAAAAGAAAGTCCTCTGCCTGTGCTGCGGTGCCTTCTCCGACAAATGGCTCGATGTGGCGAAGAAGTGCGGCTTCGAGGCCGAGGCGGTGCAGGTCGAGTGGGGCCAGGCCATCGACCCGGAAGTCGTCCGTGCGAAGCTGGCCGAAGGCGGTTTCGACACCGTGACGTTCATCCATTCCGAGACCTCCACCGGCGTCCTCAACGATCTTGTGGGCATCGCCAAGGTGGTGAAATCCTTCCCGGACACCATGCTCATCGTGGACACCGTGTCCTCGCTCTCGACCGTCCCGGTGGAAATGGATGCCAACGGCATTGACGTGATGTTGGCCGGTGTCCAGAAGGCCCTCGCGCTGCCGCCGGGCCTGGCCGTCTTCGCCGTCTCGGAAGCAGGCATGGAGCGCGCCAAGGGCAACACACACCGCGGTTATTATTTCGACTTCCTCGAGTTTGCCAAGAATGCCGCCGTCAATAACACGCCATCGACGCCGGCCATTTCCATCATCTACGGGCTGCAATACATCCTCGGAGAAATCGCCAAGGAAGGCTTCGCCGCCCGTCAGGCCCGCCATGCCAAGACCAATGCCATGATCGCCGCCTGGGGCGCGAAGCATGGCTTCGAACTCTTCGCCCCCGAAGGCCGCCGCTCGTTCGCGCTGACCTGCTTCAAAACTCCGGAAAGTTTCGACCTGTCAGGCTTCATCAAAAACCTGAAAACCAAGCACAACTTCCTCATCAACGGTGGCTACGGCAAAATCAAAGGCACCACCTTCCGCATCTCCAACATGGGCAACGAAACCGAAGCCACCATGCAGGAATTGATCGATGCGATGGACGACGTGCTGGGGTGACCTTCGATAAAACTGGAAGGAATGCGCCTCGGCTCCCGGTCAGGTCGAGTTCGGAATACCGCCAACTTCGCCTTGTCGGTCCGCCAAGACTTGAGTCAGGCGGAAGCAGCGGCAAGCATCCGCACCGTCGTCCCGCACAATGAATGAGGCTGCGCAGTCCTTGGATTTCTTCCGCGACTTGCCGCCCATCGGAGAGCCGAGGTTCTGGGAGATTTCGCCGGGGCGGCGGCTGGCTTGGAATGAGTATGGCGATCCTGGCGGCAAGCCGGTGATGTATTACCACGGCTGGCCGAGCTCACGTTTGCAGGCGCGGCTGGCGCATCACTTGGCGCAGGAGCGCGGGCTGCGCCTGATCGCGATGGACCGGCCAGGGATGGGGCGCTCGACTTGGGAACCGGGGCGGCGGCTGGCGACGTGGCCGGACCTGATCGGTCGCTTTGCGGACTCGCTGGGGATCGGGAAATTCGGCCAGATCGGGGTCTCGGGTGGCGGGCCGTACGTGCTGGCCTGCGCGGCGCGGTTCCCGGAGCGCCTCAGCGGCTCGGCGGTGCTGGGCGGCGCGGTGATCCTCGATGACTCGGGACTGCGCGGACTGCATCCGGCGTATCGGATGTTAGGGAAGGTGCGGAAACTGCCGGCTCCGGTCTTTTCCGGGTTGTTCCGGCTGGCATCCGTGGCCTCGCGCTGGCAGCCCGGCTGGCCACCGCTATCGTGGGTCCTGAGCACGGTGGCGGCGGAAGACCGACGGCTGTTGCTCGATTCCCCGGAACTGTGGGCGCTGATTGCGAAAAGCTTCCGCGAAGGAGTGCGGGGCCGGGGCGTGATGACGGACGCGGAGATTTATTTCCAGCCGCTGGACTTCGATCCCGGCAAGGTCCGCCACCCGATCCGCTATTGGCACGGGGGCGATGACCGGAACATCCCGCTGGCCTCCGTCCGCGAGTTCACCGGCAGGATCCCGGGCGCGGAACTCACCGTGGAGGACGGGCTCGGCCATTTCTCGCTGGTGATCCGGCGGGCGGCGGCGGCGCTGGACCATCTGGCGGCGCGAGCGAACGATTGACGCGGGCCGCTGCCGGTGGATCCTGAGCGGTATTGAACGCGGAACCGGAGCACCTCGAAGCGGAAGACTGGGTGCCAGTGGGTCAATATCCCACGCTGCGGGAAGCCGACGAGCACGGGCTGGTGATCCTCGCCATGGGCGAAGCCTGCCGGGTGACCGTGGAATCGCCCGGCGCCTTCACCCTCCAAGCCGAAGCGCTGCCGGCCACCCGGATCGGCGATGAACTGGCGCTCTACGGTCAGGAAGCCACCCCTCCCACCCCGCGGCAACCGGCAGCCAGCGGGACCCGGCCGACTCCTGGCTGGGGCATCGCCGCCATCTGGGCTGCCGTGGTGATCGTGGTTTTTTCCCGGCAGGGCATGGATCCGTCGCTGGTGGAACGCGGCGCCTCGTCGAGCTTGGGTCTCATCGGCCGCGGCGAGTGGTGGCGGCCCTTCACCGCCCTTTTCCTGCATTCAGACCTGCCGCACCTCGCGGGAAATCTGGCCAGCGGGACCATCTTCGGGACGCTCGTCGCACGATCTCTCAGTCCGCTGCGCGGCTGGATGCTGATCCTCGGCTGCGGCGCGTTGGGCAATGCGTTGACCGCCCGGCTGGTCTATCCGCAGGCGTTCCAATCCATCGGCGCCTCGACGGCGGTCTTCGCCGCGCTGGGAATTCTATCGGGTCTCGGCGCGATGGAAGCGCTCCGCGACCGTGCCCGCCTGTCATGGGCGCGGATCGCCGCACCGGTGCTTGCCGGCGTGGTCCTGCTCGGCTGGCTGGGCGGGGCGAATGGCGGGAATACCGACGTGCTGGGTCATGTCTTCGGCTTCGGTTCCGGCCTCGTCGGGGGTGTGTTCGCAGGCGGTTTCGAAGCGAAACGCCACCGCGCCTAACGGTCCGACGCGGCGCGGGCCGCAGCCGATTTTAAGATTACCGAGGCAGGCTCTCCGGGATCATATCAGGGTAGATAGACGGGCTTCACGTCTATTGTTAGGAGCGAGTTTCAAGCGAGCGATTCTTCACCTTTGAAACGCCTTCCACCATGAAAACAACGATTCAACGACTGGGCGCGGCGGCCGCAAGCCCACCGATTTCCCCGAACTCCCGCTCGATGTCTTCAAGGAAATGGACGGCGGTCGATCTCGCAAAACTGGTAATTAAGATGAAACGCGCCTTGCTGGAAATCAAAATAAAGAACCTCCTGGACGATGCGACATGCGAAGCCTGCGACAGCGTGTCGAGGGGCTGCCGCAGTTCGTGACGGTGCGCGGAGGTGCCTACTTTTTCCTGCCGGGCCGGCGTGCGTTGCGCTACATCGCCAGCGAGAAATGATGCAGTTGCCAAGCGCCGCCCTGGCATGTCTGGTTCAGCCCCCAAGCCATGGAACCCTACAAAATTTTCTCCGACTCACCGCTGGGCGAAAACGCCGCCCGCATCCTGCGGGAAGGCACCGCACCGCATGAAATCATCGTCCCGCGGACGCGCCTCAGCTCGATCCTCGCCAAGCCGGAGCCCGACCCCGCGTTCCCGCTTGCCGACATTGCCTTCGGCCAGCCGGACCTCGAAAGCATCGCCGCTTCGGACCGGTTGAAATGGCTCCATGTCAGCTCCGCCGGCTTCACCCGCTACGACACGCCGGAGTTCCGCGAGCTGGCGGCCAGCCGCGGCTTGATCGTCACGAACAGCTCCAGCGTCTTCGCCGCCGCCTGCGCGGAGCATGTGTTCAGCTTCATGCTCGCCCACTCGCGGCGGCTGCCGCAGGCGCTGCACAGCCAGGCGGGCAATGGCTCACGCGAGTATTTCCAACTCCGCGAAGAGTCGGTCTCGCTGCGCGGCCAGAGCGTCGTCATCCTCGGCTTCGGCGGCATCGCCAGCCATCTGGTGAAGCTGTTAGCGCCATTCGACATGAAGATCACCGCGATGCGCCGTCAGCCACGGGGCGATGAAGGCTTCCCCACCATCACCGCGGAGCATCTGGCGGGGGCGCTGGCCACCGCGGATCACGTGATCAACATCCTGCCGGACAATGCCGCTTCGCGAAATTTCATCGGCGCGGCACGCCTCGCGCAGATGAAACCCGGCGCGGTGCTTCACAACATCGGCCGCGGCACCACGGTGGACCAGGACGCGCTGCTCGCCGCCCTGCGCTCCGGCCACCTAGGCGCGGCCTGGCTGGACGTCACCGACCCCGAACCACTGCCCGCCGGGCACCCGCTGCGCGCCGAGCCGAACTGCTTCATCACCCCGCACATCGCCGGCGGCCACGCAGGCGAGGACGAGACGCTGGTCCGCCATTTCCTTGGGAATTTCCACTGCTTCCTCACGAAATCGCCGCTGTCCGACCGCATCATGTGATCGGCCGAAGGGGTCGGTTTTAATTCGTTGCCACGCGCCGGAGCGGTCGCCATTTTCCCGCGCATGTCACGCAGTCACCGCATCACGATCCTCGCCGGCGACGGTATCGGGCCCGAAGTCATGGCCGAGTCGCTCCGCATTCTCGACGCGGTCGAAGCGAAGTTCGGCTTTACCGTCGCCCGCAGCGAGCACCTCGTCGGCGGGGCCGCCATCGATGCCACCGGCCACCCGCTACCACCGGAAACCGTCGCCGCCAGCGAGGCGGCGGATGCCATCCTCTTCGGTTCCGTCGGCGGGCCGAAATGGGAGACCCTTCCACCCGACATCCAGCCCGAGCGCGGTGCGCTGCTGCCGCTGCGTAAGCACTTCGGCCTCTTCGCTAATCTCCGCCCCGGTGTCTGTCTGCCCGCCCTCACCCACGCCTCGCCCGTCAGACAGGACCTCATCGCCGGTGGCTTCGACGTCCTCTGCGTGCGCGAGCTCACCGGCGGCATCTATTTCGGCACGCCGAAAGGTCGCGAAGAACGCGATGGCGAGCCGGTCGCCTTCGACACCATGGTCTATCAAAAAAGCGAGATCCAGCGCATCGCCCGCGTCGCCTTCACCGCGGCCATGGGTCGGAAAAAGCAACTTCTCTCGGTGGACAAGGCCAACGTCCTCGCGACCTCCGTCCTCTGGCGCGAGACCGTCATCGAGATCGCGAAGGAATTCCCCGAGGTCCAGCTCAGCCACATGTATGTGGATAATGCCGCCATGCAGCTCATCAAACGCCCCGGCTCCTTCGATGTGCTCGTCACCGAGAACCTCTTCGGCGACATTCTATCCGATGAAATGGCGATGATCTCCGGCTCGCTCGGCATGCTACCTTCCGCCTCGTTAGGAAAGCAGCGTGAGGACGGCCTCTACTTCGGCCTCTACGAACCATCCGGCGGCTCCGCTCCCGACATCGCCGGCCAGGGCATCGCCAATCCCGTCGCACAGATCCTCTCGCTCGCCATGCTGCTCCGCTTCTCCCTCGGGGAAATCGAAGCCGCGGACGCCATCGAAGCCGCCGTTGCCAAGACCATCGCCGACGGCTTCCGCACCGGTGACATAGCCACCAGCCAGCCCGGTGAGACCAAAGTCGGAACCACCGGGATGGGCGATGCGGTTCTGGAGAGGCTTTGAGGAAAGCGGTGTAGCCAGCGCTTTGGCGGTAGGTGAGTTAATCGGGATCAAGGCTTTTGCTTTTGGCCCTGAAGATGCGGCGGATGTGGGCATCGATGGTATGCTTGACCTGTGCGATCTCAACGGCTTCGCTGGTCATTTCATTTAGCAATTATTGCCGTTCCGCCTCTTCCGTTTATGACGGATGTAATGGCAGATAGCGATTTCTCCTGTGGGGAAGATATAGTTTTTCAACCTTTAAATGGGGTCATGGCTCTCGAATTTATAATTTTGATTGAATGGATTGCTCTGACCCCAGTCGCTGACTTCATTTATTTGTAATGGTCGGCCTCCGAAAAACGGATAGACCTCGCTCCATGAAAATCCCCACCCTCGCCATCGGAACTGCGGTCATTGGATTGGCAATTGGATTTCTCGGAGGCAAAAGCGCGGAGAAACAGGGAGAAAAACAAGACGC
>ENA-OFCX01000968-OFCX01000968.1-metagenomes-genome-assembly--contig:-NODE-968-length-12719-cov-3.995025_pt1 | contig 12719 bp, 10 predicted proteins | sample MGYA00153384_OFCX01 | MGnify analysis MGYA00153384
GTCTCCGCCACCAGCGCCAGTTTCGAGAACGTCACTGCGGTCAGATAGTCGCCATCCGGCGCGTCCCGTCGACGCGCTGCCAGATCGAGCGCAAACTGCTTCTCCGCAATATCCAGTTCACCCAGTGCGAGGTAGGCGTTGCCCATCACCGCACGGATCTCCGCTTCGAGTTTCGGCGCCACTTTCATCGAGTCGGCGCGGATCACGGCCGAGTCGAGTACGGTCCGCATCGTCACATCTTTGCCGAACGATTCCGGATTCGAAGAGTTCAGCATCGTCATCAGGAAGTTCGTCACTTCAGTCGCGCGTTTACTTTGCGCCGCGGCGACCGCGCGCTCTGCCTCCGCGCGCCGCGCCTGCACCGTCGCCGCCACCGTGCCACCCACCAGCGACAGCGCGGCGATCACCGCTGCCACCGTCTCGAGACGCCGCCGCTGCACGAACTTCCGGGCCCGATACCCAAGACTGTCCGGTCGGGCCAGGACGGGCTCCTGCCCAAGGTGATGCGTCACGTCCCGCGCCAGCGCATCCACGGATTGATACCGACGCTCCGGCTCCTTGCGCAGCGCCATCAGCACCACTGCATCCAGGTCGCCTTCGATAGCCCGCCGACCACGGGCTTCCGAGCGCTCGCCAAGCAGACGCCACCGGCCGGCGTCCAGTACGCTGCTTGGACGCGGTGCGGCCTGGTCGCACACGATGCGCTCCACCTCCGCCAGCGATTTCTCACGCAGATCAAACGGGCGCCGGCCAGTCAGCAGTTCGAACAGCACCACGCCGAGCGCGTAGACGTCCGCGGTGGTGTCCACCGCAGTACCACGCACCTGCTCCGGCGCCGCGTACTCCGCCGTGAACGCGCGATGGCCAACCTGCGTCGCTGTCGTCAGGTCAGGCAGTTGCTCGTCACGCATCAACTTCGCGATGCCGAAGTCGAGAAGTTTTACCGTGCCGTCGGTCGTCACCAGAATGTTGCCCGGCTTCAGATCGCGATGCACGATCAGCTTCTGATGCGCCGCGCGCACCGCCGCACAGACCTGACCAAACAGCGCGAGCCGCGCGTCGATCGTCAGCTGGCGAGCGTCGCACCAGCGCGTGATCGGCTCACCATCGATGTACTCCATCACGAAGTACGGCAACCCATCCGGTGTCACGCCGCCATCAACCAGAGATGCAATGTTTGGATGCTGCAGACTGGCCAGCATCTGTCGTTCCGCGCGGAACCGCCGCACCGCCACGCCGCCCTCGGTGCTGCGGTTAAGGAACTTCACCGCCACGCGCTGCCGGTACTGATCGTCCGCGCGCACCGCCTCGTGCACGGTGCCCATACCTCCGGCACCGATCTGTGACCCGATTTCATAGGCGCCCAGCCTTGCACCAACCCACCGTTCGCTCAGCGCGCGATCCCGGCGCAGCGGACTCGCGAACGCCGAGTCGCTCAGCGCGTGCGCAGAGAGCAGCGCGCGCAATTCGGCGGCCAGCGCCGGATCGTGCGAGGTGCTCTCATCGATGAACGTCTCGCGCGACGTTTCCGGCAGGCTGAGCACCGCATCGAAGAGTGACTCGAGCAGCGCGAGTCGGGTGGCGGACATCGGCGTCGCTGCCATTCGTTATGCTGCCTCAAGCGTCTTGAGCAGGAAGGCGCGGGCGAAGGTCCAGTCCCGCTTGACGGTCGCGGGCGAGATGTCGAGCGCCGTCGCCGTCTCTTCGATGTCCAGCCCTCCGAAAAACCGTAACTCAACCACACGGGCCTGGCGCGGTGCGAGCGTGTCGAGTTGCTCCAGCGCGTCATCCAGGGCGATCAGGTCGACGGAACGTGCGGTGACTTCGGCGACGCCTTCATCCAGCGTCACGCGCACCCCATGATCTCGCTTGATGCGCCGACGGTGCCGAGCATGGTCAACCAGGATGCGCCGAATCGTCTGCGAGGCCACAGCGAAGAATTGCGACCGGCTCACCCACTGCACCTGGCGCTGGCCAAGGAGCCGCATCATCGCCTCATCCACCAGTTCGGTTGGCTGGAGCGTGTGCCCGTCCACTTCGCGCCGCATCGCTTGATCGGCGATCCGATGCAACTCGTCCATCACCACGGCCACCAGCCGGTTGGCAGCGCCCGGAACGCCGGCGCTCAGGTCTGCCAGCAGAACGGTCACGTCCTCAGGAGATGGATCGGTCATCGCTACCGGCAATGCGTTCAAGCGGGACGGCCGCGCCGATTGGCGCATTACCGGGATAGATACATCGGCCGCGTCGATCCACGCGAACTCGAAGCAGCGATCGCGAGGCAGGGGAGGCGTGGGTGCGGAGGTGCACCACCGCCACCGACTACGGAATCGCCGCCTCACTTTCCGCCGCCACTACATGCCCCCCCCGTCGTCCACTACCGCCCGAACAGCTGGTACGTCCCTTTCAGGCTCGCCACCAGCGCCACCCGAGCCGTCACCACCGCTCCAAAAAGTGTCTGCAAATCGGGCAGCGCAATCGTCATCAGCAGACTGTCGTCGGAACGACTGATCTCGACCCGGCCCGCACCGCGCAGATGCCGCTCGCCGATGTTGCGCAAGGTCACGACGCGAGCACCGACTCACCACTCAGCCGGTGAGAACGGGAGAGCTTGGTCTGGCGGCGCGGCAGCCCTGCACGGCCGTTTGTTCATTTGTTGCGCATCCTTTTATGATGCGATAGCATCAAGTGCATGCGCACCACCCTTGATATCGACGCTGATGTGCTCGAAGCCGCCAAAGAGCGGGCACGCCGGGAGCGGAAGTCCGCTGGGCAGGTGGTGTCCGAGTTGTTGCGGATGGCCCTGACCACGCCGATTTCGCCCGCGATGGGTGCGGTGCGGGAGCCTGCGGCCGCGTACGGGTTCCGGCCGTTCCCGGCTGGTGATACGATCGTCACCAACGCGCTCGTCGACGACCTGCGTGCTGACGACGCGTACTGAGCGAGACGGTGCGATCGCTGCTGGATGTCAACGTGCTCATCTCCTTGCTGGACGCGAGCCATGTCTCGCACGCGGAGGCGATGGCGTGGTTTGTACGCCACGCGCCAGAAGGATGGGCGTCGTGCCCGATTACGCAGAACGGATGTCTGCGCATCATGACGTCAACGGCCTATCCGAACGCGCGACCCGTCACGGTCATTGCGCAACGAATGCGCGATGCAACGGCCGATGCTGTGCATGAGTTCTGGCCCGACGAGTTGTCGGTGCTTGACGCGAATCACGTCGATCTCGCACGCGTCCATGGTGCACGTCAACTGACCGACGTGTATCTGTTGGCCTTGGCGGTGCAGCGCGGCGGACGTTTGGTGACCTTCGACCGATCGATCGCCATTGCCGCAGTACACGCCGCGACTCCAGCGCATCTGGTCGTGCTCTGAGAATATCCGAGAACGATGGTAGGACGCGCCGTGCTTCCATGCGCCGCACGGGTGCCAGCGTTCGCACTGCTCGCTCGTCATTCCGGTGGCAGAGGCGACCTACGCGATGCGCGGCATCCAGGACTTGCCACCGACGTTCGCCCAGAGCGCGCGCTCGAGCATGACCGGTGTCCACGACGTTCCAAAGTCCCGCGCGCGAACACGCAACGCCTCGGCGTACTTCGCGTAATAGCCGGGCGTCCACGCGACGGGCCCGAGCGACGGAATCTGCGCCGCAACGAGTTCGTCGAAGAAGGGGTAGATCGATGGCGCGGAGGCCGCCATGATTGCCGACGCCGTCGCGGGGCCCACGCCGTCGAGTGTAGCGATCTCGGTGATGGGTTTCGTCGGGTGCGGCACGAGTGCGAGCGCGCGCGCGGTGGTCGCATGGACCAGATCTGCGTCGTTGCGCTTTACTCGTAACAGATTCGGTGCGCGCCAGGCACCGCGGTACATCTTCCATTCCGTCACGCGCACCAGTTCCGCGAGCGTCGCGTGTGGCATGCTGCGCGCCGTGATCAGGCCGGGGAGCTCATCGCGATACCACTGGTCCAGCTGTATCAACGCGGCCACGTTTTGCCCCGCCACCACCGCCGGATAGCGATCGAGCGCGCCTTGCCATGCAGCGGTCGCAGCAGCGCCCCAGAGATCGATCATCAAATTTCCGGGGCGACTGTTGTGACGTGTGCGGCGGTCAGGGCATTGCGCTGCAGCCTTCGACTTTGGCACAGTTCGGGTCCAGCGGCGCGAGGCGAAGGCGGACCAGTTCCTTGTTCACGGCCACCAGATCTGTCGCCCATACCTGCGACAGTCGCGTCGTGTAGCGTCCCAGCTGCGTGGAGAGGATGCCAAAGATCTCCGGCATGTTCGTCGTCGGACGACCGTCGCCGCGCTCGGCCATCGACAGCAGCGTCGCGAGCCGGTTGTTCACGCGGATCGGGAAATTCAGCGGGTCCTGACCGCTCTGGTTGCGGACCTGATAGACGCTGTCCTCCACCACCGACGCGTTGGCGACCAGCGTGCCACCTGCCGCCTTCAGTGCCGCATCGTCAGCGGCCTTCTTCTGCCGATCGGCCAGCTGCGCCTTCACGCGGCGGATGGCGATGACCGACGTGTTGGCCTCGGTGGCCTTGTCGCGCACACGCGAGCCGAACGCATACTGCGCCCGCATGTCCGCGGCCGTCACATCGGTGATCCACGGATTCGCCTTCACCACCAGCGGCGTGCTCACGACACGATTGTCGGCAGTCAGGCGCGCCGTGTAACGACCCGGTGGCACGGCGGGACCCGCGGTGCCGGCGCCCCAGAGAATCATGCCTGGAAAGGTCGTGATCCCCTGCGTGCGCAGATCCCACACCAGCGAATTGAGTCCCGCATGGTTCGGCAGCGTGGTTTCGCCGCCGCGGCGACGTCCACCAGCGCGTGGCGAGCCGGCGGCGGCGGTGTCGGGCTCGATCGTGCGCAGCACGGCACCCGCCGAGTCCAGGATCTCGAGCATCGCACGTGTCGGCGTGCGCTTGAGCACGTAGCTGATCGTCAGCCCGCCTGCTGAGCGAAAGCCGGGCGGCGGCGTGAAGAGGTGCACATCCGTGGCCATCAGCGCGGGTGTCGCCTGACGCAGCGGCGTGATGTTGTCCAGCACCCAGAAGCCGCGACCATGCGTCGCGATCACCAGCTCGTTCGCTTCCACGATCACGTCGGATACCGGCACGTCGGGCATGTTCAGCATCAGTGACTGCCATGACGCACCGTCGTCGTACGACAGATACATGCCATGCTGCGTGCCGGCGTAGAGCAGGCCCTTGCGCGTCGGGTCCTCGCGCACCGCATGCACATACGCGTCGGCCCGAATACCACTCACGATCTTCGTCCAGGTGCGACCGTAGTCGGTCGTCCGCCAGATGTACGGCGAGAAGTCGTTCAGCAGCGGCTTGCGCACCGACATGTATGCGGTGCCAGGCGCGAAGTTCGACGCATCGATCTGGCTCACGCGGCCAAAGTCCGGCATGTCCTTCGGCGTGATGTTCGTCCATGTCTTGCCACCGTCGCGCGTCACGTGCACCAGCCCATCGTCGGAGCCGGTCCAGATCACGTTGATGTCCTTCTTGCCCGGTGCGACGGAGAAGATCGTACCGTACACCTCGGGACCATTCATGTCGCCGGTGATCGGGCCGCCTGATTTCTCCTGCGTGATCGGGTCGTGACGCGTGAGGTCACCGCTCAGCGCCGCCCACGTTTTGCCGCCATCCATCGTGCGCCAGAGGCGCTGTGACGACACGTACAGCGATTTCCTGTCGATGGGCGAAAAGATGATCGGGTACGTCCACTGCCAACGCTCGCGAATCTCCTTCGACGGTTCACCCGAGTAGAACCATGGGTACGGGTTCACCTCACGCGCCTGCCCCGTGCGCCGGTCGTACTTGTCGAGGTACGCGCCATTGTTCGTGCCCGAGTAGAAGAGATCGGGATTACGCGGGTCCGGCGCGATGTAACCGGGTTCACCACCGCCGGCCATGTAGCTCACCGCCATGCCGCCCGACGCGAGGTCGGAATCCATGCGCTTCAGCGCACCGGTGTCGGTGCCGGCCAGTCGTGCAGCCTGGTTCGCGCGAAAGGCGGCGAGGTTCCAGTTGTACGGCGTGCAGAGCGTGCTGTTGTCCTGTTGCGACCCGCAGACGTGAAACGGCATGTGGGTCGTCGTGATCGCGTGGTACCACTGCGCCGTCGGGTAGTCCTCTGCCGTCCACTTTCCGCCCGTGTTTGTTGACACCGCGCCGCCACCATCGTTGGCGACCACCAGGTGCGACGGATCGTCCGGGTCGACCCAGAGATCGTGGAAGTCGCCATGCGTGCCGTTGTCGATCTCCTTCAACGTCTTGCCGGCATCGGTGCTGCGGAACAGCGAGGTGTTCTGCGCATACACGACGTCCGCGTTCCGGTGATCGGCGAAGATGTGCGTGTAGTAAAACGCGCGCTGACGGATGCTGCGCGCATAGTTCATCGGTGTCCACGTCGCGCCGGCGTCGTCACTCCGGAACAGGCCACCGCTGTCGTTCTCCACCAGCGCGTACACACGCTTGGAGTTCGCGGCCGTCGTCGCGACACCGATGCGTCCGATGAGCCCCGCCGGCAGGCCCGGGTTGCGCGTGATCTCCGTCCAGGTCTCGCCACCGTCGGTGCTCTTGAACAAGCCACTGCCCGGACCGCCGCTCGACATCTGGTATTCCTTGCGATACGCCTCCCACAGCGCGGCGTACATCACGTTCGGGTTGGAGCGATCGAACGCGATGTCGATGGCGCCGGTCTTTTCGTCGCGGAACAGCACTTTCTTCCACGTCGTGCCACCGTCCGTGCTCTTGAACACACCGCGCTCCGGACTCGGCACGCTGTACTTGCCGAACGACGCGACGAAGACGATGTCGGGATTGGTCGGATGGATGCGAATCTTCGAGATGCCATGCGATTCGCTGAAGCCGACCGGCGTCCACGACTTGCCCGCATCGCGGCTGCGGTAGACGCCATCGCCCGGCATGATGTTGCCGCGGATCGCCGTCTCGCCCATGCCGATGAACACGAGGTCAGGCTGCGTCTCACTCACCGCGACGGCGCCCACCGATGCGCTGCGGATCTGCCCGTCCGTCACCGGCTGCCAGGTCTCCCCGCCATCGACCGTCTTCCAGAGCCCGCCGCCGGTCGCCCCGAAATACGCTTCGTTGGGGCGACCCTTCACGCCGCTGGCCGCGATGGAACGACCGCCGCGGTCAGGGCCGATGTTACGCCACCGGTAGCCGGCCATCAACGTCGAGTCGGCGGCAACCGACGGTGTCGGAACAGGATCGCGGACCCGGGAACTCGGGAGACCCGCCGAGAAGGCGGCGAGGACCGGGAATGCGGCGAGGAACAGCGGGCGCGGCGAGAACATGCGCGGGCTCGGTGAGGGGCGACCGTCGGGGACAACACAAACAATGACACGTAACGCCGGGCACGGCTACAGTGTTGATCTGCATTGCGTCCCGCGGCGCGGTACCACGCGATCGGCATTCTCGTCGGCGTGGCACCACCCGTCCGCCGTGCGGTGGTCGGCGATGCAGCCGGAAACTGCCGATCAGTGCGCTCGCGAAACCGGCAGGATCGCGCGGATCACCTGGCCGCGCGTCGCATCCAGTGTCAGCGATTCACCGGTGTGCACATCGGCCAGGATGCGGGACACGTTCGTGACCGACGGCACACCCAGCTCACGCAGGATGATCGAGGCGTGCGACAGTTCGCCGCCGGTCTCGACCACCACCGCTGCCACGCGCCGGAAGAGCAGCGCCCATGCGGCATCCACGGCCGCGACCACGAGGATCGTCTGCTCGGGCACCCAGCCGACGGGTGGCGACGACGTCGGACCCTCGGCGCACCATGCACGCCCGGTCACACGACCAGGCGACAACCCGATGCCCTGCCACGCCTCGCGCACCGGGTTCGGCGTCTTGCGCGGGTCGCGGCGCAGGTGATCGTAGCGGCGAAAATCCGCCGGTATGGTGACGGCAGCCTCCTCGAGCCGCTCGTGCTCCCGCGCCTCGAAGAATTCCGCGTCATAGGTGGCGCCGACGTCCAGTGCCGTCGCCTCGTGTACCGACAACAGCCAGATGTCATCGCGACGCCGGAGCGCACCACGCTGCACCGCCGCGTCGGCCGCACCTTCGTCAATGTGACGCATGACCAGGAGGAGGCGCTGGCGCTGGCCGACCGGATTGCGGTGGTGGTGTATGGCGGATCATGGCGAATGCCACCATCGCATCGTCACGCAGCCCTTCGCGTGCGCGCAGCGGCCGGCGCGCCAGCCACCAGAGCGGCAGTGTGAGCCACTCCCCCGCCGTGCGGAACGGCAGCGGGCGCGGTGCAATGGGGTACGCGAGCTCGTGGCGCAGCAATGCCAGCACCGCCGTCGGCTGCTCACGCCAGCGTGCCTGCGCCAGGTCGGCCTCGTACGGACCGCGATGCCCATGCCGCTCGAGCCACTGCTTCCACTCGAATGCGCCGGCGACACCGGCGGGCGGCTCACCGACGGCTACACGCGCCACATCGTCGGGATTGTCGCGCACCGATGGCACCACGTCGCGACGCAAGGCCTCGATCACGTCACTGCCCGGCGTGCGCTGCCGCGAAAGATGCGCGGCAAGGGTGCCCGTCCGACGCAACAGCGCCAGCGGGAACGCCATCGCGGCCGACAGCGCAAACATCGACTGCACCAGCAGCACGTAGCGACGCTGCGCCGCCTGCACGAGCGGCGACACCTGTCCTTGCGATTGCAACAGGTCGCGCGCCAGGATCGTGAGCCGCGCGCGACGTGTGGTGCCGATGGCGGTGCACTGTGCCCAGAACATCCGCGCGAGCGCTGGCCACGCGGTGCGCATTCGCGCCACGCGCCAACCCACCGCCCGCACGTCGCGTGCGCCGATGGCGTCGGTCACGTAACGCGTGGGCAGGCCCCAGCTGCGCAGCATGTCGGTGAGCAACGACAGGTTGATGACCGGTCGTCCCTCGAACACCTCGATGAGCGGTCGCGCGGCCGGCAATGCGGCATCGGCGCGACGATACCAGGCGAACAGGCCGCCGGCACACGATGCAATCAGCGTCGCCATGAATCGGCTGGGCAGCGGCGGCAAAATCTCGCGATGGTCCGCCATCGTGAACCATTCGTTGCGCACCGTGGGCCGCGTGACGGGACGCAGCTGCACCACCCAGCAGGTGTCACCATCATCGGCCCATTCCACATCCCAGTCGGCGCTGCCCCACCGATTCACCTGCGCCAGTTCCCGCACGAGTTGCAGCACACGCTGCAGTCGCTGCGCCCACGGCGGAAGCACCGCGTCGGTCGACTCACCGCGACGACACCGCGGAATGTCCAGCCTTTGTCCACTGACGGTACCAGCCAGCAGCGCCTCCGCGGTGCCACTGACGACGTTCACCAGGTCGTCCTCGTGCTCCCGCTCCGTAAACGCGACGCCGGCATGCTGCGCGTCGATGAACCGCATGATGAGCAGATCGCGGCGAACGGCGGCTCCGTGGCCTGACGCACGCACTCGCACCGATGCCGCCGCGAGCGCGCCGGCGTCGGATGCCGACACACGCAGGATACTCGTGAACGCACCGGCACTGCTCGACCGGGCAGTGTCCTCGCTCGAGAACGCCGAGCGGATCACGAGCAGTCCGTCGCGCAACACGGCGGGCACCGGACAACCGCTGGCAGCCCAGCCCGCGTAGGCGTCATCGGGTACGATGATGCACTCGGGAATGCGCACGCCGGCCTGCGCCGCGCGATGCAGCATCGCCGCCTTCGGGGCTGCGTCACCGCCACGACTGTCACGCGCACCAATGACGACGAAATGCTCGTTCACGCGAGATTCGGTGCGCGCGCGGCGGTCAGAACGACGGCGCGCGCTTCGCCATGAAGGCACTCACCGCTTCCCGGAATTCCGCGCCGGCGAGCTGCGCCATGAAGTCGCGCGCCTCATCCTGCATCCGATGGTCGACCCCGGCTGATTCGCTCTTGAGCAGTGCTTTGCTCAATCGGAGCGCGTTCGGTGCCTTGGCTGCAAGCGCCTGCGCCCACGCCATGGCCTCCGTGTCGGCTTCACCGGCCGCGCTGCAGCGATTGATGATCCCGTAGCGCTCCGCTGCCGCCGCATCGAACATCTCGCCCAGCAGCAGCAGTTCGCTGGCTCGCACATGGCCAACCAGCCGCGGAAGCAGCAGGCTGGACGCCGCCTCGGGCACAAGCCCGAGATTGATGAACGGCAGCGAGAATCGCGTCGACGGATCCGCGACCACGAGGTCGCAATGCAGCAGCATCGTCGTGCCGATACCGATGGCCAGCCCGGTGACGCCCGCGACGATCGGCTTGGGACAGCTCGAGAGCTCGCGCAGGAACCGGAAGACCGGACTCTCGAGGTCCGCGGGCGGTGCGGCGGCGAAGTCACGCAGGTCGTTGCCACTCGTGAACGAACCACCGGCCCCGGTGATCATGATGGCGCGCACGTCATCATCCCGCGTGGCCGCGCGCAAGGCCTCGGTCATGCCGGTATACATGTCGGCCGTGAGCGCATTCTTCTTCTCGGGCCGCGACATGCGAACGGTGACGACCGCTCCGGTGCGTTCGATCTGGACGTGATCACTCATAGGAGGAACGATCATGCCGGGACCTGCCTGCCGCCAGTGTCATCCATCAACGGTGCGCGGCGAGCACCGCGTCGATGCGCGCCTGCACGTCGTCCCATCGATAGAAATGAAAGCGGCCGCGGTTCGACATCATTGCGAGCATCCCACGCGGAAATGCCGCACTCACGGCGCGAGCTGTCACGTCCAGGCCATCGGTTTCGCGTGCCCGCACGGGAATTGCGGCCAGCAGCGGATGCGCATGCGCGTTTCCTGCAAGACCTTCGCGCGGAAAGATCTGGATGCGGCCTGCGCCCTGATCCGAGAGCACGAGGTAGCCACTGGTCGAGTCGCGCGCGTAGATGGCCAACCCTTCATGATCCTCGCGCACGCCTCGCGTGGCGAACAGCGCCAGTTCGCGGCTCGACGAATCAGGATCTGCATGATACTTCCGCACGCCGGCGCCTTCGTCTGAGTAGTAGACGTAGCCGAGCGCATCGTCGACCGCGATCGACTCGATTTCCTTGCGACCGCTGTACGCGCCAAATTCTCGCACCTTGGTACCGGTCACGCGACCGTTCTCGAACGTGAGCCGGTACTGCCCGATGTAGCCAGTCAGTGGCCCGGTCTTGCCGCTTACGAACGCAAACACCTGCCCGTCATGCGGCCGGCGATAAAGCGCGATCCCCATCGGGGCACGCGCCACATCGCCATCGAACACGATGATGCCGCCGCCGTCGATGGGCCGCATGTCCGGCATCGAGAACACGCGCAGCACATTCCGGTTGCGCTCCGTCGCCACGGCGATGTCCATGAGCTTGCGACCGGCACGGACTCCGTACTCCACATCCACGTTGTTCATGCGCAGCAGCGGCGTGATGCTGCGTGCCGGCACGACATGTCCCGCCAGGTCAAACGTGTACACGCCACCCGTCGAATCGCCCTTGTCGGTGCCGAGCACCACACTCGGCTCGTCCGCCGTGCGGCTCACCCAGATGGCCGGATCGTCGCTGTCGCCCGGCAGCTTGTCCGTGACGATCGCAGGCTCCAGCGTGTCGCGTGACAACGGCAGCTTCTCATCAGCTGCCGCGATCGCGGACCGCTGCTCGCGCCTGGCTGTCGACTTTCTTCGTTCCCTTTTCGTGTCACCACACGACGTGGCGGCAAGCAGCAGGAAAATATGGAACGAGAAAATGCGAAGCAGTGACATCGGTGAGACCGTGAGGGATGTGCGCACCCGGCGTAACACACCGATAGTAAGTGCCCGGAAGCAGAATGATGGATTGTCCGGGTCAATGATGCTGGCCAGCGCTGTTCCTCATCATCGCACCATCGCCATGGCGGCGATGGCCATGCTCCCGACGCCGCCGACCTGCACGCCGGCGACGCAGCTCTTTTCATTGCGAGTTTCGTCGACCCTGCGACGACTACCAGCGCAAGTCGAAGTCGTAACTGTCCTGTCCACCGCGCGAGTCGTCGATGCGGACGACCGCGGTCCAGTCGTTCCACGCACGTGGGTATTGCGTGATCACGACATTACCGCGTCCCGCGAATCGGCGCAGGTCCAGCGGACGCGCGTAGTCCGGCAGCCCTGCGCCCCGCACGTCGTAGCGCACGTCCGAGAGCCGACGACCACTGCGCGTGACGACATTCACGCGACGCCCTCGAATCCGGATCTCGGCAACATCATCGACACTGGCACTGAAGCGCAGGCCTCCGGCATCACGCGTACCAGTGCCGATGTCATCACTCTCATTAGCGTCGCCGCGACCGCTCCCGTTACCGTTGCCACGGCCGTTACCGTTGCCACGACGCTCGCCACCGTTGCCACCGTCACGACGCTCGCGACGTTCGAACGGCTGTGCATCACCCAACAGCTGCATGTTCATCGGCTTGTTCAGGATGCGAGTGCGAGTGAAGTGATTCAGGATCTCGCCCGGCATGCCTTTTGGCAGCTCGATGGTGGAGTGGGAAGCGAACAGCTTGATGTTACCGATGTAACGGCTGCTGATGTCACCTTCGTTAGCGATCGCGCCAACGATATGACGAACTTCCACGCCGTCAACAACGGGGTCTACAAGGCTGGCTTCGCGGTGTCACAGCAGGCCTACGAGCAGGCCTACGACGCGCTGTTCACCCAGCTGCACGCCCTCGACGAG